>Ga0207667_10008351_pt1 | contig 12308 bp, 8 predicted proteins | sample KBSCornC52_FD_184301 | JGI IMG/M metagenome (GOLD analysis project Ga0207667, IMG submission 184301) | Corn rhizosphere microbial communities from Kellogg Biological Station, Michigan, USA - KBS Corn C5-2 (SPAdes) (version 2) | ecosystem: Host-associated > Plants > Roots > Rhizosphere > Soil ...
GTTGTCAGTCTTCAGGCGTTTGCAGCGCCGATAGCGCGTGCCCAGCCGGACAGCGTTGCATGAGCGGCATCTGTCAGTCTTCAAGCGTCTGCAGCGCCGATAGCGCGTGCCCAGTCGGACAGCGTTGCATGAGCGGAATCTGTCAGTCTTCAAGCGTTTGCAGCGCCGATAGCGCGTGCCCAGCCGGACAGCGTTGCATGAGCGGCATCTGCCAGTCTTCAGCCGTCTGCAGCGCCGATAGCGCGTGCCCCACCGGACAGCGTTGCGTCAGCGGCACGTGCCAGGTTCTGGCGTGCGGTGCGAGCAGTGCGTGCCCGGTAGGGCAGGTGTGCCTGGGCGGTGTGTGCCAGACGCAATCGCCTTGAGCGCAGTGCTCTAGCTATTTCCTCGTGTCGATCGGTTCGCTCTCGATTCTAAAACTCGGAAAGGGACACATGCAGACTCATCCATTTCGCACACCTTGCAAGCTTGGCCTGTTGCTGGCCGGATCGGCAGCCCTGTTCACTACTGCTTGCGGCGGGAGCGACCTGGATGGCGCTGGTGCGGTCGAGTCATCGGCCGCGGCTCTGGGCGCCTCCACGACGCCCTATGAGGCCGAGTCCTTGACTCGTATCGCCTCGGCGATCGGGAGCAAGGTCACCTGGGAGAGCGCAGCCAGCGGCAGCAAGTACGTCGAGTTCAACGGGACAGCGTCGCAGGGCGCGTGGATCGAGTTCACCCTGCCGAACGTCGCCGCCGGCACTTACAACCTCAAATTGCTGTTCAAGGCCAACACGAACCGCGGAATCGTCCAGGCCAGCGTCGACGGCGCAAACCAAGGAGCGACTTGTAACGAATACGCCGCCGCGGCCGCGTACCAGGTTTCGTGCAGCCTGGGCAGCAAGACCTTGAGCGCGGGCAACCACCAGATCCGTTTCACCGTGGTGGGCAAGAGTTCGAGCAGCTCCGGCTACCAGATGGTCGTCGATCAAATCTCGCTCTCCGCCAGGGCCACCGGACCCTGCGACATCTACGGCGCCGGTGGTACGCCGTGCGTGGCAGCCCACAGCACCGTGCGAGCGCTCTTCGGCGCGTACAACGGCAAGCTGTATCAGGTCCGCAATGCGGCCGGTGCAACCAAAGACATCAACACGATGACCACCGGCGGTGCCGCAGACGCCGCCGCGCAAGACGCGTTCTGCGCGGGGACCACGTGTGTCATCACCGTCGTCTACGACCAGAGCGGCAAGGGCAACGATCTTTGGTACCAGGGTGCGGGCAGCCCCGTCGGCGGCAAGGACCAGCCAGCAAACGCGACCGGAGAGTCGATCAAGATCAGCGGCAACAAAGCCTATTCGCTCTACATCAATCTGGGTAACAGCTACTGGGTCGACGGCTCTCAGCACGGTGTTCCGCTCGGCAGCGCGCCCGAGGCGATGTACATGGTGACCAGCGGCACGCACTACAACGGTGGAGCGGCTTTCGATTACGGCAACGGTCCGCTGGCGCGCGGCTACGCGGGCTTCGGGGTCACGGATGCCGTCAATCTCAGCAGCAACACGATGTGGGGCTCGGGCGCCGGGGCGGGCCCCTGGGTGATGGCCGATTTCGACGGGCTCTACACTCAAAGCACCCTCAACCCGCCGACGAACCTCAACGACCCGACGCAAACGGCCCCGTTCGTGACGGCTCTGTTGAAGAACAACGGCACCACCGAGTTCACCCTGCGCGGAGGCAACGCCACGTCAGGCAACCTGGGGACCTATTTCAAGGGCGCGCTGCCCACTGGCGCGAGCCCGATGAAAAAACAAGGCGCGATCGTGCTCGGCAGCGGAAGCGACTGCTGCGTCACGAAGACCAACCTCGACCGAGGAACCTTCTACGAAGGCTGCCTGGTCTCCGGCTACCCCTCGGATGCAACGGAAGACGCCGTCCAAGCCAACATCATCGCCGCCGGGTACGGCAAGTAGCGAGTTCAAGCACTTCGATACCTGCATGGCTGGCAGGTCGACGATCACTCGGACGCGGCCGCGCCGAACGGCGGCGCGCCGGATCCGGGTTTCGGGGGAGCGGTGTCGGCCGCGGAGCGTGACAACAACCGACTTGAGCTGATTCCACCGTTCGGTCCAATGCCGCTCATCCTTTTTTTTCGGAGAGCGGCTCTCACCGATTGCGTTCGATATTCGCGAGCGGTGGTCAGCTATCTCGGCGCCTCTCGCCCGACCCGTGACGCGTGGACAATTGCCGCGACGTTTTGCCCCGCGCGGCGGTCTGTTCGGTTGGATCGGCAGAAATTGGGCGGCTTACCTCGCGAGTTCAAGTGCCGCTCCGCTGGTATGCGACTTGCGTATAGCGCGGGCGATGGTGAGCCGTATCGGGGTGCTTCGGGGTTGGTTGGCGCTCAGCTGTACTGCCTATTTTGCGCTCACGTCCGGCGCTTGCGACCCCATTCAATCGACGTATGTGGCCACTCCAATCGACACGCAGGGGCATGCTTCGGACAAAGAGACGACCAAGGCAGGCCTGGTCCTGAGCGGCCAAGAGCTTCCCGAATTGTCTTCGCCAACTCTGGGCGCGATCGAGGTCACTTTCGAGAACCGTTCGAACCGTTGGTTGCACGTTCGCGACCTGGCTTTCTCGTTCGGAAGCGACGCCGTCAATCAGAGCATCCTCGTGCCGAGCGGCACCGATCTCGACGCCTGGATGGACACGGTCGCATTCTATGACCGGTTTCGAACGCACGGCACCGGCATGGCGACGCGCTCGCTATCGGTCGCTGCCCTGGCCAGCTCGCTTTCCGGTCGATCGAGTAGACTCGCCAGGGCACCGTACGCAGCTCCGCTGAGCGTAGCGGAGCTCAGCGCGCTGCGAATCGCGAACGACAACGCCGCGCTGGAAGCGCTGCGCCTTCCTGCAGAGCACTTGCTCGCGAGTCCGATCAGCGTGCCGCCGGGGCTATTTGCGAAACGTTGGATCCTATTTTACACCCCCGACCCGCGCAAGACCGGCTGTGTTCGGCGCATGCAGCTCGGCTATCGGCTGGACGAGGGGCAAGTGGAGTACGTGTCGCTGCGGTTCCGCGAAGCGCAATCGTTCTCGCCTTGGCAAGCCGACGCGTGCGTCTCACAACCGGTGAGCAACATCAGGGCTGGCGGATCCTAGAGCGCCGATCTTGAGCCGGCCCCGATGACCCGAAGGGTGGTCGTCGACGCACCAGGGCGTTGCAGCCGAACGAATCATTTCGATCGCGGGTCCGCAGATGCGCCACGCCAAGATCACGTTGCTGGCTGAAGCCCGCGTGGAGTCGCAGCGCAGCGCCGTCTCAATGCTAGACGCACGCGCAAGTTGCGCAACGCGCTCGAGCAACTTGCGCAAACCTGTCGCGATCCCCCCAAAACTATCCTGTACTCGAAGCAATACGTTGCACGCCGAAGCGCGCAAGTTGCGCAAAGGCTGGTCACTCGCAATCTACACCAAGCGACTCACTCGCGATCTCCGCCGAGCACGGCGAGACGCGGAGTGAGAGCCGAGTTCGAAAATCGGATTTTACGTGACAGAAGTGGCGCTTTCAGGTTACGCCTTTAAGGTCGTGCGAAGGTTGGTTTTGCAAATGAAAGACAGGCGCTACATGCATAGTCAATTGGGCTTAGTTGGGACGGTCGGCGGTGCTCTCATGTTGCTGTTGACTGGTGCGTGCGGCAGCGACGAACCGGGGTCACCTCGCGCGGAGTCCAACATCGGCGTGACCGAGGATCCACTCACGATGACGATGCTGGGCGCAGATGTCTCGTCCGTGCAGCGGGCGCTGGATCTGGGCGCACCGTACTACGACGCGAGCGGCACCAAGAAGGATCCGCTCGACATTCTCACTGGCGCAGGCGTCAACTACGTCCGACTCCGAATTTGGAACAACCCGGTCAGCGGCTACAACAACAAAGCCAAAGTGCTCGCTTACGCAAAAACCGTCAAATCCAGGGGCCTGAAGTTACTCGTCGACTTCCATTATTCGGATACATGGGCGGATCCCAACGCGCAGACCAAGCCCGCGGCGTGGTCGAGTCACACCATCAGCCAGCTGCAAACGGACGTGAGCAACTACACCTCCGACGTCTGCAATAGCCTCAAAGCCCAGGGCACCACGCCGGACGCGGTGCAACTCGGCAACGAGATCAACGTGGGCATGTTGTGGAACGACGGTAAGGTCAACAACAACGACTTCACCAATCTCTCGTTGCTCCTCAAGGCGGGTTACAACGCGATCAAGGCGTGCAACTCCGGCACCCAAGTGTTCATCCACACCGCCGACGCCAACAGCGACGCGAATGCGCGCTGGTTCTATGACGGCATCAAGGCCAAGGGCGTGAGCTGGGATGTGACCGCGTTGTCCTATTACTGCTTCTGGCACGGCTCCATGGCGAACATGTCCTCGGTCGTCTCGGACGTGAGAACGCGCTACGGCAAACCGGTCGTGGTGGTGGAAACCGCATATCCCTTCACCGCTTCGGATGCGGATAGCACCCCGAACTCGATCACCGGCACGGCTCCCTGTGCGGGCTACCCAGCCTCGTGGGCAGGCCAAGCCGCCAACTTCACGGACGTGCAAAATGCAGCCCGCTCCGGCGGCGCGAGCGGCGTCTTTTACTGGGAGCCGACCTGGTATGCGGTCGCCGGCAACGGCTGGAATCCGACCAACATCGCGACCAGCGGCGACGGCTGGGACAGCCTCGCGCTCTTCGATTGGACCGGCCACTTCAACCCGAATGTGAGGTGGACGCCGTAAGTCGCGTCGCTCAGTCACGCCACACGGGCGGCTCCGCGAAGTGATCGCAAGCGAGAGTACACGCTTCGCTGTGGTGCGCACGGCAACATCAGAAACCAGAGCTAGTTCTGGTTTTTGATGGTCACGCGAGCGTCGCGCGCCGGCAAAGCCTTCGGCGTCAGATCTCGAGCCCCGCCCTGGCTAGCACGGGGCGCGCAGCCGCGTCGAAAAAGGCCCCTTCGCAGCGCGAAGTCGAGGTTTGAATTCAAACCTCGAATGTGAATGCTTGGAGACCCATCCCGATCGATCCCGATTAGCCTCGGCCACTCGAAGCGTCAGCGAGTGATCGCCGTTGACGCGGATGCGGCCTGCCGAGCGTCTCTGACGAGCTCACAGAGCGCGACCCGGCCCTCGCATTGGCGTGGCGCCGCGGTCTCCGGGTCTGGCCTCGCCGCAGCCGAGCGCCACCGGCGGCGTGTTTTGCTTCTGCATGAAGGGCGACGGAGAAGCGCTCGCTCAGAGTCCGCTCGCGCCAGCTGCACCGATCGGGGCAAGTTCGAACTCCGCGTCGTCGATGTTCGCCCAATTGATCGCCATGTCCTTCGGACCGTGCGTGTAAATACCCACGGTGCACCGCCCACTCGTCACCGGGATGTTCGGAATCACGAACTGCGTGTAAACGCCCTCCACGGCCGTACTGGTGTCGACCTTGATCTGCGCCGCGGGTTGTCCCTTCGCGTACTCCTTCGCGAAGATGTATTCTTCGGTCAAGCCTGACGAGCGGTCGATCCAAATTTTGAACGTATAGACTCCATCCGGTAGCGGCGACACGGTTTGGAAGGTGCTGACCACGTATTCACCGGACATGAGCCAGTGCCCGAGTCTGCCCGAGCCTGAACGCTGAGTTTGGTGATCGATGAATGCGGCGTCCGAATTTGGCGGCGAGCTCGTCCAATCCGGCACATCGGTGCGCTGAGCGCCCGCGATCTCGAAGCCCGGGTTCAACAATTTGCCGATCGGTGGCGGCCCGGCGTCGCCGCCAGCGATCGTCGTGTCACCGCCCATGGAATCGCTCGTGCCGGCCATGCCACCGTCTCCACCGCTCGCGCCGCCGACGTTGCCCGGCGATCCGCTCTTGCCCCCCGTCGACGTCGTGGCGCCCGCACCACCGCCCTGCCCTGATGAGCCACCGCTCGGGCTTCCAGCCGCGCCCCGGTACTCACCTTTCAGATTGTCGAAGTTTTGCAGCGAACAACCGACGGCCCAAAGAGCGGCAACCGTTGAACCAAGTGACCAAGCAAGTATTCGGCGATGACGACGCAGCATTGGATTTGAGCCATGAGGCTAGCGCTTTTCGGCACGCTTGGGGGAAGGCGCAGCGGAGGCGAAGCTGATTTTTTCGGCCGCTTTCGCGCGAATTCAGCCACGAAGAGAGGCAAGATGTAGTGAGCCAAGCGCCAGCACCTCACCCCTACATACCGAACAAAAAATGTTAACGGATTTCGTGTATGCCACAAGGGTTAACCATTCTGCCGCCGGGTTTCCCCGCGGCCTCGTGCGGAAGTTCGACCGAGGGCCCAGATGGAAAGCGCTGGCGGGCAATTGCAAGGTGCGGGATGATTGAGGCTTCCTCGGCTGGCCTCAGAACCGACACGCACGCACCTGCGGCAACACGATTCCGACTCATGCTCGACGCCTTCGCCCTTCATCGACTAGGTACGTCGTTCGACGCCGCAAGGGACTGGAAGATTCTTGGTGAGTAGTTTGATTCCCTCGAATACCAGCGGTTCGGAGCGCGAGCCCAGGTCGGTCACGCAGCTCGTACTCGAAGGCGCGGCGATCGCAGGCTCGGCGGGCATGAGCTATCGCCCGCTGCTCGAGCTCGGCGAAGGCGGCATGGCGCGCATCATGCTTGCGCTTGCGACGGGCGCTGGCGGATTCAACAAGCTGGTCGTGCTCAAGATCATGCGCACCGGCCAAGACAACGGCGAAATCCGCCGCCTGTTGATGGCCGAGGCCCGGCTTTCGGCTCGGCTCAATCACCCGAACGTGGTGCAGGTTCACGAAGTCGTGCACGCGGCAGACTTGCCGTACTTGGTCATGGAATATCTGGACGGTCGGCCATTGTCGACGCTGCGCACGAGCGATGTGCTCACGCCGGCGATGCTGATGACCGCACTGTCCGACGCGCTCGTCGGTTTGCACCACGCACACGAGCTTACCGACTTCGACGGTACACCGCTTCAAATCGTGCATCGCGACGTGAGCCCGCACAATATTTTCGTGACCTACGACGGCGCGGTCAAGGTGCTGGATTTCGGCATCGCCAAGATACGGCACGAGGAATCGAACACCGAAACCGGCGAAGTGAAGGGCAAGCTCGCGTACATGCCGCCGGAACAGCTGCTCGGCGAAGCCGTCGATCGCCGTGCGGACGTTTTCGCGGTCGGCGGCATCCTCTGGGAGCTCGCAACCGGCGCAAGAATGTGGGCCAACGTAACCCAAGCGAATCTGATGCACCGCTTGATCAGTGGCGACATTCCGCGTCCGAGCTCGATCGCAAACGTCGATCCCGAGCTCGAACGGATCATCGTCAAAGCGACCGCACCGCGGCGCGAAGATCGCTACGACACCGCGCTCGATCTCCGGCGTGACCTCGACACTTACCTTGACAGCACTGGCCAACGCGCTTCACTGCGCGACGTGGGCGCCATGCTCTCGGAGGCGTTCAAGCAAGAGCGCCAGCAGCGGGCTCGCGCGATCAAGGAAGCGCTACGGCACAACTCGATTCCGCCGGCCGCGAACGCCGAGCTCGATCTGGTAACGGGTTCGGAGCAGAAGGTCGCGCCACGGAGCAACTCGCGCCGGCTTGGGATCGCGGCGGGGGTGGCCGCCCTGATCGCCCTCGGCGCGGTCATTTTGCGGCATTCGTCGCCCGGCGCGTTGCCCGCGAGTCCGGCGGTCGCGGCGCCCGCCACGATTTCGCTTCACGTGCAGGCGAGTCCGCCCACGGCGAAAGTGAAAGTCGATGACCAACAGTTCGACTCGGCGAGCGTGGCTCTGACTTTCCCACAAGACGGCCGTGCGCATCGAATCGTCGTTTTCGCGGACGGCTTCGTTTCCGACAGCCGTTCGGTCATCTTCGACAAGTCGCTCGCGCTCGAAGTCGCGTTGCGCCCGAACGAACCTGCCCAAGCTGAAGCGAGCTCAACGACAGCGGAGAGCGCGAGCGCGAGCGCGACCCCGCACTCGACCCAACCCGTCCACGCAGCCGGCGCCCGCCACGGCTCGAATGCGGCTGCGCCGGCGTTGCCTAGTGCCGCCGCCACCGGGCAAGGCGGGGCCTGCAATCCGCCGTACTACTTCGACCACGGTATCAAGACGTACAAGCCCGCCTGCTTGTAATTCCGGGTTCGGCATCACAACCGCGACGCGTACGCGATTTTCATTTGGTCGTACAAGAGTAAGTCAGCCGTCGCGGTGTTGACGCTCCCGTCGTTGACGAAGAGCGCATGTCCGGAGTTCCACGCTCCGGTGTGCGTCGGCTCCCAGTTGAAACTGCCGATGCCTTGCTGGCCGGGCAGTGCGAACAGCAGATCATTGGCGGCACGCTCCTCCGGCCCGTACTCGGCGATTGCCAGTTTCAAATTCGGGAAGTCGGCGGCAAGCTGCTTGAAGGTGTCGGCCCAGCCCGAGGGTTGCCCCTGATAGGCGGTGTAGCAAGATTCGCCGAACACTTCGAACACGACGTTTTGCGCCCGCGCGTTGACGATGAAATCGTGGCTCTTCTGATAGGAGTTGCCGCGATCCAAGTGGAGCATGATCTGGATCTGCGGATCGACTTCCTTGACGGCGTTCGAGCCGGCCCGTAAGAGCGCACCCAAATTCGCCCAATTCGAAATCGAGCCGTTCACCGGGCTCGTGCCCGTTGGAGTGCCGTCCGTGTTGCAGTCATGGATGTCCATGCCCGGCGTGATTTCGTTTCCGATTTGCACCATGTCCGGGCGCGCGCCCGCAGCAGCCAATGCGCTCACCGCTTCGCGCGTGTAATCGTGGAGCGCGCTCGCCATTTCGTCGATGCTGGTGAAGTCTCGCCAGGCCATCGGCACGCACTGTTTTCCAGGATCCGCCCAGTTGTCCGAATAGTGAAAATCCAGCAAAAAGCCTAGGCCAGCGGCTTTGATCTTTTGAGCAAACGCGATCGTGTGCGAAAGGTCGCCATAGCCGCCCGTTTGGTCATAACCGTCGCTCGCTCTGGGATCGACGAAGGTGCGCAGGCGGATGTAATTGAAACCGTGGTCCTTCAGGATCTGCAAAATGTCGCGCGTAGTGCCGTCGCCGTAGGTCTGGCCCGCAGCGAGATCGGCCTGAACCCAGGTGATGTCGGCACCGAGAATGAAGCTCGCCTCGTGCTCGCCCGAGTCCGGCTCACCGGAATCGACTTCGGTGGCGCTGCCGGAACCGCCCGCACTTTGCGAGCCGGCTGCGTTCGCTTGGCCGCCGCCCGCGGCGGGTTGTCCGCCTTGTGCCGCGCCGGAACTCCCGCCTTGTGGCGCGCCAGAATCCCCGCCTTGTGACGAGCGATCGATCGCTGGGCAGCCTGAAAGTATCAGGCACGCGCAGCACAGGAATGTAATGCGCAAAGTCGACTACGAGCTCCTTCGCAGGAAGATTTGGTCAATTCGCGGGCGGCGGCAGTCGATTCAAGACGAAATCATCCACGTTCAGCCAATCCCCCGTGTGCATGTCGGCGAAAATACCGACCGTGCAGCTGTCGTTCGTGACGTCGATTGACGGTAATGAAACGGCAACGAAGTCGGCGGCACCGTCCGCGATTGGCAAATCTTGTGTCGTGTCTTGGGGGCCGCAATTGATCGCATACACGTAGGCGGCATTCAGGCCCAAACCGAACGCGACATACAGCGTGAGTTCGTATTTGCCCGGAGTGAGACCGGTGACGGTCTGATGCAAATCGCCTTGGAAGTCGCTGGTGCCGTTCCAGAACGCCGCTTCGTATTTGCCGTCGATCGATCGCGTATTGCCGTCGTACGGGCCCCACTGTGCGTAGATGGCGCGACCGACCTCGCTCGGCGTGACGGTGACAGTCCAGAAGGAGAGTGTTCCGAGTTCGAAGCTGCCATTTTGCAGCAGAGGCGGCGAGGGCTGATTCGATGCGCCGGCCTCGCCCGCGGCGCTCGTGTCCGCACCAGCAACACCCATCGAAGCCATGCCGCCAGTGCCGGCGGCCAGATGACCGCCTCCTCCGGCCGCACCACCCGCTTTCGTGCCACCGCTGCTGGAGGATGTGCCCGCAGTGTTCGGTGCACCGCCGCTCGGATCGGTCGACCCGCCGCTGCCGCCGCTCGCGGTGCTCCCGCCTGGAGCTGAGTTCGAGCCGCCACTTTGCGTGCCCGCCGTGACAGCTCCAGAAGAGCCTGCGGCAGCATCGCTACCCGAATGGTCTTCGCTCGAACACGCTGCGACGCAAGCGCCGACCAGAAAACAACCGAGCACGAATCGATCGCGAGCCTTCATTCTTCGCTCACCCGTCACCACGCGTGAGAAGCCGAAATGCCGAACGAAGACGGCGAGCCAGCAACGCTGCCGACCGCGAACGAAGTCGGCGATGACTCCAGAGTCGGTCGGGTGAAATAGACGATAGCCGCGCCGATCAACGCGGCCGCACCGACGCCGCCCGCGATGTCACCGATCAAGTAATCTCTCTTCATCGGCTTGAGATCGGCGTCGGTGCAGTTCTTGACTTTCAGGCAGTCGTTATCGAGTTGGTTCTGTTTGGTCTTGCCGATCGAGGCGAAGACCGTGAAGCCCGCGGCACCGGCGACACCCACACCCAGCAGCGCATAGACGGCCGCGGGCGTCGGTCGCACGCGCTGCGCCGGTTGGGGCGCTAGCGCGACTGGTGCGGCGACGGGCTCCGGCTTCTTGAATTCTGCTGAAATCATCTTCAAGCGCTGGCCCTCGGCTGCGACCACACTCTCGGTGTACGGCTCGAATCCCTCCACCGTGACGCGTACGTCGTGGCGGCCGGGGTTCACTTTGATCGCCTGTGACCAGTCGTCGATCGGCCGGCTGTCGAGCTCGACGTGCGCATTGCTCGTCTCTTTGCCGTCGACGCGCACCTCGAATACGACGGAGGGCGTGAGCTGATCGAGCTCGGTGAGCCACTTGCCGCAATCGGTGATGAGCACGCCCGGGCAGCTCTCGCTCGAGCAGATCAAGAGTTGTTCTTGCGATTCGAGCAATTTGCTACTCTTGCGAAGTTCCTGGGCACTGCGGTGTGCTTCTAGGCACTGGCTGCGATCGGGCGGCGCCTGCGGCGAAGCCGCGCTCGCTGGTGTGTCCGCGGCACGCGCATGCGACGCGCCCGAAATGAGCGCCGCGCTGAACAACGCGACGAGCGACAAGTGCTGGAGAGGGTTACGCATCGGAGCTATGGACTTTGGTGAAGCTCAAATGCATTCGGGTTTGAACGTCTTGATTCCGCCCACGAAATAGTAGGGCGGCGAACAGTTGGCGGCGCTGGCGGGCGCCAGCGTTGCGTTCGGACCCGAAGCTTTGAGGCGTGGAGTTCTGGCCGGTCTTGCTGACCTTCGCGAAAGTTCCGTAGTCTCGACGGGAGTCGAGGGCTCCGCGCCCGCTGCTGACGCCGACGGCAAGGGTGTGAGCTCGATCGTCATCGAGGTATCACTCGTCAGAGTAACACGACGCTCCGCCTTCGAATAGCCGTCCAATTCCACGCGCACGACATGGTCGCTGTTCACCGACGCCCGGGTAGCCGCGCTGCCAATCGACTTCACGCCGTCGTCGATCCCGACCTGTGCGTTGTTTGGAACGACGCTCACCGAAAGTGCGACCTGCGACGCGGCCGGCCGAGCGGCTGTCGCGCTCTCGCTGCCGGGTGCGGTGCGCCACGCATAAAGACCAACCAACGCCGCAGCGGTCAGTGCGAGTGCGCTAGCGCCCCACAGCCACGTACGTGAGCTCGAGCTTTCTGCAATCTGCGCCTGCTGACTAGTCGTGACCGAAGCCTGAAATACCGTGGCGCTGTCCTCCGTGCCCGCACCTCCGGGCAGCGCGGCGACGAGCTGCGCGATCTCGGCGTGACGTCTCTTTTTTGCTTCTGCGAACTCGGTCGACATCAACTCGCCGATGTCGCGCGGCGAAATCGACGCGCTCGTCTGCAATAGCTCTTCGATCGCGAGCCGCATCTCGTCGGCAGTCGCGTAGCGCGCGTCCGGTTGGAGCGCAGTCGCGCGCATGACGATAGCCTCGAGCCGTGGATCCACTTCGACGTATGCGCCGAGCTTCGGCAGATCCCCCTTCAACACCGACTGCATGATGTCCTTGTCGGCGCGCTTCTGCCAGAGGCGGCAACCGGCGACGGCTTCCCACAGGATGCAGCCGACCGAATAGATGTCGCTGCGCCGGTCGACGGTGTGCCCGCGCAATTGCTCGGCCGGCATGTAGGTGAGCTTGCCCTTCACGATGCCGGTCTTCGTGTGCTCGGACACCGTCGTTTTGGCGATGCCGAAGTCGAGCAGCTTCACTC
>Ga0207667_10008352_pt1 | contig 12307 bp, 11 predicted proteins | sample KBSCornC52_FD_184301 | JGI IMG/M metagenome (GOLD analysis project Ga0207667, IMG submission 184301) | Corn rhizosphere microbial communities from Kellogg Biological Station, Michigan, USA - KBS Corn C5-2 (SPAdes) (version 2) | ecosystem: Host-associated > Plants > Roots > Rhizosphere > Soil ...
GTGGCGTGGCCACTGAAGGCGCGGCACAATCCACCTCCGCCAAGCAGGCTCATGGGCCCATCACACAGCCGGGACGCATGCCGCTCGGGCGAATCGGCCAGCCCGAAGACATCGCCCATGCGGTATTGTTCTTCGTGAGCCCCGCCGCCGACTACATCACAGGTCAACTGCTCGCAGTCGATGGCGGCTTCCAGGTGAGCTAAGCAAGCAGGAGCGAACTCGTGAGCGCCATACCGACAGAGATTCCGTCGCACGTACCGCGGGAATTGGTGCGTGACTTCGACTTGTATCGCGTCCCCGGAGTGGAACAGGACTATCAGCTCGCGCTCAAGCGCATTCACGACGATGGATGGCCCGATATCTTCTGGACACCCCGCAACGGCGGACATTGGGTCATTACGCGCGGCGACGACATGTATGCGTTCTTCGCCGACACGGAGCACTTCTCTTCCAACAATCTGACGGTGCCGCGCCCTCCCCATGCGCATCACCTCTATCCCATCCACGCCGATCCGCCTCAACACGCAGCGTATCGCGCTTTGATCGCCCCGGCGTTTTCGCCCAAGGCAGTGGCAGCGCTCGAAAGCAAAGCACGCGCACTTGCCGTTCGGCTCGCGGAAGAGCTGAAGCCGCAAGGCCGTTGCGAATTCATCAATGACTTCGCGCAGCATTTGCCCATCGAAGTGTTCATGGGCATCGTCGATCTGCCGGCGAGCGACCGTAAAATGCTGCTCGGATGGGCCGACAGCATGGTGCGACCGGAGACGCCCGAGACGCCCATGCTCACCATTCAAAAGATCTTCCAATACATGGGTAGCAAGATCGCCGAACGCCGCGCGAAGCCGGGCGACGACTTATTGAGCCAATTGACGCGCGGTATGGTGTTCGGCCGGCCCATCACGGACGAAGAATTGGTGGGCATGTGCTCGCTCGTTCTGATCGGCGGCATGGACACGGTGGCTTCGGCCACAGGATTCGCAGCGCACTTCCTTGCGAAGAGTCCAGAGCATCGGCGGCAACTCATCGACAATCCGGGGTTGATTCCCAAAGCCGTGGACGAGCTGCTGCGCCGCTTCCCCATCGTGAATCAAGGGCGCGAAGTGAAGCAGGACTATCAATATCGCGATATTCCTTTCAAGAAGGGCGAGATGATCGTCATGCTCACCACCTTGCACGGCTTGGACGAACGCAAATTCCCCGATCCTCTGAAGGTTGATTTCAACCGTCCCACGCCCATTCATTCGACGTTCGGCAACGGTCCCCACCGCTGTCCGGGTTCGAATCTCGGCCGTACGGAACTCAAAGTGTTCCTGCAAGAGTGGCTCGCTCGCATTCCGGATTTCGAAGTCGATCCTCGAGGCGCGGTGGGCATGCGCTCCGGCGTCAACGGCACGATCTTTCAACTACCGCTGGTTTGGTGAGCACCATGCAAGAGAGCAGGAAATGGCAATGTTATTTCTGCGGCTACATCTACGATGAAGCCGTAGGTGATCCGGAGGGAGGCATTGCGGCGGGCACGCGCTGGGAAGACATTCCCGAAGATTGGGTGTGCCCCGGTTGCGGCGCCACCAAATCCGACTTTGCGATGATGGAAGCGGCATAACAAAACGATGCGACCACAACTGTTCAAGACTCGCATTACCGAGTTACTAGGCATCACACATCCCATTCTGTGCGGCGGCTTGGGGCCCGGCGTCTCCGACGCGAGCTTCGTGGCCGCAATCGTGAACGCGGGCGGCATGGGTTTCATCATGGCGCTCGGCTGGACCGATCCCGACCAATTCCGCGAAGAACTGCGCAAGTGCGCGACGCTGACCGGCGGCAAGCCCTTCGGCGTGAATCTCTACATCTCGCGACAAGCCGGTGGCGTCGAGCGCGCCAAGCAGCAGCTTCGCATCATGTGCGAAGAAAAAGTGAGTTGTGTCGAAACCGCCGGCGCCAGTCCCGAGCCTGTGATTCCGATCCTGCGTGAAGCCGGCATCAAAATTCTTCACAAGGTACCTGCGGTCAAATACGCGTTCACGGCCGAGCGGCTCGGTGTCGATGCAGTCATCATCGTCGGCGCCGAATGCGGCGGACATCCCGGCATTTACCAGATCGGCAGCATGGTGCAGGCGGCCCACGGCCCCGCCGCTATCAAGTTGCCCGTCGTCATCGGCGGCGGCATCGGCACCGGTCGCCAAATCGCCGCCACGCTCGCAATGGGCGCGGAAGGCGTGGTCATGGGATCGCGCATGCTGGTGGCGGAAGAACTGTGGATCAACCGCAAGTACAAAGACATCGTCGTGAGCGCAGACGGCACGGAAAGCGTCATCGTAAAGAAAGCGATTCGCGATCATCACCGCGTTTATAACAACGCTTCGGCGCAAGCCGTGGTCGAACTCGACGACAGAAAAGTCACCGACTTCGAACAGTATCGTCCGCACGTCATGGGCAACTTGGCGCGCGAGGCATATCACAGCGGCGATCCGAGCAAGGGCATGCTGGATTTCGGCCCTGCGGTCGTGTTCGCCGACCGCGTCGAACCGGTGGAGACGATCTTCGACCGCCTGATCGACGATGCATCAGTGGCCATCGGACGCATGCAGCATCTCACCGTTCGCGCCTGACGCTCAGAATTCTGATGCGCTATCATGCGCACTCAGAAATTCGTACAGCGTTCAGATAATTGAATAGCGTCACAGAGCAACGCCCCGAGGCGACACTGCAAGAGCAGCGTCGCACACCTCATGAACCCGAGCGCATGAGCCCATCATCGCGCGCTCCGATGGTGTGGATGCTGGCAGCCAGCGCCTCGTTTGCAGCGATGGCTGCATGCATGAAGCTCGCTTCGCAACACAGCGTGCCCGTGGGACAAATCCTGTTCTATCGCGGCCTGATCTCGGTGGTGTTGATTTATGCGTATTTGAGAGGCCGCCAAATTTCATGGCGCACCCCGCATTGGGCAGCTCACGCCAAACGCGGCATCATCGGCTTCATCGGCATGGCGGCGTATGTGAGCGCGATTTCTCTGCTGCCGCTCGCAACTGCAGTAACGTTGAATTACGCCTCGCCGTTGATACTCGGCTGCATGCTGCTCTTCATCTATCGCGAACGCCCGCACGTCATTACCGTTGCGAGCTTGTTGGGAGGAATCGGCGGCATTGTCCTGCTCTTGCGACCGGCCTTCTCGAGTTCGCAATGGTTAGGAGCATCGGTCGCGCTTGTCTCCGCGCTCACTGCAGCGATTTCTGCGCTCAACATCCGTGCGCTCGGGCAGCTCGCAGAGCCTCCGGCACGCACTGTGTTTTATTTCTCGTTGTCCGTTACGTTGGGTGCTCTACCGTGGTTCTGCTTCAGCAACCCTGGTTCGCTCACGTCCACAGGCGCCGCATACATGCTCGGCGCCGGTATCCTCGCGACGGTCGGGCAATACACGCTGACGCATGCCTATCAGCGCGGGCAGACTCTCATCATGTCGCTACTGGGCTATTCGCAAGTGGTGTTCTCGAGCCTGATCGGCATCGTGCTCTGGCGCGACAAACTGCCGCTCGCCTCTTGGCTGGGCATGGCGCTGATCATCGTTTGCGGCGCCGCTGCGAGCGGGCTGGTGCGGCCAAGGCCGTCCGCCGCTCGCACTCTGCAACAGAACTGACTACTACGTTCTCAAGCGCGTGGGTTGATGACCACTTTGCACTGCGACGTCGGCTTGCGCAGCGATTCGAACATTTCCGGTAGTTGGTCGTAGCCTACGATGTCAGTCACCATCGCACGCGGCTCCACCTTGCCGGAGGCGAGCACATCCGCGACGGTCGCGAACTCGGCAACGTTGTACACCATGGAACCTTGCAGACGAACTTGCTTGAACATGGCGGCCGCAGGTACAAAAGTATCCGGCACCATGCAATTGCCCAACAACATTACTGTGCCTCGCGGCCGAACCAAATTGACGGCTTGCGCTATTTGACCCGGTACGCCGACGCATTCGAATACGACGTCGGGCGGACCGCCTAAGGCAGCATTGACGTCCTGCTCGAGGTGTTCCGAGGATTGCACGAAAGCTGTCGCTCCCATTTCCATGGCAATGGATTCGCAACGGCGCGAGCGCGACGTGACTGCAATACGACCTGCGCCGACGTGCCGGGCCCAAAAAACGCAACCGAGTCCTATGGGACCTGCGCCTTGCACCAACACTCGGGCGCCTGGCTGCATTTGCGCAAGCGTCACGCCGTGCAGCGCAACCGCGAGAGGCTCGATGAGTGCGCCGTCTTCCTGGGAAAGGACGGTAGGCAACTTAATTGCCGCATGGGCGTGCGCCACAGCGTATTGGCCATAGCCTCCCAAAGACCCTATCAATCCTGAGTCACACCACATCGTCTCGCCCGCTAGACAGTTTGCGCAGTGCCCACAGCCGACTACGGCGAGAGCAGCAACACGATCGCCCGTTTTGAACTTGCTCACGCCCTTGCCCACGGCAACGACTTCGCCGGCAAACTCATGGCCGATAACGCAATTGTCGGGAAAGGTCTGCGCGTGGCCATCGGTCATATGCAAATCCGTGCCGCAGATGCCGCACCGTGCGACCTCCAACACGACCTGACCCTCGCCTGGCGTCGGATCGGGAACTGTCTCGATGACGAGCGGCTTGCCGACGCCCTTGAATACCGGTGCTTTCATAACTCTCCCCTACTCTCAAATCTCTACAATCGTTAGCTCGCGGACCGTCCGCCATCCACCATATAGGACGCGCCGGTCACATGCGACGCTTCGTCGGACGCCAAGAACAAAGCGACGGCTGCGACTTCTTCCGGAGTTCCCATGCGCCCTTGCGGTACTTGGGCCGCCAATGTCTCGATGAGAGACTCCGGTGCGTGGTCCAAGATCGGCGTATGAATCACTCCCGGACAGAGTGCGTTGATCCTGATGTTGTCCTTCACGTACTCGAGCGCAGCAGTGCGCGTCAGCATGAGCAATGCGCCCTTCGACGTAATGTAAGCGCTGCTGCCTGGCGTTGCGCGAAAACTGCCGATCGAAGCCATATTGACGACAGATCCCCCGCCGCTCTCCAGCATGAGCGCGAGCGCCTGCTGCAATACCAAGAATGCGCCGCGCACATTGATATTCATGACTTGGTCGAACGCCGCGATCGGCAGCTCGTGAACGCGTACGTTCGATTCCCCGCCGATTCCGGCGTTGTTCACTAGAACGTCCAAGTGGCCGTAACGCTCCCGACAAAAGCGCCCTAGCGCGGCAACCTGAGCCGGCTGTGCGACATCGCATTGGAATGGGACGATTCGGTTCTGCCCCGCATCTGCAACCAGTTTCGCGAGCTTCTCCTCACTGCGTGCGACGGCAATCACGCTCGCACCTTCAGCGGCGAAACGCAGCGCAACGGCACGGCCTATACCGTCACTTGCGCCCGTGACGAGCGCAATTTTGCCTTCCAACCTGCCCATTCTCTGGTCTGCCGTGTGCCTGAAGCCGCGGCGGAGCCAGCGGCCAAACTGCCGTATGAAATCAGGGCCGGCCTCATGCAAGCCACTCCCGTTTGGGGAACTTTGCGCATTGACCCCAAGGAATAAATCGTTTTACCTTCTCGCCGAATCGTCCATCACGGCTTCATGGGCCAGCGCATCGGAGCACCGGCCCAAGCATTGACACAATTACGCGGCGCATCTAGCGCTCGAGAAAGAATCGGGGGCTTCGCTTGAGCGAAACAAAAGGTCTGGCTCGGATTGAAGTTCGTACGATGCCCAGCGCGCACGAGGAACATGTGCGGTTGATATACGAAGGCGTTCTCGAACCACGTCCCTGGCTCCAGTTCCTGAAAGCCCTACGCGCGCACCTCAACTTGTCGCACGCCAACATCGCCTTCCATCGCAAGTACGTGCCGGGCCAATGGTTCGATTCGGTCGTCGACACGGAGGGCGAACTGGCCGATCTCGCGGACGAGTATCTGAACAAATATGCCGCGATCGATCCCACGCCCTATCAAGAGCTGGTGCCCGAGCGGTGGTATACGCGCAGCGAACTCTGGCGGCCGGATCACGTCTTTTATAGAGACTACTTACGGCCGCGAGGGCTGCACGAAGCAGTGATCTGTCTCGTGGAAGAACCCGGCGGTATGCGCGCTTGGCTCACGTTGGGCCGACGAGGCGACATAGAGTTCTCGGCGGAAGAACTCGCGACCCTGAGCGCACTGATTCCCCATTTCAGCTCATCGCTCAGAATCTATGCAGCGCTCCACAGTGCGAGCCTCGAACGTGATATCTACAAAGATACGCTGCGCAGCTTTGCCGTCGGCATACTGCTGATCGACAGATCCGGCTGCATCATTCGCACCGATAGCACGGCATCGCGCATCTTGGAGCGCAACGACTGCGTCAGTGTGCAACGCGGACGCTTGTGCGCGAAGGATCGCACCATCGACCGTGAACTCAAAAACATCCTTACGCAAGCCGTGGAAGAAGCCAACGTTCCGTCGCCCACGTATTCCAGAGCATTGCGTCTCGCGGAAAAGGGACAGCTCTCGGTGCTGGTGAGAAGCGTAGCGCCCGATGCGGCAAGTGCCAACGAGCACGCGGCCGTGGTCGTTGCATTCCTGAGCGACACTCATCTGGAACACACGGCGTCCGTCCAACGCCTCATCGATCTTTTCCAACTCAGTCCGACGGAAGCGGCGTTGACCTTGCAGATTGCACAAGGCCACACGCTCTCGGAAGCAGCCCACGTACTCAATCTCTCTGAGCAAACTGCGCGCACGTATTCGAAACACGTCTTCGCAAAAACCGGAACACATCGCCAAGCGGAGCTCGTGCGCTTAATCTTGCGAAGCGTCGCGCAGCTCGCCATGTAAGGGCCTTGCGATACCTCCAATAGCGCTGCGTTTCCCCCTCCCTACCCTCCCCCGCGTTGCGGGGGAGGGCGAGGGTGGGGGCCGTTGTTCCCAGGTGGGAGCTGCGTAGGAAGAACCGTTTGCGTGACCATGTACGCAGGAGATTGCGTACTCCGTCGTCACAGCTTCAAGAGAGATAGCATGTTGGAATCCCGCACTTTCGTCGAATCCGAGGAACATTTGCACCAACTCGCGTGCACGATGACAGGTCTACAAGATTTCGGACCGGCGACCTACCGCGCGGGACTGAAGATGTTGCTCAAGTCGCTCGACGCCGATACGCGCACCACGCCGATGGGACGCGAAGTCGCTGCGGGCACGATTGTGGGAACACTTGCTGCACGGCTATACACTCAAGAGGGCTGGCGATTGCATCCGCAATGCTTGCGCCGCTCCATCAAGGCCCCGCTTGTGATCACCGGCATACCGCGAACCGGCACCACCGCTCTGCACAAGCTGCTCTCCATGGATCCACAGTTTCAAGGACTGGAACGGTGGATCGCCGATGTGCCCATGCCACGACCGCCTCGCCGCGAGTGGGACAGCAATCCACACTACCAAAGGACCGTCGCGACTCTAAAGGCATTCTTCGATGCGGCGCCCGAGATGCGGGCTGCGCATGAAATGGTTGCAGATGAGGTCGATGAATGTCTCGAATTGATGAAACAGGAATTTACCACCAATCGGTTCGCGTCCGGTTGGTACGTGCCTGAATACGATCGCTGGTTTCAGAAACAAAATGAGGGCCCCTCTTACGACCGGTTTGCAAACATCCTGCGGCTCATCGGCGCGCACGACGATCGCACTTGGCTGCTGAAGAATCCCGGTCACATCGCCGAGCTGAATCATCTATTCGAGATATTTCCGGATGCGCGGGTGGTGCATACGCATCGCGATCCGGCGAAAGCGCTGCCATCGCTTTGCAGCGTGCTTGCGATGTCACGGCGAATGCTCGAAGGCGACGCTATGCAACCGCACGCGATCGGACCGCGCGAATCCGACTACTGGCTGGGTGCCGTAACGCGCGCAGCCACGGTGCGCGCAACGCGGCCCCAGCAGTTCTTCGACGTCGATCATCGGCGCTTCCACGCACAACCGCTGGTCGTCGTCCGCGAGCTCTACGAATATTTCGGGCTTACGCTAGACCGCGACGCCGAATCCGCCATGCGCGAATGGATTGCGGCGAACCCGCCCAATCGCTTGGGCGAACACCGTTACACTGCGGATCAATTCGGCTTGAGCGCTGCTTCCCTGCACGAGAGCTTCCGCGACTACATGCGCACGTTCGGGCTCGACCGCCCGGCAAGGTAGAACCGGTATCTCACCCCATCAACTCGAACGTATCGCAGTCGAGCGCGGCCATGGCGAAGCGCGGCGCTACCGCGCAGTTGTTGACCTCGACTTGCAACTCGACGGGATTGACGAGCCAGAAATAGAGACCGTCGATGACTTGCCGACGGAACGCGTCCCAGGCGGTATCGAAGCTCGGCGGGTTGCGCACGCCATGCGCGGCGAGTCGTTCGAGATAGTACCCAAGCAATGCCTTGTCCCACTTGCGGCGATCGGCGATGTCCAGCGCGGACACCATGAAATACGTGACATCGTGCGACCACGGACCTTTGCAAAAGGACTGCCAATCGAGTGTGCCGACGCGGCCGTCGGCATCGAAATACAAATTACCCAAATGATAATCGCCGTGTAGAAAGCAGAACGGCTTCACACGGTCGAACGCCTGCAAGTTGAGAAGCGCGCGTTCCATTTGATCACGGTCGTGCATCATCTTGGGCACAGCCACGCCGCGCGGCAACGACATGAAATGCGACCAAACCTCGGGCTTGAGCTGTCCCCATTGATAAGTGCCCTTCTCGCCCGGCGGCAGCGGGTCCCACACATCCAAATCGCTGAGCTCGCCGCCTTCTTCCAACGCCGGACTCTCCCACCATTGCGCGTGCATGCGCGCCAGCACGTCGAGATGCTCAGCGGCCTGCGCGAAGTTCAACGGCTGTTGCACACGGCAAAATTTCACGTTCCGAACATTCATATCCTCCATGATGACGATGTGCTGATGATTGGCAGAGTCGTCGGCTGCAAAGAATGCCCGCGGTGCATTGATGCCGAGCCTAGGCAACAAATCACGATAGAAACGGACTTCGAGGTAGTAACAGCGCTCCATGACGTGGCGGTGCTCGGAAAAGCCGCCTTTCACGATCAACGAAGTAGGAAGTCCTGCATCGCGCCCGACCTTGTTGTACTCCACGCGCACCGGCACTTTGGTGCCCGTGCCCCACAACACGTTCTCGACCCGTGCCGAGGTGACTTCGATACCGGGATAGTTGACAGCGAGCGCTTCGGTGAGCCACCGCGCCGTAACGTCTTCGACTTTCACGGGCAGGCGAATGGCACCCTCTTCGATCTTGTTCACTCTCGCCCCCATTTACGGATTACAACGTTGCGATTCATTTCGATGCGTATTCATTTTGATACATGCGCCGCAGCAACCGTGCGCGACCAATCGATCAATCGATCCCACAACAAAGCGCGCGTCGAGGCGAAGTTGTGCATGTGCGCCATGCGCGGCACGATGAACAGAGAAACGTCGCGCGAACGTTTATATGCGCTCGGTTCGGCATGCGGATCAGGACAGGTATCGCGTTCTCCGACACCGACGAACACGGGCACTTCGATTGCCGCCGCTTCGGAGGCGACGCATCCCGGAGCCATCATCTGCACAGCGCAATTGGGAAGCGTCAGGCTGCCGAACGGCGGCGCCGTCTTGCGCAATGGATAACCGCCGGACATATCGGCATCGAGAATGTCCTTGGGCACGTCCTCCCAGTGAAAGGGATAGACGAAGTCCGGAATCTTCACGCTCGTTTCCGCCACCGACATGCGACTCAAATCGTCAGTGCGGCTGTACTGATGGGCCTGCATCCCTTGCCGGTAAGCCGCTTCCGACCGTTGCGGCAAAACGGTGTGAATGGCGCTGTAGCCCAAGGGTGCAATGGCATCGTAAGTGCGATGATTACCCTGCATGACGATGGTGATACAGCCCCCCATCGATTGTCCGATACCGATTTTCACCGCACCTTTGAGCGGCGGAAAATCGGGAGCAATCGAACCCGCCTCGAGACGAGCACACACTTGGCGGACGGCGTAGTCGTTGGCCGCCGCGATCATCTCGATGGAGAGCTTGGAAAAATCGGGAATGCTGCTCGCACCCACTCCCAAATGATCGCCGGCAACGAATACCAATCCTGCCGCGACGTGATGCTCCGCTTCGCTGTAATGCGAATGCCCGGCGAACTGCATGTCGAAGTAACCCTGGCTATAACCGCCGCCGGGAAACGCAACCATGATGATGGGCCGAGCCGGCATTCGCGCCATCTCCGGCAGATAGACGGTCAGCGCGACTTCGAGCGGTGCGGGTAACTTCACCGCAGGCGAAACGTCGATCTTGAGTGCGATGCGTTTCATGGGACGCGTTCGAAAATCGCAGCCATTCCCTGTCCGCCGCCGATGCACATCGATTCCAAAGCGTACCGACCTTTGCGACGTTCGAGTTCGTAGAGCATGGTGGTGAGGATGCGCACCCCGGTAGCGCCGATCGGATGGCCCAGTGAAATACCCGAGCCGTTCACGTTCAACTTATCAGGATCGTTCCACTCCAATCCTTTGAGTACAGCGAGAACCTGGCAAGCAAAGGCTTCGTTCACTTCGACGACGTCCATCTTCGGCAACGAGAGTCCCGTCTTCGCCAATACCTTGCGAATCGCAGGCACCGGGCCGATGCCCATGGTCGCCGGATTGCAACCGACCGCAGACCAGCCGACGAGATAGGCGAGCGGTTCCAGCTTGAGTTCTTTCAGCTTGTCTTCTGCGACGACGAGACACGCAGCCGCCGCGTCGTTCTGTTGAGCTGCATTCGCCGCCGTGACCGTGCCGTCTTTCATGAGGGGCTTCAGCTTCGCCACCGACTCCATCGTTGCATCGCCCCGAATGCCTTCATCGCGCTCGAATACAACCGGGTCGCCTTTTTTCTGCGGCACGGAAATCGGTATGACTTCTTTGGCGAATTTGCCCGAAGACCACGCGTCGGCGGCACGCCGATGACTGCGCACCGAATACTCGTCGGCGGCTTCGCGTGAAATCGAATATTCCTTGGCGAGATTTTCCGCCGTCTCGATCATGCCCGAGATATAGCCGAAGCGATCGACGGGTTGCGAGCGCTCGCGGCCGCGATCCAAACGATCGTGCAATTTGACCGTGCCGGAACGCGAGCCCCAACGCATGTCGGTGGTGTAGTACTCGATGTTGCTCATGCTTTCGACGCCGCCTGCGATCACGACGTCGGCAGCGCCGCTTTGAACCATCATGGCCGCAGTGACTACGGCTTGCAGACCGCCGCCGCAACGACGATCGAGCTGCATCCCGGGCACTTCGATGGGCATGCCCGCCGTCAGCGCAGCCCAGCGGCCGACGCAAGGAGTTTCGCTATTCGCATAGGACTGGGCGAACACCACATCCTCGACGCGACCGGGATCGACGCCGGTTCGCTTGAGGACTTCTTTGATCACCGCCGCACTCAAGTGTTCGACGGCCACGGGTTTCAAACTGCCGCCGAAAGCACCGACTGCGGTTCTCACGGGGGCGACAATGGCAGCTCTTCTCACGACTTAATTCTCCAACTCGACGCGACGCACGGACGTGCAACCGCAGGTACTTACTTGCCGCTAAACGATTCCGGACTCGAATCCGCATAGAAAGGTTGATGAGCGAGCATGCCGCCATCCACCATGAGCGTCTGTCCGGTCAGGAATGCCGATTCGTCGGATGCAAGATAAACGACGGCATACGCAATGTCTTCGGGCTTGCCCACGCGAGGCGTGAGATGGTGCCGCAACATCATCTTGTCCATTCCCGACTTCGAAATGGCATCGGCAGTGGCCGGCGAAACGATCAGACCCGGCGAGATTGCATTGCACCGAATGTTCTCTTTGCCGTGTTGCGTAGCGACGTATTGAGTCAACGTCACGATGGCAGCCTTGGACACCCCGTATGCGCTTTGCGAGAGCATGCCCGCGTGCGCCGATCCCGATGCGGTGTTGATGATCGAACCGCCGCCACGTGCCCGCATGTGCGGAATCGCATACTTGCAACCGAGCATGGTGCCGCGTGCGTTGATACGCATGATCGCATCCCATATTTCTATCGGAACCTTTTCTACCGGCGCATCTTGCGTTGCCGACATGCGGGTGTCGGCAGCGTTGTTGTGCAAAATGTCCAGTCCACCAAAACGCTTCACGGCGAACTCGATCATGCTTTGGATGGAGGCGGGATCACCCACGTCGACTGCAATCGCGTCCGCTTCCTGACCCTGTCCGCGAGCCGCTTCTGCAAGCTGCTGCGCAGCCTTGAGATTGATGTCCGCGAATA
>Ga0207667_10008353_pt1 | contig 12306 bp, 14 predicted proteins | sample KBSCornC52_FD_184301 | JGI IMG/M metagenome (GOLD analysis project Ga0207667, IMG submission 184301) | Corn rhizosphere microbial communities from Kellogg Biological Station, Michigan, USA - KBS Corn C5-2 (SPAdes) (version 2) | ecosystem: Host-associated > Plants > Roots > Rhizosphere > Soil ...
GACGCCGCTTAATTCACCCCTCCGTCAGCCGCCTTCGGCGCCTGCCACCTCCCCATTTGCACTTCGTGAAAATGGAGAGGATCTTAGTTCGTGGCTTCGGCGAGATTGGCGCGGATCTGTTTGAGGCGATCGACGAGGGCGGGCGCGGCGGTTGTCGGGGCTGTTGCCCGTTCGCCAGCCGCCTCGGCGCCCCTGCCCTGCAGGACCAGCCTTGCGCCGCGCAGGGTGTACCCCTCCTTGTGGACCAGTTGGTCGATCCGCTGGACCAGGGCGACATCGGCCGGGCGGTAATAGCGCCGGCTGCCGCTGCGCTTCAGCGGGCGCAGCATGGGGAACTGTTCTTCCCAGTAGCGCAGGACGTGCTGGCGGATGCCGAGCGCGGTGGCGACTTCGCCGATGGTGCGCAGGGCGTCGGCCGCTTTTCCGTCATTGAAGGGGCCAGCCGCCGCCTGCTCGCCGCCGCCAGCCTCGGTCGAGGAATGGTCGAACAGCGAGGGCGACGAAGGCTCCGCCATGCCGGGCTATCCCGCGGGCGTTACAGCCCGGAGATCTGCTCCTTCAGCATCTGGCTGGCGCGGAAGGTGAGGACGCGGCGCGGCGTGATCGGGACTTCAACCCCGGTCTTCGGGTTGCGGCCGATCCGCTCCGTCTTGTCGCGCAGCAGGAAAGTGCCGAAGCCGGAAATCTTGACGTTTTCCCCATCCGCCAGCGCATCGCACATGTGCGTGAGGATTGATTCCACCAGTTCAAGCGATTCCGCGCGCGAAAAGCCGAGACGGCGGTTGATCGCATCGGCCAGATCGGCCCGTGTAAGCGTGCTCATGGAACGCATCTATGCCCCTTCCCCTAGTTCCAGACCCCGAATCCCGCACGAAGATTATCGGCAATTCAGCGAAAGGCAACGCAATGGCTTGTCCCGCATGGAGAATTGTGGGCGGTCGCGCTTAATCGCGTGTCTGGAAAGCCAATTCTATATCCTTTGGTATAGAAATGGCCCCGATCACATGCGGATCAGGCTGGCGCCCCAGGTGAATCCGCCGCCCATCGCCTCGAGCATGACAAGCTGGCCGGGCTTGATTCGGCCATCGCGGACCGCCTGGTCGAGCGCGAGGGGGACCGAGGCGGCCGAGGTGTTGGCGTGCTGGTCGACCGTGACGATCACCCGCTCGGGGTCGAGGCCGAGCTTCTTGGCGGTGCCGTCGAGAATGCGCTTGTTGGCCTGGTGGGGCACGACCCAGTCGAGGTGCTCGGCGGGCAGGTCGGCCGCCTCGAGGACTTCGCGCAGCACGTCGGCGAGGTTGGTCACCGCGTGCTTGAACACTTCCTTGCCCTTCATCCGCACCTTGCCGACCGTGCCGGTGGTCGACGGGCCGCCGTCGACGAACAGCAGTTCGTTGTGGCGGCCGTCGGCGTGGAGGCGGGTGGCGAGGACGCCCGGACCGGTGGCCTCGTCAACCTCGCGGGCCTCGAGCAGGACAGCGCCGGCGCCGTCGCCGAACAGGACGCAGGTGGTGCGGTCTTCCCAGTCAAGGATGCGGGTGAAGGTTTCCGCGCCGATGACGAGGGCGCGCTGGGCCATGCCGGAGCGCAGCATCGAATCGGCGACGCCGACGGCATAGAGGAAGCCCGAGCATACCGCGGCGACATCGAAGGCCATGCCGCCATTGGCGCCGAGGGCGTCCTGGACGAGCGTGGCGGTGGCCGGGAAGGTCTGGTCGGGCGTGGCCGTGGCGAGGACGATCAGGCCGACGCTGGCGGGATCGATGCCGGCGGCTTCGCAGGCGGCCCGGGCGGCGGCAATGGCGAGCGAGCTGGTGGTCTCCCCCTCACCCGCGATGTAGCGCTGGCGGATGCCGGTACGCTCGACAATCCACTCATCGGTGGTGTCGACCATCTCGGCCATCTCGGCATTTGAGACGCAGCGCTGCGGCAGGGCCGAGCCGGTGCCGATCAGCACGGAACGCCGGATGGATCCGGAAGTCATTCGGCAGTTCCTTCGCGCTTCTTGGCGCCGTTGCGACCCGACTGGAGCAGGCCATCGGCGCCGACGCGCGCGAGGTCGGCATGGATGCGCTGGGTGAGATCGTCTTCGAGCAGCCGCGCGGCGACGGCCACGGCATTGGCGACGCCGAGCGCATTGGCGCTGCCGTGGCTCTTCACCACGACGCCGTTGAGGCCGAGGAAGACCGCGCCGTTGTGGTTGTTGGGATCGAGGTGATGCTTGAGCAGCTCGGTCGCCGGGCGCGAGATCAGGAAGCCGATCTTGGAGCGCAGCGAGGAGGCGAAGGAGCGGCGCAGCAGGTCGGCCACGAAGCGGGCGGTGCCTTCGACGGCCTTGAGCGCCATGTTGCCGGAGAACCCGTCGGTCACGGCCACGTCGACATCGCCGCGGCAGATCTTGTCGGCCTCGATGAAACCCTCGAAGCTCATCGCCAGCTGGTCGGCCGCGGCCTTGAGCTCGGTCGCGGCGATCCTGAGGTCCTCGGTGCCCTTGATGTCCTCGGTGCCGATGTTGAGCAGCTTGACGCGCGGCGATTCGAGGCCGGTGACGATGCGCGAATAGGCCGCGCCCATGATCGCGAACTGGACGAGGTTGCGGGCATCGGCCTCGGTATTGGCGCCGAGGTCGAGCATGATGAGGTCATTCTCGCCGAGCGTGGGCAGCAGGGCGGCGAGCGCGGGGCGATCGATCCCCGGGAGCGTGCGCAGGGCGAGCTTGGAGATCGCCATCAGGGCGCCGGTATTGCCGGCCGAGACGGCGGCGCCGGCATCGCCGCGCTTCACCGCATCGACCGCCATGCCCATCGAGGTGGTTTTGGCGCGGCGCAGGGCCTGGCTCGGCTTGTCCTCGCCGCTGATCGTATCGGGGGCGTGGAGGACTTCCGAGGCGGCGCGAAGGTTCGGGTGGTTTTCGAGCGCGGCGCGGATCTGCGCCTCATCGCCGACCAGCAGGAACTTGAACCGATCGTGACGGCGACGCGCCAGCGCCGCGCCCTCGATCATGACGCGCACGCCCACGTCGCCGCCCATCGCATCGACAGCGATACGCGGCAGGTTCATCCCCCCAGACCCCGGAACTTACGGCTCAGAGGCCGACAGCGACGATCTCGCGACCGTTGTAGTGACCGCAGGCGTTGCACAGGTTGTGCGGGCGCTTCAGTTCACCGCAGTTGGAGCATTCGTGGAATGCTTCGGCCTTCAGCGCGTCGTGGCTGCGGCGCATGCCCCGGCGGGACGGGGTCGTTTTTCTCTTGGGGACAGCCATTTCGGCACCTGTTCCTGAAATCTAGCAACTTGTCGAGGACCGCGGCCAGCCTTCACGGGGCTGCGGAGCGAAGGCGCGCCTATAGCGATTTTGGCGTGGGTTGCAAGCGTTGCGGGGCAGGCAATCCCGGGCTAGCAAACAGCGATCAACGACGGGGGAATGGACGATGTTGCTGCAAACCACTCTGAGCCTGGCCGCTGCGGCGGCGATCATCAACTTCTGGCTGGCCCTGCGGATCGGCCAGCTGCGTGGCAAGCTGAAGGTGTCGGTGGGGACCGGCGGCCACGAAGCGATCGAGCGGCGGATGCGCGCGCAGCTCAATTTCGCCGAGAACGTGCCGGTGCTGCTGATCCTGATCGGGCTGATCGAGGCCGCGCAGAAGGGCGGCAAGTGGCTGGCCCCGGTGGGCGCGGTGCTGATGCTCGGGCGCGTGCTCCATGGCCTGGGCATGGACGGCGGCAAGTGGCAGTGGGGCCGCGGGCTGGGCACGGCGATCACGATGGTGGCGACGATCGGGCTGGCGATCGTGGCGGTGCTGATCGCGCTGGGGCAGATCTGAGCGCACCCATGCGTCATCCCGGGCTTGATCCGGGACCGTTACTTCTCATCCCAGAAAAGGCAGCCAAGCCCCGGATCAAGTCCGGGGCGACGGCGGTGTTTTGCTGAGGGACGGGTTAGCCGAAGCGCTTGTCGGCGACGAAGGGGTTGGTCGCCCGTTCCTGGCCGAAGGTGCTGACCGGGCCGTGGCCGGGGATGAAGGTGACGTCGTCGCCGAGCGGCCAGAGCTTCTGGGTGATCGAAGCGATCAGCTGCTCGTGATTGCCGCGGGGAAAATCGGTGCGGCCGATCGAGCCGGCGAAAAGGACGTCGCCGACCACGGCGAGGTGCGATTCCGGGTGGTGGAAGACAACGTGGCCGGGGGTGTGGCCCGGGCAATGGATCACGTCGAGCGTGACTTCGCCGAAGGTGACCTGGTCGCCGTCCTTGAGCCAGCGGTCGGGCTCGAAGACATGGCCCCAGATGCCGAATTGCGCGCCGGCCTTGTCGAGCTGTTCGATCCAGAAACGGTCATCCTCGTGCGGGCCTTCGAGGGGCACGCCGAGCTCCTTGGCGAGGACCCCGGCCATGCCGCAGTGATCCATGTGGCCGTGGGTGACGAGGATCTTCTCGACCGTGAACCCGGCTTTCTCGATCCCTTGCTTGAGGCGCGGCAGGTCGCCGCCCGGATCGACGAGGACGCCGCGCATGGTCTTGGTGCACCACAGGAACGAGCAGTTCTGCTCGAACGGGGTGACGGGCACGATGGCGGCGCGCAGCGGCAGGGTTTCAGTTTCGCTCATGGCTGACGCAGATGGCGGCTTGGCGCGCGGGAATCAATGACCCAGCGCCGGGAACGACGACTGGCCGCTCAGAGCCGCCCGCTCTTCCATACCACCCGGCCGACGACCTCGACCTCTTCGGGCGCGAGCTCGATCGGGCGGTAGGCGGAGTTCTGGCTTTCGAGGACGAGGCGGCCGGGGACGCCGGTCTGGACGCGCTTGACCATCAGGCTGTCGCCCACGCGGACGACATGGACGCCGTCGCGCAGGGGGCGCGGGGTGCGGTCGACGAGGATCTCGTCACCATCGCGCAGCAGCGGCTCCATCGAATCGCCGGCGACGAGAATCGCGCTGAGCTGGGCGGGCTCGAACCCCTGCTCGCGCAGCCAGCGGGCAGAGAAGCGCAGGGCGCCGACCGCCTCGTCAGTGCCCGGAAAGGCGCCGGGACCGGCCGAAGCTTCGACCGCGAGGCGGGGAATATCCAACCAGACAGGGTTATTCCCGCGTTTACCAGCTATGCCACTGGTGGAAGTGGAGGAATTATACGACGCTTCATAGTCCGGCGCGCCGAGTTCGGCTTCGGCCACGCCGAGGAATTCGGCCAGGCGGCGGCGGTCCTGCTCCTCCAGTTTGCGAGGCGAGCCCTTGCGGACAAACTGCTGTAGATACGTGGAATTCCGCCCGATCAGGGCCGACAGGGCGGAGAGGCTGACGCCCTGTTCGGTGGCCAGGGCGAGCAAGCGGGAGCGGGGATCGGTGGTAACCATGAATCCGACATAGGCGATGTATTTTTCCTAGACAAGTAGGAAATTGCCCGTGATGTAATCGGTTCAACGCCAATCGAGTCGGAGCTTCGAACCAGCCATGCTGCTCTACAAGATCGAACAATTCCTGCGCGACACCGGGATGGCCTGGACCAAGTTCGGCCGCCTCGCCACCCACGACCCGCGCTTCGTCCAGGACCTGCGCAACGGCCGCACGCCCCGCGACGCAACGGCGTCACGCGTGGAACATTTCATGAACACTTACCGGAGAAACCCCCATGCTGCATGAATCCCGCGCCGCGCTTGAACTGAAGGCCGCGATCCGCCCGGCCCGCCCTCGCCCGACTCGCGGCAACTGGATGCGGCTGCTCGGCCAGGTGCTGAAGCTGGCGGGCGGGCATGGCGACCTGGTGCGCCACGATGAGCGGCCATGGGCGAGCGTGACCTTTTCCGGCTCGCGCCACACCATCGTCCTCGCCTTCACCGGCAGCGCAGCGATCGCCGCGGCGGAAGGGGTGATCGACGGGTTGGCGGATCACGAGTTCGACATTCCCGGGCACATCGTGGCGGACGCGCAGGTGCGCGAGGTCAGCCATCGGCACCTGCCCGAGCAGAAGCTGACGATGGAGGTGGAGATCCTCCTGCTGGAGGATCTGTAGGGGTCCCGCAGGCGGGAGAGGTTTGGGTGGGCCAGCGGGAGGGCGGAGTGCTTGACCCGGCCCACCCCCAGCCCCTCCCGTCTACGGGAGGGGAGTGGAGCGTCGTCATTATCGGGAAGGGTTGGATGGGGTTCGGCGTTTGCGCGACACGCTGAGGCTGAACCCCCTCCCCCGCCCCTCCCCGCGGGGAGGGGAGCGCGTAGGCTTTGCGTCACATGTCGCGGCGGATGATCAGGTTCCGGATCTCGGTCATGTCTTCCATGGCGAAGCGGATGCCTTCGCGGCCGAGGCCGGAATCCTTGACCCCGCCGTAGGGCATATTGTCGACCCGGTAGGACGAGACGTCGTTGACGACCACGCCGCCGACCTCGCACTTGTCCCAAGCCTTCATCACCTTGTGGAGGTCGCGGGTGAAAATGCCGCATTGCAGGCCGAACTTGCTGTCGTTGACCTCGGCGAGGGCCTCGTTCCAATCGGTGAAGCGCGACAGGATCACCGCCGGGCCGAAGGCTTCCTCGCGGTAGAGCGCGGCATCGCGGCTGCAGTTTTCGACCAGCGTGGCTTCGAGCATGGCACCTTCGCAGCCGCCGCCGGCGAGCAGGGTCGCCCCGCCCGCCACGGCCTCGTCGACCCAGCCCTTGAGCCGGCGGGCCTCCTTTTCGGAGATCATCGGCCCGATGAAGGTGTTGCGGTCCTTGGGATCGCCGGAGACGAGGGTCTTGACCTTGGCGGCCAGCATGTCGCGGAAGCGATCGTAGATCTCGTCGTGGACGATCACGCGCTGGACGTGGATGCAGGACTGGCCGGACTGGTAGTAGCCGCCGAAGACGATGCGGGCGAGCGCATGGTCGAGGTCGGCGTCCTTGTCGACCACGACGGCGGCGTTGCCGCCGAGTTCGAGGACGACCTTCTTCTTGCCGGCCTTCGCCTTCAGCGCCCAGCCCACGTCGGGCGAACCGGTGAAGGACAGCAGCTTCAGGCGCTCGTCGGTGGTGAACAGGTCGGCCCCGTCGCGGCTGGCGGGGAGGATCGAGAAGGCGCCCTCGGGCAGGTCGGTCTCGGCGAGGATCTCGCCCATGAAGATCGCGCCGAGTGGAGTGAGCGAGGCCGGCTTCATCACGAAGGGGCAGCCGACGGCGATGGCCGGGGCGATCTTGTGGGCGGCGAGGTTGAGCGGGAAGTTGAACGGGCTGATGAAGCTGCAGGGCCCGATCGGCACCCGCTTCCACATGCCGACGTAGCCCTTGGCTCGGGGGCTGATGTCGAGCGGCTGGATCTCGCCGTAGTTGCGGGTCGATTCCTCCGCGGCGATGCGGAAGGTGTCGATCAGGCGGGTGACCTCGCCTTCGGAATCGGCCAGCGGCTTGCCGGCTTCGACGCAGAGCGCCCAGGCCAGTTCGTCGAACCGCTCGCGGAAGCGCTTCACGCAGTGATCGAGCACGGCCTGGCGCTCGTAGCTCGCCATCTCGGCCATCGGCTCGGCGGCGCGGACCGCCCCGGCGATGGCCTGGTCGATCACGTCGGTCGTGGCCAGGGCGGTGCGGAAGGCCACTTCGCCGGTGAACTTGTCGGTCACCGCGAGGTCGGTGTTCGGCTGGGCGGCCTTGTTGTTGAGATAGAGCGGGTAGGTGTCTTGCAGTTGAACCATTTCATCGACTCCCCCCTCCCGCGGGCGGGAGGGGTCGGGGGTGGGCAGGCGAGCCGGCGTAAGGGGGGAAGAACAGGCCCACCCCTGACCCCTCCCGCCTGCGGGAGGGGAACAGTTACAGCGCCTTGGAGAGCGATTTGATGTCCTTGTTGAGGATCTGGTCGTTCTCCGAATAGTCGACCGGGCAATCGATCAGGTGGACGCCGGGCGTATCGCGGCAATGGGCGAGCAGTTCGGTGAGGTGCCCGGCCGAGCGGACGCGGTGACCGATCGCCCCGTAACTCTCGGCATATTTGACGAAATCGGGGTTGTTGTAGGTCAGCCCGAAGTCGGCGAAGCCCATGTTGGCCTGCTTCCAGCGGATCATGCCATAGGCGCTGTCGTTGAGGATCAGCACGGTGAGGTTGAGGCCGAGGCGCACCGCGGTCTCCAGCTCCTGGCTGTTCATCATGAACCCGCCGTCGCCGCAGATCGCCATGACCTTGCGTTCGGGATAGAGCATGGCGCTCATCATCGCCGAGGGCAGGCCGGCGCCCATGGTCGCCAAGGCATTGTCGAGCAGGACGGTGTTGGGCTGGTGGGCGCAATAGCCGCGGGCGAACCAGATCTTGTAGACCCCGTTGTCGAGGCAGATGATCCCGTCGCTCGGCATGCACTCGCGCACTTCGCGCACGAGGTGTGGCGGGAAGACGGGGAAGCGGCTGTCGGCGGCGAGCGGTTCGGTGTGGGCCACTTCGGCGCGGCGGTAGGACAGCATCCTGTCGAAGGACCAGGCCGGGTTGGGCGTGATCGCCTCGCGGATCTGCCAGATGGCGTTGGCGATATCGCCGATCACCTCGACCTGCGGGAAGTACACCGGATCGACCTCGGCGGTCTTGGTCGAGACGTGGATCACGGTGGGGCCGCCTTCGCGCATGAAGAACGGCGGCTTCTCGATGACGTCGTGGCCGATGTTGACGATGCAGTCGGAGTCCTCGATCGCGCGGTGGACGAAATCGCCGGCCGATAGCGCGGCGCAGCCGAGGAACAGCGGGTGACGTTCGTCGATCACGCCCTTGCCGAGCTGGGTGGTGAGGAAGGGCACGCCGGTCTGCTCGACGAATTCGAGGAGCATCTTGCCGGTCATCTTGCGGTTGGCCCCTGCCCCGATGACCAGCACCGGCGCCTTGGCCTCCTGCAGGGCCTCGACCGCCTGGACGATCGACTTCACGTCGGCCGTTGGACGGCGCACAGAGCTGCGCGGGAGCGGACGGCTGGTGGTATGTTCGTCGGCGATGTCCTCGGGCAGTTCGATATGGGTGGCTCCGGGCTTCTCCTCCTCGGCGAGGCGATAGGCCTCGCGCACCCGGCTGGGGATGTTGTCGGACGAGGCCATCTGGTGGGTGAACTTGGTGATCGGCCCCATCATGGCGACGACGTCGAGGATCTGGAACCGGCCCTGCTTGGACTTCTTGATCGGCTTCTGCCCGGTGATCATCAGGATCGGCATGCCGCCGAGCGTGGCATAGGCGGCGGCGGTGACGAAGTTGGTCGCTCCCGGGCCGAGCGTGGCGATGCAGACGCCGGCCTTGCCGGTGTGCCGCCCGTAGGTGGCCGCCATGAAACCGGCGGCCTGTTCGTGGCGGGTGAGGATCAGCTTGATCTTGCTGGAGCGGGAGAGCGAATCGAGGAAATCGAGGTTCTCTTCCCCGGGGACGCCGAAGATGTACTCGCACCCCTCGGTCTCGAGGCATTCGATGAACAGGTCTGAAGCTTTCTTGCCGGCACCGTCGCTCATGCTGCTGTACCCCCTGTGGAAGTAGTCAGCGGACCGGCAAGGCCCGGCACCGTCCGCGCACGCGTTCGCTCCTGTCCCCCGTCGCTCCATTGGCCCCCGACGGGCTGGACATGGGCAGCCTAACAGGGTGCCGCGGGGGAGTCACCGGCTGATGCGAGCCGGTTGCAAGTTAGCCGAGCTTCCATTCCCAGCCGAGCGGGTCGCCGTCCATGACTTCGACGCCCTGGGCGGAGAGTTCGTCGCGCAGGGCGTCGGAACGGGCGAAGTCCTTGGCGGCGCGGGCTTCCTTGCGGGCCGCGTGGGTGGCTTCGATTTCGGCTTCGGTGATGGTGGCGGACCGGGGGCGGAGGCGCAGGTCGGCGCGGGTGAGGTTGAGGAGGTCGAGGCCGAGGACGGAGTCCATGGCGGCCACGGCGGCGAGCTTCTGCTCGGGGTCGACCTTCCTGAGGGCGATGGCTTCGTCGAGCACGGTGAGGGCAACCGGGGTGTTGAGGTCGTCGGACACGGCCTCTTCGAAGCGGTTCAGGAGGGGTTGGAGTTTGGGGGATGGTGCCCCTCCACCAGCCTGCGGCTGGTCCCCCTCCCCGTTCCGGGGAGGTATTCGGTCCTTCAGCTGGGTCATCGCCATGACCATGCGCTTGAGGCGCGTGAGCGCGGCGCCGAGGCCTTCCCAAGAGAATTCGAGCTCGCTGCGGTAGTGCGCTTGGAGGCACATCAGGCGGTAGGCGAGCGGGTGGTAGCCCTTGTCGATGAGGAGCTGGAGGCGGAGGAATTCGCCGCTCGACTTGCTCATCTTGCCCGAGCGCTCGACGAGGAAGTTGTTGTGCATCCACAGCTTCGCGCCGGAATTGGCGGGCACGTCGAGGCCGTTGGTGCAGCAGAAGGCCTGGTTCTGGGCGATCTCGTTGGGGTGGTGGATCTCGCGGTGGTCGATCCCGCCGGTGTGGATGTCGAAGGGGAAGCCGAGGACCTCGCCGCTCATCACCGAGCATTCGAGATGCCAGCCCGGCGCGCCGCGGCCCCAGGGGCTGTCCCACTCCATCTGGCGCTTCTCGCCTTCCGGTGTCTTGCGCCAGATCGCGAAGTCGGCCGCGTTGCGCTTGCCTTCGACGGCTTCGATCCGGCCCTCCCCTTCGTCCGTCTGGGCGCGGGCGAGGCGGCCATAGTCGGCTACCGTGGAGACGTCGAAATAGAGGCCCGAGGGCAGCTCGTAGCAGTGGGCGGGCGCGATCTTCTGCGCGAAGTCCAGCATCTGCGGGACATAGTCGGTAGCGACGGTCCACCGCGCCGGCTGGCGGATGTTGAGCGCGCGCACGTCGGCCCAGTACGCCTGCTTGTAGTGCTCGGCGATGTCCCAGATGGAGCGGCTCTCGGCGCGCGCCATCTTCTCCATCTTGTCCTCGCCCTCGTCGGCGTCGTCGGTGAGGTGGCCGACGTCGGTGATGTTGATGACGTGGGTGAGCTTGTAGCCTTTGAAGCTCAGCGTCCGCCCCAGCACGTCGGCGAAGACATAGGCGCGCATGTTGCCGATGTGCGGGTAGTTGTAGACCGTCGGCCCGCACGAATAGACCCGCGCCTCGCCGGGATGGACCGGCTGGAACGGCTCGGCCTGGCGGGTCAGGCTGTTGAACAGCACGAGCGGTGGGCGGGCGTGGGTCATGGCGGGCACGCCTGTGCGCAGGTTTCCCGGAACCGTCAACCGATCAGGCGGTCACCGTCTCGAAGCCGAGGAAGCGGACCTGCTCTTCCAGTTCGACGCGCTGGCGCTGGAAGTTGTTGACCGGCACGCTCTCGTCGCGGTGGCCCAGGGCGATGCCGCAAAACAGCAGGGTATCGTCGGAGAGGCCGAGGTGCGCTTTGATGGTGCGGCCATACATGCCCATGAACTCCTGCGGGCAGGTGTCAAGGCCATGGTCGCGGGCGAGGAGCATGATGGTCTGCAGCCACATGCCGACGTCGGACCACTGCGGCGGGCCCATGAACTTCGGGAAGTGCGCCAGGAGCAGGACCGGGGCGCCGAACGAGAGCATGTTCTGGCGGGAGAACTCGGCGCGGCCGGCGGCGTCGGCACGTCCGATGCCCATCGCGGAATACATCGACGCGCCGAGCGCCTGGAGTCGGGGCAAGTGGAGCGGCGACGCGTTGGGCGCGTCGAAGCGGTATTCGAGCGGATCGTCGGGCTGGCTGGCGAGCAGCTTTTCCTGCAGGGCGGAGAGCGGCTCGCCAGTCAGGACGGTCGCTTCCCACGGCTGGAAATTGCAGCCGGAGGGCGCCCAGCGCGCGGCTTCGAGGATCGCGCGGACGGTGTCGAGCGAGACCGGCTGGCCGGTGAAGGCCCGGACGGAGCGGCGGCTGGTGACGGCTTCGGTGACATTCATTGCTCTTCCCCCTTACTCTTCCTCGAACAGCCCGGCGAGCTGTTCGATGATGGTACCGCCCAATTGCTCGGCGTCCATGATGGTGACGGCACGGCGATAGTAGCGGGTGACATCGTGGCCGATGCCGATGGCCACCAGCTGGACCGGCGACTGCTTCTCGATCCACTCGATCACCTTCCTCAGGTGCTGTTCGAGATAGCCCGAGGAATTGACGCTGAGGGTGGAATCGTCGACCGGCGCGCCGTCGGAGATGACCATCAGGATGCGGCGGTCTTCCGCGCGCGCGAGCAGGCGGGCGTGGGCCCAGAGCAGGGCCTCGCCGTCGATGTTCTCCTTGAGCAGGCCCTCGCGCATCATCAGGCCGAGGCTCTTGCGGGCATGGCGCCAGGGCTCGTCGGCGCGCTTGTAGACGATGTGCCTGAGGTCGTTGAGGCGGCCCGGGCTGGCGGGCTTGCCCTGGGCCAGCCAGGCCTCGCGGCTTTGCCCGCCTTTCCAG
>Ga0207667_10008356_pt1 | contig 12302 bp, 8 predicted proteins | sample KBSCornC52_FD_184301 | JGI IMG/M metagenome (GOLD analysis project Ga0207667, IMG submission 184301) | Corn rhizosphere microbial communities from Kellogg Biological Station, Michigan, USA - KBS Corn C5-2 (SPAdes) (version 2) | ecosystem: Host-associated > Plants > Roots > Rhizosphere > Soil ...
CACCGAGCCCAGCATCCACGCTTGCCAGAAGATCAGCAGACGGCGGCGGTCGAAGAGATCGGCTGTGGCTCCCGACAGCAGACCCAGCGCGAGTACCGGCAGGCTGGCTGCGGTCTGCATCAGAGCGATCAGCAGCGGCGAGGCCGTGAGCGTCGTCATCAGCCACGTGCCCGCCGTATCCTGCATCCAGGTGCCAACGCTCGATACGGTGGACGCTATCCAGCGATCGCGAAATAGAGGAATGCGAAGCGGCGCAAAGCCGCTGGCCGCCTTTGGCGAGACTTCCTTGCGGGACGCGAATGGTGTTTCCAGCGGCACAGTCTCTACTCTATCGATGCGGGAGCCCGCGCATGCACCTCGGAGAGGGAACGATGAAATGGAATGCCGAGCGGATGGCCTTTACTTTGGCTTGATCCCGATCGCAGCCATCATCCGCCCTGTGAAGCCGCTCTCGCCCCGATGAGAGAAATACTTCAGCTGTCCGCAGAGCCGTGTGCACGCCGTGCATTCGCCGATAACTCCGATTTTCTTTTCCCTGATGCCGGCGTCCAGTAATTGCCTCCGGTTCGCCTCCCACAGGTCCAAGTGGATCTGCGGGCCCAAATTGGAGTGCCCGGGAGCGCGCGCGCTCAGGAAGAGCATTGGATACTTTAGCTTTACCGGGCCCAAGTCGAACACCTCACGAAACAGCTGGTCGCCGTACGCGAACTGGCTCTCGAACTCGTGCCGAACTTCTTCGCCCACCGAGTAGCAGCAGGCCCCGATCGAGGGCCCAACCACCGCAATCAGGTCCTCGGGGCGTGATCCGTAGCGAAGCCGCATACGACCCACTCCACGCTCCACAATGCGTCTCAGCGTGCCTCGCCAGCCCGCGTGGAACGCAGCGACGGCCTTGCGTCTCGTGTCTGCCACCAGCACAGGAACACAGTCCGCCACCTGGATCGCCAGCACCAGCCCGGGGGCGTCGGTCATGACCGCATCGCCCCGCAAGACGGCTTTGCCCTCAGGAGTTTCCAGCGGCGAGTCTCCGGCCTCAATGATCCGCACCAGACCCGTATGGGTCTGCCGCAGCGTAGCCATGCGTATGCCTGAGTCGGCAGTCACCCTTCTACGCAGTCCCGACACTGCCTTCAGGAACCGCGTCCGATTCTCCGCCACGCACGCGGAATCGTCATGGAGGGTCCAGCCGAGGTTCAGCGAACCCGCGCCGTAAACCTCCGAGACGCCTCCACCCCGGCTGCTAAACCCATGCCACAGCCAGGGATACGCATCCCAGGCAGACGCTCGGACCACCGGCGGTACGCGCTGCTGGGCCTGCACCGTACGACGCCCCCCGTTCAATTTGGAGGTCAACAAACCATCTGTTCCCTTCTCTGCTCGGATTGCATAAAGTTCTTAACCTATTTTGGATTCAGTCACATAGCCACGACACTCACCGATAATCGGCCGCGAGTAAGCGACCTTTGCCCGGTTCTGGGCGTCTACTGTCTATCCGGACGGGCGAGTCGCGCAGCATGCCTGATCCATCTGATAAAAATGGCAGTTGCCGGAAATATCCGGCGCATTTGCATCCAAACCGGCTGCTCTGTAAGATACGCGATTGCGCCCATGAGATCGAACGTGCCCACCATAGCTCCTCAGTTGCTCCGCTCCCGGCTGTCCAAGATTTGCGTCGCCATCATCGGCTCAACCGTCTCCGAGATGGTCGAAAAGGCCTCCGCCGTATTGAAAGAGAACCCCTTTATCGAGTTCCGGCTGGATTACCTGGAAAAACCCTTGGCGGCCTTACCCAAGCTCAAGCAGTTCTTTCACGACAATACGGCGGTGACTGCGATCGCCACCTGCCGTCGCAAGGAAAATGGAGGCCGATTCCAGGGATCCACCTCTGCCGAGTTGGAGGTCCTGTGCAAAGCTGCTGAGACGGGCTTTCACCTGGTGGATCTGGAACTGGAGGCCGCCGAAGCGCTGAAAAAGAGTGAGTTGCAGCGGCTTCGAGAAACCGGCATCGCGCTGATCATCAGCTATCACGACTACTCCCAAACCAAAGATCTGGACGCCGTCTACCAGCGCATTGAGCGCTTCACTCCCGAATTCGTAAAGATGGTGCCCACGGCCAAGGCCCTGGTGGATAACGTGACCCTCATCCGTTTCCTCGAGCGCATGAGCGATCACACCAATATCATCGGCTTCTGCATGGGCGATGCCGGTGTGATCTCGCGAGTGCTGGGAGTCCGGGCCGGGTCGGCGTTTACGTTTGCCGCGGCGACTCAGGGTGAGGAGACCGCGCCGGGCCAGATTGCTGCCCGGACCCTGATCGAGACCTATCGCATCGACCAAGTGGATGCCGCGACGAAGGTGTACGGCGTCGCCGGCAATCCTATCAAGTCTTCTCTGTCGCCCATCATGATGAATACGGCATTCCGCCGCGAGACGGTGAATGCGGTTTATCTTGCCTTGCAGACCACCCGTCTGAACGACTTGCTGAAGCTGGTGCATGAAATTCCTATTCAGGGCGTCTCCATCACCATGCCGTTGAAGCAGGACATCATCGCGCACCTGGAGCAGACCGATCCGCTCTCGGCCAAGATTGGTGCCGTGAATACCATTCGCCTGCTCGACGGGAACCTCTACGGCTTCAACACCGACGTTCAGGGCATTGTCGGGCCGCTCGAGAAGCGCATGCAGATTCGCGGAGCCAAGGTGCTGGTGCTGGGTGCAGGAGGTGCCGCGCGGGCCGCCGTTTTCGGGCTCAAAGATCGCGGAGCCGAAGTCTTCATTCTGAACCGTACGCCGGAGACGGCGCAGAAACTCGCTCGCCAGGCAGGAGCCAGGACTTGCAGGAGAGATTCCCTGGCAAAAACCTCGTTCGATGTCATCGTGAACGCGACACCGGTTGGCATGGCCGGGAACAAGGCCGGCACAATCCTCGACGGCGACATCAACGCGAAGCTGGTCTTCGATCTCGTTTATAACCCCCTGGAGACGCCGCTGATTCATCAGGCGCGAAAGCAGGGCATCCCCTTCATCACTGGAATCGAGATGTTTATCCAGCAGGGTGCGCGCCAGTTTGAGATCTTCACCGGTAAACCTGCTCCCGAAGAAGAAATGTTTCGAGTCGTGCTGCATGCGCTCAAGCAGCAGTCGGAGAACGCGCAGCCGCCCGAGGTCCAGGAACCTGCTCCGAGGCCGAAGAAGGCTTCCATTCCTCACCGGCTACCGGCGAAGTCAGCTGCGACGAAGGCTGTCAAAAAAGCTGTGCGCGGGTAGACGAACTTCAGTCGCCGGAGGCCGGGGCGGGAACACGCTTCAGCAGCTTATTTGCGCTGCGGAACCATGGTCGCTCTCTGCGCTTCAGATATCCGGGCATGGCGATCTTCTTATCCACCACTCTCTGCGCCCACTCTCGCGCTTCGGCGGCCTTACCCTCGGAGGCAAGTAGCTCGGCGAAGTGGAGGTAGGTTTCGGACAGAACGGACCTTGCCGTCACCTGCCGAAAGAGCTCTTCCGCCCGCTCAGGCTGACCGGTCAGCGCATACGCATGCGCCAGCAGGCCGCCTGCGCGGTAGAAGTCGTATCCCGGCTCCTTACCCACAACAAGCTCCAGATCGGGAATCGCGGCTGCAACATCGCCCATTTCCAGAGCGCAGATGCCCCGGCGATAGTAAGCGTCCAGCGAGTCGCCGCGCACGGCAATCGAGCGGTCGAACGCAGCCCGCGCCTTCTCAAATTTCCCGTCTTCCAAGGCCAGATCGCCGAGCTCTTCGAAGTTCCCGGGCGAAGGATTAGCCTGGACCAGCGCCTCCAGTTCGCGAATGCGCTTCCTGCGTGGAAACACCTTCCAGGATTGGCGCAGCAGCGGGGCATCTGGAACAACCTCTGCCACCAGATAGACCGCTGCCCCGATCGGTCCAAGCAACAGGATGATGAAGAGCCAATAAGTATCCGGGCGGCGCTTAATGAAATGCAGGATCGCCGCCACCTGCAGTAGCAGGCCCCAAGGATAGAAGAGGCTGGTCAGATATCCCATGCGGTGGAGTTTCCCCGCGCCAGATTACAACGGGTATCCATTTCGGGGAAATCGTTTTCTGCGTTCCTCTTGATCGCGCTCAGCGTCCTAGGTGCAGCAGAGGCAGTAGGCTGGAGTAGTCGTCAGTCCAGACCGGCAGCTCCGGCCGCCGCTCGATCGGAACCGCAGCATCCCGTACACCCGGCGCGCTGAAAAACGCCTTATTTGCTGAAACCAGGACCCAGGTGGCGCGGTAGGCTCCCTCCGCGGGCACGGCAAAGCTCTCCACCACTCGCGCCTCCATGCCCTGATCCTCGGCCACACGGCCGATCTCCGGCGCAAGCTCCACGTAAGAGTTCGAAACGTGAAAAGCGATAACGCCACCCGGCGCAAGCTGGCTTCGGTACAGTTGCAACGCCTCGCGTGTCAGCAGGTGCAGCGGGATTGCGTCTCCGGTGAACGCATCGATCACGAGCACATCGAAGTTCTGCCGCGCCTCACGCGCCAGCGCTACCCGGCCATCGCCATTCACGATAGTGACGGCTGCCGCGGACTCGCGCAGATAGGTGAACAGGTTGCGTGCAATCGGCTCCACGAGCGGGTTGATCTCGTAAAAGCGGATGGCGTCTCCCGGCCGGCCATAAGCCGCAAGGGTGCCAACGCCCAACCCAACCACTCCGATCTTGCGTGCGCGGCCGGCGCAGCAGTTCTCAAGCGCAAGGCCTACGCCGGAGTCTTCCCCGTAGTAGGTTGTCGGCCGCTTCCTGTGGTCCGCATCGGACAACATCTGTGTGCCATGCCGGATGCGTCCGTTCATCAGAACCCGGACCGGCCCGGCGGCACGAGCTGCGTCGGCAGTGTCGTTCCCCTGGTCCTCATAGTCGGCAGCAACGACGCGCAGCGAGCCATAAAAATTCCGCACCCTCACCATGGCATTTTTGCTGAATTGAATGCGGAGCGCCACTGTCGTGCTCAGCAGCAGCACGCTGGCCGTGATCCACAGTGCCCGTTGCGACCATCCTTCCTCCCAGAGCACCAGCACTCCCAGCACTGCCGAAATCAGAAATGCAAGCGCCAGATCGTAGTTGGCGCGGAAGATCAACGGTGAGGCAATCGCAACCAGAAAGGTGCCGCTGACCCCACCGGCCGCGATCCACAGATAGAACTCCGTGCTGCGCGTCACGTCCGCCGGATGAAGACGATAAGTCTCGGCATGGCAAAACCAGCAGACGATGAAGAGCTCAAACAGATAAAACAGCACGGCGATCCGGATTGGCAGCCGCGTGTCCACGCGGGAGAGCGCATAGCCTAGGCTCGCAAGCATTACGATCATCAGCCGGGACACCACCCCGCGTCGATACACCGCCGGAAACTCGAATGCCACCACGAAGCTGAGTAGATACACGCCCAGCGGCAGCACCCAGAGCAACGGAATAGGCGCGATGTCCTGGCTCAGATGGCTGGTTACCGCCGCCAATTGCACGGAGGCACCCATGGGCAGCAGGAACCACATCCAGCGCTGCTTCGCCGACACCATCTCGCGCACCTGCTCCGCCGGAGATGGTGCGCTGGCTGAAACTGGGCCCCCGCCATCTCTCATGACTCGCTCCCCAAGCCACAAAGACGCCGCAAGATAAATCAGAAACGCTGCCGTCCAGGAACTTCGCTGCGCCTGCAGGCTCAGGTGCGGCTCAATCAGGCTGGGATACATGGCCAAAGCCAGCAGCGATCCCGCGTTCGAGACGGCAAACAGCCGGTATGGGACCGGCTCCCGCATCTGCCGCGTCCACCACACTTGCAACAAAGGAGTGGTGGAGCTCAGAAGTACAAACGGAATTCCGATGCTCGCGCCGAGAGTGGCGAAGATGGAGCTGACCGGATGCCTCGCTGCGTCCCAGTTCAGCTTCAGATTCAATCCCATGCCGCGAAGCGCAGACTGGAATATCACGGGCGCCAGAAGCACCGCCGTCGCGGCGCATGCAAGCAATGCATGCACCCACAGACGCCTCTGCCGCGCGGCCCAGTGGGCATACAGATAGCCTGCCAGCAGCGCAGCCTGAAAGAACACGAGACATGTGATCCAGACTGCAGACGATCCGCCGAGCAAAGGCAGCAGTTCCTTTGCCGCCATAGGCTCCATGGCGAACAGCAGGAATGCGGACAGGAACACCAGGCCGCCATAGAGCACGCGGATCGGACGCATAGGAGAGTGCAAACAGAATAGCGGCAGAGTTCCCTCGGCAACGAATCAAACCTGCAACCCCATCGATGGCCTGCTCCGATACAATTTCGGCGGAGCAGCCCCATGATCCCCAAGACCTCGATGCCCCAAGCCCTTGTTGCCATACTCCTGTTCAGCTCGTTCGCTCTTGCCGCCCAGACGGCTCCTGTACCCGCCGCTTCCGCAGCGAGTCCGCATCCGTACACCATGCTGTACGTCTTCGGCGACAGCTACTCCGATTCCGGATCAGGCTATATCGACGGCAATGGACCCACGGCAGTCGTTTACCTCGCGCAGCGGCTTGGCATTCCCTTCACCTGGTACGGCGACCCGCACAGCCAGGGTAAAGGGCTCAACTTCGCCGTCAGCGGAGCGCAGACCGGAGCCGGAGCCGGACGCCGCTACCCCACAGGCGAGTTCCTCGGCTATGGCATGAAGAACCAGGTCGACACCTTCGTCCAGTTCACCGGGCTTGGGTTCATCCCCGCGATCGACGCTGGCGACACGATGTTCTTCTTCGCCGGTGGACTCAACGATCGCGGCAAGCCCGAGGGCTTTACGCGCAGCAATATCGAGTCCGAAATCGACACCCTCTACAATCTGGGAGCACGCCGATTCACAGTTGCGCTGCTGCCCACCAGGATTCCGCAGTTTGCCACCGCCGGCAAAGCCTTCAACCCGGAGCTCGCAAAGATTCCCGCGGAGGAGCGCGCCAGACACCCTGACATTCGCATTGCTCTCAGCAACTGGGGACTCTACATGGACGAGGTCATCACCCACCCGGAGAAGTACGGCATCACAGACACCACTCATCCCTGCGCTGGCCGCTTCATTCACCACGAAGATGAAATACCTTGCGCGAATCCCGATGCGCACTTCTTCTATCACGAGGGGCATCCCTCCACCGCCGTCCACCGGCTAGTCGGGGAGATGCTCTACCAGGAAGCCGTCCGGCAGGCGCCGTAAGCTATACCGCGATGGTGAAGGTGTCCTCGGTTCGGGTAACCGCCCTATACATCGTGTCCCGCTCGAACGGGACGCGCCCAGCTTCGGTGATCAGCCGAACCAGGTCTGCGCGCCGCATCCCCTGTGGAGTGGTCGCGCCGGCATCATGGTAAATCTTCTCTTCGACGACTGTGCCGTCGATGTCATCGGCTCCAAACCGCAGCGAGATCTGCGCCATCTCGGGCGACACCATCTGCCAGTAGCTCTTGATATGCGCAAAGTTGTCCAGCAGCAGACGGCCGATCGCGATCTGTTTCAGATCCATGATCCCGGTGGTCTTGGGGATATGGGCCAGCGCCGTGTTGTCCGGATGAAATGCTAGCGGAATAAACGTCTGGAACCCACCGGTGTCATCCTGAACTTCGCGCAACCGCAGCATGTGGTCTACGCGGTCTTCCTCGTTCTCTACATGGCCGTAGAGCATCGTCGCGTTCGACTTGAGCCCGGTCCTGTGCGCCAGTCGGGCTGTCTCCAGCCACTCGCCCCCGTCGATTTTGTGGTCGCAGATGATATGCCGCACCCGGTCCGCAAAGATCTCCGCCCCGCCGCCCGGGCAGGAATCCACTCCCGCCTCCTTCATCCGCCGCAGCGTCTCTTCGAGAGTCATCTTGCCGCGCCGCGCCAGGAATGCAACCTCCACCATCGTGAACGCCTTGACGTGGACCTTGGGGTAACGCTGCTTCAGCCCGCGCACCAGATCCATAAAGTACTCAAACGGGAGGTCGGGGTGCAGGCCTCCGACGATGTGGAACTCGGTGACAGCCTCAGTGAGCCCCTTGCCTGCCGTCTCCCACGCCTCTTCCAAGGCCATCGTGTAGGTGCCGCTCTCGCCCTTCTTCTTGCCGAAGGCGCAGAGCCGGCAGCTCGCCACACAGACATTGGTTGGGTTGATATGCCGATTGACGTTGAAATAGGCGATATCGCCGTGCATTCGCTCACGGACCGCATTCGCCATCCAGCCAATCGCGAGGATATCGCCGCTGCGATAAAGCGCAACTCCGTCGTCAAAGGTCAGCCGTTCGCCCGCCGCAACTTTGGCTTCAATCGGCAGCAGCGAGGAGTCCCAGGTTTGAAAGCTGTGGCGCGGGCGCAACTCCGCACCCGCGCCTCGCAATTCCGAAACCGAAGGAGCATGACTCATCCTGCCCCTATTCTAATCGGCTTTACCGTTTGCTGAGCTGGGCTGAGTCCACCATCCTGGGCTGCACCACCATGCCGTCGAACAGGGTCGCCGCCGCAAAATGGTCCGCCACCGGCCTCAACAGTCGCAGCTTCCAGCCTGTATCCCAGGCGCGCACCTTCATCGCCGGCAGTTCCACTGCAAAGGCCTCGGTCGCGCGGCCGCCGGTAGTCAGCAGAATCCTGCTACCCTGCTGATCGAAGTAAAGCGAATTGATATTACGCGCATAGAGATCCTTTGGCATCGTCCAGGTGGCTCCCTGGTCCGCGGTGTAGAAGGCGCCCTGACGTCCTCCCGTCCAGATTCGCCCATCCCCATCCACCGCAATTGCCTCCAGCATCTTCAGGTCTGAGGGCGGAGCCACTGTGTGCCAGCTCTCTCCTCCATCGGTGGACACTTTGATCATGCTTAGATTCGCGACCGCAACCACGCCCTTGTTCGCGGCCACAAACCGCCACTCCGTCGCCGGCACCCCTGCAACCAGATTCCAGATCGCACCGTTGCTCGAAGTACTCAGAAGACCGCGCGAAGTCGCGGCATACATTGTGTCCCCGCTCGACACCAGGCTGAATACCGAGCCGTCGTAGCTCTTGCCCGGCGGAATATGCGTGCTCACCACCCTCGTTTTAGGAGCAGCAGCGGCCGAAACTTTCGTTGCTCCCTTGCGGCCCGCACGGACCGGCAGCTTTCGCGGGGCCGGCGGGGGTACCAGGCTGGCGGGCGAACGCTTCCAGACGCCATCCTTCAACAGAAAGATTCCATGCGAAGTGCCCGTAACCGCCGTGCCCTCTGAACTGATGGTCAGGCTGTAAATATCCCGGCCTTCAAGCCCTGCGCTCACCTGCTTCCAGCTGGTTCCTCCAGTGCGGCTTTCGAATACGCCGCCCAGATCTTTATCGTTCACCACGCCGATGTACACCCGAGCCGGATCCTTCGGGTCCTCCGCCATCGCGGAGACCTCCCGCTGCGAAAATCCCGCGTTCGAGGGCTCGAAGCTGTTCCCGCCATCGTGGCTGATCAGAACACCGCCGCGGTCGGTTGCCAGCAGCACGCGCTTCGAGTCCGTGGGATCCACCAGTACGTCGTTCACAATGACGCTTGAGGGGGTGTGACGCTTCCACTCTCCGCCTGCATCGTCGCTGCGGTACAGTCCCTCCGTGGTTCCCGCGTACACCACCTGCTGCGCATTGGGGTCCTGCATCAGGACTCGGGTGCGGCGCGCCGTGGAAGGGATCCCCTGCCCCTTGTTTACGCTCACTCCGCCCTTGAAGCTTTCACCGGCGTCGGCGCTCTTATAAATGCCCGAGCACGCGCTCAAATACATCACACTGGGCGTCTTCGGGTCGACGATGATCGAGAAAACGTCGGAGTCTACAATGATGCCCTTCGTCATCGGCGCCCAGTTCGCGCCTCCATCCGTGGTCTTCCACGGTAGATGCCAGGTTCCGGCGTAGATCGTCTTCGCATCATTCGGATCGATCGCGATCGATTCGACCTCGTGAATTTCCTTGTTCTCCGGCGGACTGATGCGCTTCCAGTGCGCTCCCGCATCTTCGGAGCGGAACACGCCCTCGAGCGTCCCGGCAATCATCACCTTCGGGTCCGAATGAGCCTCTGCGAGTGCGCGCACCGACTGCTTGCTCATATCCGCCACCGGCGTCCAGCTGATGCCGCCGTCATGGCTTTCGAAGATGCCGCCATCCGGCTTGTCCGACACAGCCCAGGCGCCAAGCACCAGATGCTTCGTGTCCGCCGGATCGATGAGCAGGTTATCTATCACCAGGTCGTCACGGTCGGCTACGCGGACCAGGCGCTCCCAATGCACGCCGCCATCGCGTGTTTGGTACAACCAGCCCGCAGCAGTGCCCAAATACACGTGCTGGTGGTCCGTCGGGTCAACGGCAAAGGAACGTGCGTCCCCTCCCTCCGGCCCTACGGGGAGCCACTTTGCTGCAAAACCACGCGAAGTACAGAGCAGCAGAATCGCCGCCGCACAAAAGACCCCAACCCGCCGCTGTTTCATGTTCACCCGTTTACCATCCTGTTCCATTGGATTCATATCCCACCCATTGGTGATCCGCGCCGGACTTGCTGCGCCCAATGCAAAGGCTGACTGGAAATCCAGTCAGCCTTTGCAGTTCGTGTTCCGGAGCGCTTACTTGGTTTTCTTCCTGCTGCTCCGGCGAGCGGTCCGAGGTGTAGCCTTCACATCCGTGACCGGAGTGAAGCCCGAATTGTCGAACGTCGCTCCCGTCGGAATCAGCGTGGTCGTTACCGTTGGATCGTCGCCGGGGCCGGTGTAGATGTCGATGCGCGAGGCATCCACACCCTTTTCGGTTACCAGATAGTCTTTGGTATTGGCAGCGCGCTGCGCACCCAGGTTCTTGGCTCTCCGGCCCTTCGCGCCGCTCTCTTCGTGTCCGATGAGGGCGAGCTTGGCATCCGAGGAGCGCTGAAGGGAGAGGGCAACTTCGTCAAGGCAAGCCTTGGCTTCATTGTCCACACGTGCCGGGCGGGCCTTCTCGCGTCCGAAGCTCACCGTGCAGAGATTCGACGTGGTGGGCGCAGGAGCCGGCGGCTGTGGCGGCGGTGGCGGCTGGATGACGTTCACCGTGGTTGTAGCCGACTGCGTGTTGCCCTTATCGTCAGCAACATTGCAGGTTACGGTAATCGAGCCAGGAGCCGCGCCGGTGGTCGACAGGGTTGCACTGGACGACGTGCCGCTGACGTTGCCAGCGCTCGCCGTATAGCTGTAGGTCAGAGGACGGTTCTGTGGGCTGCTGGCCGTCGTGGTAATCGTGGCCGAATCGCCTGGGTTGACCGACGTCGGATTCGCCGAGCAGCTTACCGTAGGCGGCTGGAACGCGTTGATTGTGAACTGTGCGGAGCAATCTGCCGACTGACCTGGTTTGGCGCCTTCGGTTACGTGCCCCGTAACCGTATACGTTCCGGGAGCGGCCGTCTTGGTGTCGATGTTTGCTGTGCTGCTGGTCCCGGAAATCGTTCCGCCAGTCGAGGTCCAGCTATAGGTCGCGGTCTTCTTCGGATTTAGGTTGGTCGCTGTGCCGGTCACCGTGATTGGGTCGCCGGGATAGCCGCTGGCCGGAGCCACCGTGCAGCTGTACGCAACTGGTGGCGGCGGAATGACATGGCCGAAGTGCATCACGATGCCCGTGCTCAGCTCGACCGCGGAAATATTCGCGCGGCCACCGAGGATACCGCCCGTCGGGATGCCGGCATACGGACCGTAATCCGCGTGGATGTACCGGTAGTCCGCCTGGAAAAGGCGCAGGCTGAAACGATTATCGAAGAACGGAATGTCGTAGTCCATACCGCCGCCGGCCGTCAGCGCGGGTCCCCAGCGATACGGCTCATGCTCCAATTGCGAAGGGTTCTCGTTATTCGGGCCGCCCAGGCGTCCGCCGCCCGCTAGACCATGCGCGAAGACGGTGAAGTTATCCATCGGGAGACGGGCAATCGGTCCCAGCGATGCGCCGGAAAACCCGTCGTTTACGCCGTCCGGATGGTTCGAGTAAATGAACTCGCCGCCGAAGTAGCGGTTGAAATAATAGGCGACGCTACCGATCGCACCCACGTCGATCGAGGAATACGGAATTCCGGCAGGCTTCAGAAGACCATGCGCGCCGAAATATGAGTAGCCGAGAAAAACATCGACCTTCGAGGGGTTTGGACCCGCTGCCAATGTTGAAGCCGGTGCGGCAGGCATTTGGGCGCCCATGCTTAAAGTTCCAAGGCTAACTGCACATACTGCAAGTGTCATCCGGCCAAGACTACGAAACGGGCGATAAGTCATCCGTCATCCTCCACATAAATCTGTTGATACATGCCAACGGGCGGCACTCAAACTGCGGGAACAGGTCAAACAGAGT
>Ga0207667_10008362_pt1 | contig 12300 bp, 5 predicted proteins | sample KBSCornC52_FD_184301 | JGI IMG/M metagenome (GOLD analysis project Ga0207667, IMG submission 184301) | Corn rhizosphere microbial communities from Kellogg Biological Station, Michigan, USA - KBS Corn C5-2 (SPAdes) (version 2) | ecosystem: Host-associated > Plants > Roots > Rhizosphere > Soil ...
TTCAGCTCCGCAAGGCGCGCCGTGGATGCATCGACGTCAAAGATGCCTCCTCAGCAGCCCGACCGACTGCTTGATCTCTTCCACTAAACGTTCGACTTCAGCGCGCATGGCTTCTCTGATCTGCGGCGCAAACCGCTTTGCAACGATGCGGGGGATGTAGCGGCGGCGGCGCCAAAGCGCAATCGGCGGAGACTTGTTTCTGCAGGTTTTCCGGGCGCGAACAGCGGCTAGTAGAGCCCGCCGGTGCCGGGACGCATGATATTGCCTGCATCCGGTGGCGCCATCATCGGGCGGCCCTCGGCGTCAGCGACCCCGATCACGCTGTAATTATCCGGCGGCGCAGTCCCCGGCTTGAAGGCTTCCAGGATGGTCCTGCCGCCCTCGCCCGGACCGGCCCGCATGCCGCTCGCCTGATCGACGCGGATCAGCTTGATGCCTGCGGGCACCCGAAACGGAATCGCCGGCTTGTCGGCGAGCGCGAGCTTCAGAAAATCTCGTGCGATCGGCGCGGCCAGATGTCCACCGGTCGCACCCTTGCCGAGATTGCGCGGCTTGTCGTAACCCATGTAGACGCCGACCACGATATCGGGCGAGAAGCCGATGAACCAGGCATCCTTTTCGTCGTTGGTGGTACCGGTCTTGCCGGCGATCGGCTTGCCGACCTCCTTCAAGGCGATCGCGGTGCCGCCCTGAACCACGCCTTCCATCATCGAGGTGATCTGGTAGGCCGTCATCGAATCCAGCACCTGTTCCCGGCGATCGACGAGCTGGGGCTCCGGCTGATTTTTCCAGCCGCCGGCAGCGTCACAGCCCCGGCATTCCCGCGCGTCATGTTTAAAGATCGTGTGACCATAGCGATCCTGGATGCGGTCGATCAGCGTCGACTTCACGCGGCGGCCACCATTGGCGAACATCGAATAGGCGGTCACCATCCGCATGACAGTGGTCTCGCCGGCGCCGAGCGCGTAGGACAGATAATTCGGCAGTTCGTCATAGACGCCGAAGCGCTTGGCATATTCGCCGATCAAGGGCATGCCGATGTCCTGCGCCAGCCGCACCGTCACCGTGTTGAGCGACCACCGCAGCGCGTTGCGCAGTGTCACTGGCCCTTTATATTTGCCCGATGAATAATTCTCCGGGCGCCAGACCCCCCCGCCCTGCCCCATGTCAATCTCGATCGGCGCATCGACCACCACGGTCGACGGCGTATAGCCGTTGTCGAGCGCCGAAGAGTACACGATCGGCTTGAACGACGAGCCCGGCTGCCGATAGGCCTGGGTGGCGCGATTGAACTGGCTCTGGTCGAACGAGAAGCCGCCGACCATCGCCAGCACGCGGCCGGTCCAGGGATCCATCGCCACCATCGCGCCGGAAACCTCCGGCAGCTGCCGCAGCCGGTACTGGCCCTCGGCCCGGGTGCCATCCTTTGCAATCAGGGGGTCGGCATAGATGACGTCGCCCGGCGAGAGCACTTGCGACACCGCGGTCGGCGTCTTGAAACGCGTCGGCCCCGACGCAGCCTTTGCCCACCTGACGCCGTCGAGCGTGATGATTCCGGTCTGCCGCTCCTTGGCAACGGCGCCGCCCAGTTCGCGGCCGGGCTGGAAACCAATTCGCGCGGACTGCTCGCTGGTCTCCAGCACTACCGCCATCCGCCAAGGCGAAATGTCCGACAGCGATTTGACGTCGGCAAGCTTCACGCCCCAATCGCCTGATATATCCAGCTTGCTGATCGCGCCCCGCCAACCCTGCTGTTCGTCATAGGTGACGAGGCCGGCCACCATGGTCTTGCGCGCCATCACCTGCAGCTTCGGATCGAGCGTGGTCCGCACCGACAGGCCGCCCTCATAGAGTTTCTTTTCGCCGTAACGCTCGAACACATCCCGGCGAACTTCCTCGGCAAAATATTCGCCGGCGAAAATGTGCGCGCCATTGGTCCGGCTGGTCACCGTCAGGGGGTCCTTGCGGGCCTTGTCGGCCTCGGCCTGCTTGATCCAGCCATTCTCCAGAAGCCGGTCGATCACGTAATTGCGGCGCTCGATCGCCCGGTCGCGGTTGCGCACCGGATGCAGCGCCGCCGGCGCCTTCGGCAGCGCCGCCAGATAGGCCGCTTCCGCTACGGTGAGCTCATTCACCGACTTGTCGAAATAGACCAGCGATGCGGCGGCGACGCCGTAGGCGCCAAGGCCGAGATAAATTTCATTGAGATAGAGTTCGAGGATCTTGTCTTTCGAGTAGGTGCGCTCGATCCGCATCGCCAGCAAGGCTTCCTTGATCTTGCGGGTGAACGACACTTCGTTGGTCAGAAGAAAGTTCTTCGCGACTTGCTGGGTGATGGTGGAGGCGCCCTGCGGACGGCGGTTGGAGCCGTAGTTTTGCGCGTAGAGCACGGCCGCGCGCGCCATGCCGGCAAAATCGATGCCGCCATGCTCGTAGAAGTTCTTGTCCTCGGCGGCCAGGAACGCGTTGATGACCATTTTCGGGACCGCCTGGATCGGCAGATACAAGCGGCGTTCCTTGGAATATTCGCCAAGTAGCGCGCCATCGGAGGCATGGACGCGCGTCATCACCGGCGGCTCATAATCCTGAAGCTGCGAATAATCCGGCAAGTCCTTGGAAAAATGCCAGATCAGCCCCGCGGTAGCGGCGACGCCCACCAGAAACACCACGGTTCCGGCGGCGAACAAGAAACCCAAGAATCGCACCAGCAAGCGCATCAGCGAATTTCCGTTTCAACCCTTGCGCCGCAGCCGCCGGCGTTTTCCTAAAGCGTGAAGATCCGCCGCGGACCAGTGTGCCGTCCCGCGCAGACGCCTAAGCATAATACGTTGGCCGAGCAGGAATCTTGATCGATTCCGAACCCCCGCCGTGGTTTTTTATAGGACCGCCGCTGTGGCCAAACTAGGGCTTCCACCATCGGAAGCGTCCCCTTTTCAGTTCGCCGGTCCAGCCGTCGCCAGCCGTTTGGCAAAGAAGGCGTCGATGGCCTGCGCCATCGATCCAACGGTGCGGGAGCGCCAGTTCTCCGATACCAGGTGCTCGAGGTCGCCCTTGTTCGAGACGTAGCCGAGCTCGATCAGCACCGACGGCACGTCGGGGGCCTTCAGCACCTTGAACCCTGCGGACTTCATGGGATGCTTGTGCATCCGCACGGTGCTTTTCATCTCGCCCATCAGCAAGCGCGCGAACCTGTGCGAGAATGCGCGGGTTTCGCGCTGCGCCAGTTCGATCAGAATGTCGGCGACCTCGGTTGGCTCCTCGGTCAGGTTGACCCCGCCAATGGCGTCGGCCTTGTTTTCCGCCTCGGCTAGCCTTTCGGCCTCGGCGTCGGAGGCGCGGTCCGACAGCGTGTAAATCGTGGCGCCCTGGGCGTCGCCCTCGCGGCGCGGCAACGCGTCGGCATGGATCGACACGAACAGCGCCGCCGACTGATTGCGCGCGATCCGGACACGGTCGGCGAGCGGGATGAAGGTGTCATCGGTGCGGGTCATGACCACGCGATATTTGCCTGATTTCTCGATGCGATCGCGCAACGCCAGGCCAAAGCCCAACACCAGGTTCTTTTCGCTTTCGCCGCTGGACTGCGTGCCATTGTCGATGCCGCCATGGCCGGGGTCGATCACGACCACGGGACGCAAATCCGGCGGTGCCGCGGGCTTGGACGCAACGGGCGCCTCCGCAGCGACACCGCTGCCCGTGCTGTCCGCGATCGCCGGCCTGAGCTCGGGCCGGCTGTCGGCCGCAAGCGATTGAACGAAGCTGGTGCGATTCACTTGCTCCAGCTCAAGCACCAACCGCGGCGGTTGGCCGTTGGCCGCCTCGAGCACATAGGAATTTGCAATTCTGGCCGGACCCGTCAGATCGAACACGATCCGCGAACCGCCGGGCATCACGAGGCCGTAGCGGAATGCCTTGATTAGCCCGCGCCCCGCAGAGCCCGTTCCGGCGGCAAGCCGAAAGTTGACCTGAGGGATATCCACGACCACCCGGTACGGATCGGCCAGCGCGAAAGCGCGAAACTGGATGGCCTTGTCGAGATCGAGGACGAAGCGGGTTTGCCTGGCATCGCCGGCCAGGCGGGCCTCAGTGGCAACCGGAAAATTCGCGGCAGCAACCGGGTCGGATGATTGGCCCTCCGCCACGCCCGAGGTGGCGTCGGAACACAGAAATGCTGCGGCGCACAATAGCGCGCATCCCAGCAAAACACCATGATTTGCGCGGCTCGCCAACGAATCCGTGCCTCCGAGCAGCCCTCGTACCGCAATAGAACCACACGGTTAACCGCAACTTAACACATCTGGGGCGAATAAGGCCGAGTGTTGCCGACCAGCGACGCTTCCCTTGCACGCGGCGACCATTCCACGTATGTACAGGGGGCTGACGGCTAAAACTCCCGGTTGTGTCGCGTTCAGCCTCCCGGTGCAGCGCCGGAACCTTCGAATTCAGGTTCCAGCGTCTTTCCGATCCCTCCACAGCCAGCGCAGTGCGCGGCTGACAAGGAGCGGCGGTTTCGAGCCCGAGCGGTGTCCGGTCCCAGGTTACCATCTTGTTCCAGGGACGGCTTCAGACACGGCATAACCGATTATCCGGGCCCCTGAAGGGCTCGACATACGATGGCCGGCGAGCGCTTCGGCGCCGCGCCGGGGCTTCAGCAATAGACAAGGCGGCGCCTTTTGCCGCCAACTGTTCAGACGGGCCGACGCTTGATGCGCCAGACTGTGTTGCCGACCATGATCCACGGAACAACCGCGCCGACGCGGAGCGAAAGCTCCGCGCGTCGTTTTGCTCCGACGGGATCCCGTTCGGCGTGGCGACCCGGGTTGCGTTTCGGCCTTCCCCTCACCCCCGAATCAGGTGGACCGTCGCGTCACCCGGCGGCGCGATACGCGCTCACGGTCATACGCGCCCGCCGCCGTCAAGAGTTCCAAAATGCCCAACAAAATGTTGATCGATGCCACCCACCCGGAAGAAACCCGGGTCGTCGTGGTCCGCGGCAATCGCGTCGAAGAGTTTGATTTCGAGACCGCCCAGCGCAAGCAACTGCGCGGCAACATCTATCTCGCCAAGGTCACGCGCGTAGAGCCGTCACTGCAGGCGGCCTTCATCGAATATGGCGGCAACCGCCACGGCTTTCTGGCCTTCAGCGAAATCCATCCGGACTATTATCAAATTCCGGTCGCCGATCGCCAGGCGCTGATCGAGGCCGACGAACGCGCCCATCGCGAGGCCGAGGAGGAGAGCGAAAACCGCTCCAGCCGCCGCCGTCCACGCCACCGCAGCTCGCGCCGCCGCGGCAATGGCGACCGCGTCCAGAGCGAGGTCATCGAGAGCGCAAGCAGCGATCCGTCACAGGCCCAGCCGCCTGAGGGCCAGGACTACGCGGAAAACCTGCCTGCCGAAAACGGTCACGAGCACCCGCACGACACCGAGCATCACCACGCGGATGCGGAGCATCATGACCACGACCATCATGAACATGGTCATGAACATGCTCGCGATGAGCATGATCATGCGCATGACGAGCATGGCGATATCAGCGCCAGCGAGACGCTGGCGGCGGTGACACTGCCCGATACCGCAGCCGTCGAAGCAGCCGCCGCGGCTCCAGATGCGTCGACCCCCGAAGAGCACGCCCATGATGAGCGTACCCACGAGGAGCACGCACGCGAAAACGCCGCCCATGCCGACGACGCGCCGCAGGCCGAACACGCCGGTGGCGAGCCCGCAGCATCCGATCACGCCGAACAGGCTGCAGCCGCGCGCGGCGACGAGAGCCACGATGACGACGACGAGGGCGACGAGGCCGAGGAAGAAGTCGTGGAATCGGTCGGCGGCGACGACGTCATGGAAGAGGTGCCGGAGCGCGCCTTCCGCCCGCGCCGGCAATACAAGATCCAGGAAGTCATCAAGCGCCGTCAGGTGATGCTGGTGCAGGTGGTCAAGGAAGAGCGCGGCAACAAGGGCGCCGCGCTGACGACCTATCTGTCGCTGGCCGGCCGCTATGCGGTATTGATGCCCAACACCGCGCGCGGCGGCGGCATCAGCCGCAAGATCACCAGCGCGCAGGATCGCTCGCGGCTGAAAGAAGTGGTGCAGGATCTCGACGTGCCCGAAGGCATGGGCATCATTCTGCGCACCGCAGGCGCATCGCGCACCAAGCCCGAGATCAAGCGCGACTTCGAGTATCTGATCCGCATGTGGGAAACCGTGCGCGATATGACGCTGAAGTCGCAGGCGCCGACGCTGGTCTACGAGGAAGGCTCGCTGATCAAGCGATCGCTGCGCGATCTCTACAACAAGGAAATCGACGAAATCCAGGTCGCGGGCGAAGCCGGCTATCAGGAAGCCCGCGATTTCATGAAGATGCTGATGCCCTCCAACGTGCGCGCGGTGAAACAATATCGCGACGGCCAGCCGCTGTTCTCGCGGATGGGGGTCGAGAGCCAGCTAGACGCGATGTTCTCGCCGACCGTGCAATTGCGATCCGGCGGATATATCGTGATCAACCAGACCGAAGCGCTGGTTTCGATCGACGTCAATTCCGGCCGCTCGACCCGCGAACATCACATCGAGGATACCGCGCTCAAGACCAATCTTGAAGCCGCCGAGGAAGTCGCAAGGCAGCTGCGCCTGCGCGACCTCGCGGGCCTGATCGTCATCGACTTCATCGATATGGACGAGAAGCGCAACAACCGTTCGGTCGAGCGCAAACTCAGCGATTGCCTGAGGCAGGACCGCGCGCGCATCCAGGTCGGACGCATCTCGCATTTCGGGCTGCTCGAAATGTCGCGGCAACGCATTCGCGCCAGCGTGCTGGAGAGTTCGACGGAACCCTGCTCGCAATGCGGCGGCAGCGGCCATGTCCGTTCGGTATCTTCGGTGGCATTGCAGTTGCTGCGTGGCCTCGAGGAAATCCTGATGAAGGGCGCGACCCACAATCTGGTGGTGCGCACCCGAACCGATGTCGCGCTTTACGTCCTCAATCACAAGCGCGGCCATCTGCGCGATCTCGAAAACGGCTTCAAGGTGACGCTGGCCGTGATCGCCGATCCGACCGTGAGCGGCCAGCAGTCGTTCATCATCGATCGCGGCGAACAGGTGCATACGCTGGAGGCCGCCAAGGCGCTGCTGGCAGCGCAGGTTGCGGCCTTCCCGCCGCAAACCGAAGAGGCGTTTGACGAGGAAGAGCCGTTCGATATCGAAGTCGAATCGGAAGTGGAAACCGAAGAGACCGAAGGGCTGACCGACGATGCTGCGGTCGGCGAGGCAAGCGGCGGCGAAACCGAGGCCGACGGCCACAAACGCAAGCGGCGGCGGCGGCGGCGCGGCCGTCCCGGCGAGGCGCGCGAAGGCGGGCCTGCGCGTGACGAGAACGAGATTCCTCGAATTGTGTCTGACACGGTCGCGGCTGTTGGCGCTCCCGCGGATGAAAGCGAATCCGACGAGGACGAATCCGACGAGCAACCCGGTGTGGTGCGCCCCGATCAAGCGGCAGGCAGCGAGCGGCGGCCTCGCCGCCGCGGACGTCGTGGCGGACGCCGCCGGCGCGGCGGGCTCGAGGATGGCTTGGCCGGATCGATTGTGGACGAACTCAGGCCGGCACCGGCTCCGGAAGCAACCAACGCGGTTGCCGATTTCGATGGCTATTCACCACCCGAGCGAACTCTGCCGGAGATTCAGCCTGAATCCATTGCGCCACCGTCCGAGCCACAACATGCCGATCGTGGCGCACAGCCTCCCGAGCCGCAACATACCGATCGCGGTCAACAGGAGCCGGCTCGCGCCCCCGCCGAGGCGGAGACGGCCCAGGAGGCCGAAAGAGCGGCGCGGCGGCGTTCAACGGTTCGTGAAAAGGTGAGCTTTCTGGCCGATACCCAGCCGGATGCGGCGCCACCGGCCAATCGCAGCCAGCCCGAGCCATCGCAGGCCCCCGCCTCGTCCGAGACCACAACCGAGACCCAGCCGCGCCGTGCCGGATGGTGGTCGCGGCGCTTCGGCAGCGGCGAATAGCAAATCCGCTATGTGAGACGAAAAAACCGCCTGGCAAAACCGGGCGGTTTTTGTTTCGTCGAAATCGAGATGCGGCGGATGCGGACAAATCCAAATCGATCAGCGGCGGCGAATTTGCGTAGCGTTTATTTCTCCGGAAGCCCTGCTTTGCGCAGGCCGTCGAGAAAGCGTTCACGGTCGGCCGGGCGGCGGAACGGCCGTATCAGCCGCTCATCACCCGCAGTCAACCCGGGCATCAAGCGCATGAATTCGTCGAGACCGGCGCGCGCCTCGGCCATGCGCCCAAGATGCGCCGAGGCCGCGGCAAACGTGCCATGAGCGTCCGGAAACGCCGGATTGCAGTCGATCGCCCGCTTCCCGCAGTCCGCCGCCTGTTCGAATTTCCCTGCGCTCAAATGCGCCCAGGCGCTCACCGTAAACCACACAACCATCAGGAAGTCGCGTGGGCTGAGCCGTATGGCCTCCTGCACGTTCTGAATCGCAGGATCACATTCTCCGCCAAATGCGTAGGCGGTACCAAGATATCCGCGCGCGAAGGTTGAGTTCGGGTCGAGGTCTATTGCCCGCAGCAACCGCCGGATCGCGTTGTCGTGCTGACCCAAAAACAGCTCATGAATGGCGAGCGAGGTGTGAGCCGCCGCGTCCTGCTCGTCGGATGCCACGGCGCGGCGCGCCGTTTCGCTCATGCGCGCCATGGCAGCGGCGGGCGCATCCGTCCAACCGAACAGAGCGGCGAAGTGCAACGAGAAGGCGAGATCGGCGAGTGCCAGCGCGTTGTCGGGCTGGCGTCGCAGCAGTTCGTCGAGCAAGCGGATCGCCTCGCTGGAATCCTCCCGCGTAAAGCGCCGGATGTGCCAATGGGCGCGCATCAAGCGCTCCCATTGGCCGAGTTCGGCCGTCTCCTTGCCTTGCGAACGCTGGATTTCGGCGGCCAGGATGCCCGGCGCGATGGCGCCGATGATGCTGTGGGTGATCTCGTCCTGAACCGCGAAAATGTCTTCGAGGGCGCGGTCGTATCGCTCGGCCCACAAATGCGCTCCCGTGGCCGCCTCAACAAGCTGCCCAGTGATGCGAACGCGATTGCCGGCTTTTCGCACGCTGCCTTCGAGCACATAACGCACTCCGAGTTCGCGGCCGATCTGTTTGACGTCGACGGCGTGGCCTTTGTAGGTGAAGCTGGAGTTACGAGCGATCACGAACAGCCAGCGCGATTTGGAAAGCGCGGTGATGATGTCCTCGGCAATTCCGTCGGCAAAGTATTCCTGCTCCGCATCACCACTCATGTTCTGAAATGCAAGAACTGCGATTGACGGCTTGTCGGGAAGGGCTAGAGCGTGAACCAGTACCGCCGAAGAATCTAATGGAAGCAGCGAAATAGCATCGCATCCAAGCCGCATACGCCAGGCGCGCATCGGTTCAGCGATATTTTTTAACGTCTGAAGGCCCATATCATTGTAGGAGAAATCGACCTTGCCGCGGATTTGCCGGTGCGCGTCATCGGAGATGCAGACGCCCCCCGGCTCCGCGATTCCTTCGAGGCGAGCCGCGATGTTGACGCCATCGCCGAAAATGTCGTCGTCATCGATGATGATGTCGCCGACGTGAACGCCAATACGAAATTCGATCCTGTTGTCCTGCGGCACGTCGGCATTTTGTGCAGCCATGTCGCGCTGAACCTCGACCGCGCATCTTGCCGCGTCGACCGCACTGGCGAACTCGACCAGTATGCCGTCGCCCGTGGTCTTGACGATACGGCCGCGATGCTCGACGATCTTGGGATCGAAAAGAGCTTTTCTGAGTGCCTTCAACTTGGTGAGCGTGCCCTCTTCGTCGGCGCCCATGAGCCGACTATAACCGGCGACGTCCGCCGCCAGCACAGCCGCCAAGCGCCTTTCCACCCGCCTGTCGATCAAAAGTCCCCCCAAAAGAGGTAACTCACTCTGACCCTATCAAAGCATGGGGCCATCTCTCGGGCTAGGGCCAATGTCCGTTTTTGGGGTCACCGGCGGCCCGGTGAAGGGAGCATCGACTTTTTAACGAGTCAAACCTGACAGCGCTCGGCTGAGCTCGTGTATCTGATAGGGTTTCCTCAGGATCGCAAAATCCGAACGGGCGCCTCGGGCGGCCTCGCTGTAACCGGTGGCCAGCAGGATCGGCAAGCCGGGATGCCTTTGCTTTATCGATCGCGCAAGACACAGACCGTCCATGATGCCGGGCATCACGATATCGCTGACGACAAGATCGATGCCGTTGCGGTCGATCGCTTTGAGTGCAGCCTCGGCGTCTGAAACCCACAGCACGGAATACCCAAGTTGCTCAAGCAGGCCGATGCTCGCCGTTGCCACCTCGGGATTATCTTCGACCAGCAACACCGTACCGCTCGCATTCGAGTTTACTTCGACCTCGGTAACTTTGGCTACGGGCTCACTTCGCGGCAGATGGATCGTGAAAGTCGTACCTTGCCCCAGCTCACTGGTCACGGCGACCGTGCCACCTGCCTGATGCGCGAAGCCGTGGACCTGCGAGAGGCCCAGACCGGTACCCTTTCCAACGGGTTTCGTGGTGAAAAACGGATCGAATATCTTGGCAATCAGATCGGGAGGGATGCCCACGCCGGTATCCCGAACCGCAATGGCAACGTAATCGCCCTTTCGGATACCGTCGTCGATGTGAACGTTGTTTGCTCGAACCTTGACTGATCCGCCCTTGGGCATGGCATCGCGCGCATTGATAACAAGGTTCACCAACGCGGTTTCAAATTCTGCGGCATCGACCGTAACCTGCCAAACATCCTGATCGACCTCCAGGTGAAGCTCTACGGAGCTACCCAGCCCGGTGTTCAGGATTTCCCGGATGGAACAAATCCGATCCACTAGATCGATGGTTTGAGGATTGACGCTCTGCCTGCGAGCAAAGGTCAGCAGCTGACGCGTCAATGCGGCCCCTCGTTGCGATGCCGTTTCAATGGCCTGAACGGCCTGCAAGCCTTTGGCATCATCACCCGCAATCTTTTTCAGCGTTTGGAGACCGCCTGCGATGATCATCAGAAGATTATTGAAATCGTGTGCCACCCCGCCCGTGAGTTGGCCCAGGGCATCGAGCTTCTGAGACTCAGCCAATTGCCGCTGTACCTTTTCCATATTCTGCTGAGCTTCGCGACGTTCGGAAATATCCCGCGTGATCTTGGCAAAGCCGAGAAGTGTTTTGTCATCGTCGCGAATCGGATCGATGATAACGCTGGCCCAAAAGAACGTGCCGTCTTTGCGGACGCGCCAGCCCTCTTCTTCGTAGCGGCCATTCTCTAGTGCTAGTCGCAAAGCCCGCGCCGGTCGGCCTGCCGCCTGATCTGCGTCGGAATAGAAGCGCGAAAAGTGCTGACCGATGATTTCCTCGGGCGAGTAGCCCTTGATGCGTTGCCCGCCGGCATTCCAGTTGGTGACGATCCCGTTGGGGTCGAGCATGTAAAGCGCGTAGTCAGTGACCCCGCTTACCAGCAGGCGAAAATGCCTTTCACTCTCCTTCAGGGCGTCGGCGACCTTGACTCGTTCGGTAATGTCGCGCGTGATCTTGGCGAAGCCGATCAACTGGCCTTCTTCGTAGAGGGCATCAATGACGACGGACGCGAGGAATTTTGTACCATCCTTGCGTAAGCGCCAGCCCTCCGCCTCGAACTTTCCTGTGTTGCGAGCGGTTTCAAGGGACCGGGCAGGCATTCCTGCTTCACGATCCTCCGGCGGGTAAAACATTTCGAAGTGCCGGCCTACGACTTCCTCTGCGTTATAGCCCTTGATCCGTTTGGCACCGGCATTCCAGTTCGTGATGATGCCGTTGGGGTCGAGCATGTAAATCGCGTAATCGACAACCCCTTCCACCAACAGGCGAAATCTGCGCTCGCTCTCGAACAGACCGCTTTGCAAAATACCTTCTCGAGCCATCGGATTCCCCGCCACAACCGGGGCTAACCCATCAGGCTCGATACGGTTCCGGCGAGCGGGAACAAATCTCGATTGCGCTGCGTTGACCGGGCTTCATTCCAGGGTGCGCTTTGGATATGTCCAAAAGCGGACACCGGTCAGCCAAGCCGCGAACTGACTGCGCGTTGATGGTTTCACGCCCAAGCTAACCGGTGGTGACGGCCGTCTCGACGTCCGACGGATCGATCGCCTTGTTGAGATTGGCATGCAACTTCTCGTGGTCGAGCTCGCCCTCCCACCACGACACAAACACCGTGGCGATGCCGTTGCCGGTGATATTGGTAAGCGCGCGGACCTCGCTCATGAACTTGTCCAC
>Ga0207667_10008365_pt1 | contig 12297 bp, 10 predicted proteins | sample KBSCornC52_FD_184301 | JGI IMG/M metagenome (GOLD analysis project Ga0207667, IMG submission 184301) | Corn rhizosphere microbial communities from Kellogg Biological Station, Michigan, USA - KBS Corn C5-2 (SPAdes) (version 2) | ecosystem: Host-associated > Plants > Roots > Rhizosphere > Soil ...
GACGAGCTCGCGGCGGCCGCGAACGCGGATCCCGTGGAGTTCCGCCTCGCGCACCTGCAGGAGCCGCGCGCGCGGGATGTCGTGCAGGCCGCGGCGAAGCGCTTCGGCTGGCCGCGCGGAGGCGCCGCGCCCGCGGGGCGCGGCTACGGCTTCGCATTCGCGCGCTACAAGAACCATGCGGCTTACTGCGCCGTCGCGGTCGAGGTGATGTGGGACGCGGAGCGCTCACGCGCGCGCGTGCTGCGCGCGGTCGCGGCCGTCGACTCCGGCCAGGTGGTCAATCCGGACGGCCTGCGCAACCAGGTCGAGGGTGCGATCCTGCAGTCGTCGAGCTGGACGCTCTTCGAGAAGGTGAGCTTCGATCGACGGCGCATCCGCTCGATCGACTGGTCGACCTATCCGATCCTGCGGTTCGATGGCGTTCCCGGGAGCGTCGAGGTGGTCATCGTCGAGCGGCCCGGCGCGCCTTATCTCGGCAGCGGCGAATGCGGGCAGGGACCCGCGGGCGCGGCCATCGCGAGCGCGGTCGCGCGCGCGTCGGGCAAGCGCCTGCGCGCAATCCCGCTGCTTCGAAGCTAAGCCTCCCCCGTTCCAGGATCCGGTCCGCGGCTAAGTTCCCGCGCGACGTGCGGGGCGCTAGAATGGCGTGCGTCCCCCATAAGGAAACGCCATGTCCCTTCGCAAGCTGCTCGCGCGTGCCGCCATCGCGCTTGCCTGCCTCGGCGCCGCGTTCGCTTTCGCGGGCAACACGCTGTCGCAGCGTTCGCCCTTCACCCAGGGCCATTGGTGGAACCCGGCGCGCTCAGGCAGCGGTCTCGACATCTTCAACGCGGCGGACCAGGTCATGGTGATCTGGTACACGTTCGACGAGTCGGGGCATCCGACCTGGTACACGGCGCAGGGCAACGTGGCGACGCTCGACAAGGGCGTGGCATGGCCGCTCCAGCAGCACCGCTGGACCGATGGGCACAAGGGCGACCCCGTGACCGTCGGCACGATCACGCTCGCGGTGCGCAATCCCGAAGCCATGGACTTGCAGTGGACGGTCAACGGGCACACGGGCACCTGGCCCATCGTGCCGTTCGTCGCATCGGGGACGCAGATCGAGGTCGACCACAGCGGTTCCTGGTTCGATCCGTCGCATCCGGGGTGGGGCCTCACGGTGACGCAGCAGGGCGATGTGCTCGGCGGCATCCTCTATGCATACGACGCGCAGGGCGCGCCGACGTGGCTCGCGGGTTTCGACCGCGGCCGCTCGGACAGCGCCGTCCAGCTTTTTGCGTGCACCGGCTCCTGCCCGTGGTGCACCTATAACGCCACGCAGACGAAGAGTGCGGGACAGCTCGGCCTCGAGTTCCGTTCCGAAACGGATGCGACGCTGCATCCGCAGCTCGCGCTCACGCTGCCGGCGGGGCTCGCGATCGATGGTGCGCGCATCGCGCCGCTGAGCCGGCCGGCTTCCATCCGCGCGGCGGACCGGCAACTCGCGTCGTTCGACGACGCGGCCTCGCTCAAGGCTTTCCTCGACCAGGCGATGCTCAACCTGCCCGCCGGACAGGGCAGCGCCGGAACCGATTTCTCGGCGGCGCCTCCCGGGTCGGCCTTGTCGTACTCCACCACGAACCTGCAGGAGCAGGGCGTCGACGAAGCGGACCTCGTGAAGACGGACGGCAGCCGGATCTTCACCTTTGCCGCCGACGGATTCGGCAACCGTGTGGCTGCGGTGCGCATGGCGTCGGTGCAGCAGGTTCCGTTCTCGGTCAGCGCCGTCGGCCAGGTTGCGCTGGCGGGCACGAACGTCGCGACCGCCGGACTTTACCTCGGCAACAACCAGCTGGTCGCGTTGTACGGCTCCGTGGCGCAGGCGCTTTGCTGGTGCAACGCGACCGATTGGCGCAGCGGCTCGACTTACCTCGACTTCTTCGACGTCTCCGGCCCATTGCCGTCGGCCGGATGGCGGGCGCGCATCGACGGCCATTTGGTGTCGAGCCGCCGCATCGGCGACCGGCTGTATGTCGTGACGCGCTTCGTGCCGTCGGTGCCGGGGGTGACGCCGGGAGCCACGACCACGGCGCAGCTCGAAGCCAATCGGCAGGCGCTCGCCACGGCCAGCCTCGACCAGATGCTTCCGCACGTGTGGGTGAACGGCCAGGCGGCGGCGCTGGTGGGCCCGTCGAGCGTTTACGTGCCGCCGCTGGGAGATCGCGGCCCCGTGGCCGACTTCGTGATCGTCACGGCGATCGACCTCGCGAATGCGCGCGTCGCCGGCTCGATGGCGATCCTCGGCGGGGTCGAGGCGGTGTACGCGTCGTCGACGAAGCTCGTGCTCGCGACGTCGCGCTACCCGCTGCGCAGCCCCAACGGCACCGCGCTTCCCGAGCCGCCGGCCGTGGTCACCGATGTCCATGAGCTCGCCCTGGACGCGACGGGAATGGGCATCATCGGCAGCGCGACGGTAGAGGGCTATCTCGGATCGAATGCCGACCAGGCGCCGTTCCGCATGAGCGAATCCGGCGGCAGGCTTCGCATCGTGACGAGCAGCGGCACGCTCTGGAACCTCACGCAGAATCGCCTCGCGGTGCTAGAGCCTTCCACCGCTGCGCCGGGCCTGCTCAGGACGGTCTCGGTCCTGCCCAACGCGGCGCACCCGGAACCGCTCGGCAAGTCGAACGAGTTCCTCTATGCGACGCGCTTCGTGGACGACCGCCTCTATGCCGTGACGTTCCCGCAGCGCAATTCGTTTCCGCCCCCGAACGGCGGCACCCCGCCCGTGGATCCGCTCTTCGTCGTCGATCTCTCGAATGTCGCGGATCCGCGCATCGTGGGTGAGCTGGAGGTGCCCGGCTTCTCCGAGTACCTGCATCCGCTGCCGAACGGGCTCATGCTGGGCTTCGGCCGCTTCGTCGATACCAGCGGCGCGAACCGCGGCTTGCAGCTCTCGCTCTACGACGTGCGCGACGCGGGCAAGCCGGTGGAGAAGCAGCGCGTCATCCTCGGCGACACCGGCAGCGACTCCGCGCTGCTGCGGGACCACCACGCGATGGCCGCGCTCCTGAACGCGGACGGCACGGGCTCCCTCGCATTCCCGGTGCGCATCGTCGACCAGGGATGGCAGTACAGCGGCATGGCGCGCTTCGACCTGCGCGGCACGTCGGCGGCGGACATGCAACTCGTCTCCCGGCCGTCGCTCGCCGCTATCTCTCCGTTCGGCTCTGCATACACCGGCGCGGATCCGGCGGTGAACGGCCGCGCGTTGTTGAACGGGGCGAACGGCATCTTCGTGGGCAACGGCCGGTTGTGGTGGCAGGACACCGGCGGCACCGCGTTCGGGCCGCAGTAGCGGGCTAGTGACTCCGCGCTCCGGCGTCGGGCGCGCTTTGCTTCGCGTGGGAACCCGTGGGCGCCATGCGCCGGCACTCGTCGGCGCAGCGCCGGCACGCCTCGGCGCAGGCCTTGCAGTGGTCCATGTCATGCGTGGCGCACTCCCCGAGGCAGGCGTCGCAGATCTCCGTGCAGACGGCGCAGAGCGCCTGCGCGTGCTCGCTCCCACGCGCCATGAAGCCCGCGGCGAGGCGGCAGATGGCGGCGCAGTCCATGTCGAGCGCGATGCAGCGCGCCATCGCCTTCGGGTCCTCTTCGGCCAGGCACGCCGCGGCGCAGCGATCGCACGCGTCGGCGCAGGCGTTGCAGGCATCGATGCAGGGGGCATAGCGGGCGGCTTCCATGGGGTCTCCTCGAGCGGCGGCAAGAGAGGGACCGTGGCCGCCGCGCCCGCGTTCCATGCGCACTTCCGCTCGTCCTGCACGATTTGGAGCATTGCGCCGACATTCGCCGCGCGGGTGCCCTCGGATCATGAAGCCATGATTCTCCAGAGATGGCTCGAGGAGCTGCGCGGCGCGATGAGCGAGCAGGACGTGGTGTCCTTCGCCCGGGGCAAGCTCGAACGGGCGCCCGAGCAGGCGTTGCCCGGCGCGATTGCGCACCACGCGCTGCGCAGCGCCAACGACGTGCGCGAAGTGGCCGCGAGCCTCGCCGCATTGCCGGCCTCCGCGAGCCAGGACTCGGACCTCGTGCAGCAGCTCCTGATCGTCTTCAGCCTGGCGGCCGACCGGCTCGCCGACCTCGAGCGCCGCGGCATGGTGGTGCGCGCCCGGCGCGGCGCTACTTCGGCGGGCTGATCCCCCGCGCGGCGCGGTTGCGCGCCGCCGTCGCGAGAAGCGCCCCCAGCGTGTCGTAGTCCAGCGGCTTGGTGAGGTGGTAGGCGAACCCCGCCGCCTTCGAGCGCTCGCGATCCGCCTTCGCGCCCCATCCCGTCACGGCAACGAGCAGCGTGTCCGCGCCCTGCGGCGACTCCGCGATGCGCCGTGCGACCTCGAGCCCATCGACGCTCGGCATGCCGATGTCGACCAGCGCGACGTCGAACGCGCGCTCCGCGGCGAGCGCGATCGCTTCCTGGCCTCCGTACGCGACACGCGCCTCGTGGCCTTGCATCGTGAGCACTTCGGCGAGGCTGTCGGCCGCGTCGGGGCTGTCGTCGACCACGAGGATCGACAGCGCGGACGCCTCTTCCGCGGATTGCGACTGCGGGCCCGCGTTGCCAGTGATGGCGGGGAGCCGCAGGACGAATTCGGCCCCGCGGTCGCGGCCTTCGCTGCGCGCCTCGACGCCGCCCCCGTGCGCTTCCATGAGCTTGCGGGTGATGAAGAGGCCGATGCCGAGGCCGCCCACGCCGTGCTGGCGGGCGGCCACGCCGCGCGTGAAGCGGTCGAAGAGGCGCGGCAGCTCCTGGGCATCGATGCCGACCCCTTCGTCCTTCACGCGCACCAGCGCCTCGTCGCCTTCGCGGCCCACGGTCACGACGATGCGCGCCTGCTGCGGCGAGTAGCGAATCGCGTTCGAGAGCAGGCTCGCGACGCACTGCTCGAGCCGGGCGCGATCGGCGCGCACCTGGATGGGCTGCTCCGGCATCTCGACCGTCAGCTCGCGCCGCTGCACGTCCTCGCGCCGCTCGACCGCTTCGACGGCGGCGGACACGACGCGCTGCAATGCGATCTCCTCGAGCTTGAGGTCGGGGTGCTGCGACACGCGCACCACGTCGAGCAGGTCGTCGAGGCGTTGCGAGAGTGTGGCCACCTGGCGCTCGATCGCCTCGGCGGGGCGGCGCACGCCCTCGGCGGATGCGCGCGAGCGCACGAGCCACGCGTTCGTGCTGATCGCGTGGATCGGGTCGCGCAGCTCGTGCGAGAGGAGCGCGAGGAGCTCCTCGAGCTCGACCTCGGGGCGGCGGCTGTTGTCGTTCATTTTTCGCGCGCGGTACGGCCCTCCGCGGTCAGGCCGGCGCGGCGCCCACGCTGGTATTGTCGCCGCCGATGCGCCGCTCGAGCGCGGTGCCGCGCGGCGGCTGCCCCGTCTCGATGAGCGACTTGAGCCGGTTCAGGTCGTCGTCCATCTCGCTCGCCGGATCGGTGCCGAACGCTTTCGCGACGGCGTGCCCGATCACGCCGCCCGGCGGCTGGTACTTGATGAGCACGTGCACGCGCGTGCCGTCGCCGTCTTCCTCGAAGCGCACGCGGCCGGTGTTGTGCACCTCGGAGCCCTCGACCGAGCGCCAGGTCATCTCGCGATTCTCGACCACGTTCAGCAGCTCCGCATCCCATTCGACCGGCACGCCGGCGGGCCCCCCGACTTTCCAGTGATAGCGATCGCCCCCGATGTAGCGCACCTCGATCACGTGCGACATCCACATCGGGAAATTCTCGAGGTTGCGCCAGTAGGCGAACACTTCCGCGACGGGCTTCGCGATGCGGATCGTCTTCTGCACCGGGATCGCCTCGCCGCGCGCGAGGGAGGCGATGTTCCGGTTCGTCGCGGAGCGCGCCATCATCCCGGTGCCGAGGATGAACATGACGAGTCCCTTCACGCCGCCGCGGGCATAGCCGCCGACGGCCATGCCGAAGCCGGCGGCGCCGGCCAGGGCCCGCTCGGCCGGCGACCAGTTGTCCTTGCCCCAGGGCCCGAGCATCGCGTTCATCCGTTGCTGCACCTGGGTGCCGTCGACCTGGAAGACGGCGCCGTCCTCGATCTTCTGGCGCGTCGTCTGCAGGAAGCGGCGCGTCTGGTGGATCGCGCCTTGCGCCCGGTTCGTCGCGTCGCGCACGACGAGATCCCTGCCGCGCTGCACGCGGCGCTGCGTCGATTCGATCTGGTTGCGCAGGTCCGCCCGGCGCTTGCGCCCGGCCTGCGGATCCATGAGGTACATGAGGGCTGCACCCAGCCCGAGGAATACGAGTCGACCTGCCATGGCAGCCTCCCGGTTTCAGACCTGGATTCGACTGGAGGCGGGGAAGGGGGGTTGCAGGCCTAGTCCCTATGGAGGGTGGCGGGGGCTACATCGGTAAGGCGGTGCGCCTTGGGCTGGCGCGCGCCGTGCCCATAATGGTTTCCCTATGCGTCGATTTCCGCCGTTGCGCGCCGTGGCTGCGCATGGAGCGATCGTCCTGGCCGCGCTGGTCGCGGCCTGCACCGAGGCGCCCACCCGCGCGCCCGGGCCGCGCCCGCTCACGGCGGCCGAGGGACGTGCGCTCGTGAGTGCGCACTTGCCGGCGAAGCTCGGCGACCGCGCGGGTTGGGCCACGGACATCTTTGCCGCCATGGCATCGCTGCGGGTGGACCCGACGCCCCGGAATGTATGCGCCATCGTCGCGATCACCGAGCAGGAGTCGGGCTTCGAGGCCGACCCGGTCGTGCCGAACCTGGGACACATCGCCGAGCGGGCCCTCGAGCAGGAGCGCGAGAAGGCCGGCATCCCGAGCCTCGTGCTCGACGCGGCGCTGCTGCTGCCGTCGAAGGACGGGCGCAGCTACCGCGCGCGCATCGACGCGGCGCATACCGAGCGCGAGCTCTCGGACGTGTTCGACGATTTCATCGATCGCGTGCCGCTGGGCAAGCGTTTCCTTGCCGACCGCAATCCCGTGCGCACGGGAGGGCCGATGCAGGTGAGCGTGGCATATGCGCAGGCGCATGCCGAGCGCAAGCCCTATCCGTATCCCGTCGGCGATTCCCTGCGGCACGAGGTGTTCTCGCGCCGCGGCGGCGTCTACTTCGGCAGCGCGCACCTGCTCGATTATCCGGCGGATTACCCGGACATGATCTATCGCTTCGCCGATTTCAACGCGGGCCAGTACGCGAGCCGCAACGCCGCCTTCCAGAAGGCGGTGTCCGGCCTCTCGGGGGTGCCGCTCGCGTACGACGGCGACCTCGTGCGCTTCGAGCACGGGCGCATCGCCGAGAAGCCGGGCAGCACGGAGCTCGCCGTGCGCGTGATCGCCCCGCGCCTGGGCCTCGATGCCGCGCAATATCCGCCGCGACCTCGAGCACGAGCAGGACTACGAGTTCGGGCGCACCGAGCTCTACCGCGCGGTGTTCGCCGAAGCCGACGCGGAGGCCGGGCGCCGCGTGCCGCGCGCCATGCTCCCGCGCATCGACCTCTCGAGCCCGAAGTTCACGCGCAAGCTCACGACCGAAGGCTTCGCTCGCCGCGTCGACCGCCGCTACCGCGCGTGCCTCGACAGGGGTCAGACCACGGTCAAGAAATGAAACGGCGGTTCACTTCGTGACCGTGGTCTGACCCCAGTCTTCGCCCCAGTCTTCGAGGTAGCGCGAGAAGCCGTCGATGAACTCGCGCGCGACCGGCGACGGGGAGCGGTGCGCGGGATAGAGCGCCGTGACCTGGAACTGCAACGTGGGCTCGAACGCGCGCGTGACCACGCCGTGCGTGGAGTACTCGCGCGCGGTGAACGGATCGACGATGGAGACACCGACGCCCGACGCCACGAGCGCGCAGGCGATCTCGGAAAGCGGCGTCTCCACGCGGATGGCCCGCTCGACGCCATGGCGCGAGAACACGTCGTCGACGCGGAAGCGCGAAGGCGTGGTCGGGCCCAGGCGAATGAACGGCTCGCCCGCGAAGTCCGCGGGCCGGAGCACGCGGCGGCGCGCGAGGCGATGGCCGGCGGGCACGACCGCGACGTAGGGCACGGCGGGGAGCTTGCGGTGCGCGACGGCCGCATGCTCGATCGGCGCCGCGGCGAAGCCGAGCTCGACCTGCTCGTTCACCACGCGGTCCAGCACCGCGCTCGAGATCAGGCCCTCGATCGCGAAGTCGACATGCTCGTGGTCCGCGAGGAACAGGCCTACGAATCGCGGGAGCACGCCGTTGCAGAGCGCGGGCATCGCCGCCACGCGCAGCACGCCGGCGCGCCGCTCGCGCAGGTCGCGCGCGGCCTGCGCGATGCGATCGAGCCCCACGAACGAGCGCTCCACCTCGGCGTAGAGCGCGACGGCCTCGCTGGTCGGCACGAGCCGCGTGCCGCGCCGCTCGAAAAGTGCCAGCCCCAGCGCCTCCTGCAGGTCGCGCACGAGCCGGCTCACGGCGGGTTGGCTCACGTGCAGGCTCTGCGCGGCGCGCACCGTGCTCGACGTGAGCATGAGCGCGCGGAACGCTTCGACCTGCCGGGATTGGAGGCGCATGTCTCCTAATATAACGTGCGCGCATAGAGCGGCCGCGCAAATGCATTTGACGCTGACCGGCGCGCGGCGCGATATTCGTCGGGTCAGCCCCAATTCCCCCGGAGAGACCATGGCAGAGAAGATCCGCCTCACCGCCGCTTTGGCCGCCACCGCGCTGGTGCTCAGCACCGCGGCGCTCGCGCAGCAGAAGACGTTCTACGTCGCCGGCTACGGCGGCTCGTTCGAGCAGACGATGCGCAAGGAGATCATCCCGGCGTTCGAGAAGGCTCACAACGTGAAGGTGGAATACATCGCCGGCAACTCGACCGACACGCTGGCGAAGCTGGTCGCGCAGAAGTCGAACCAGCAGATCGACGTCGCGATCATGGACGACGGTCCGATGTACCAGGGCATCAACCTCGGGTTCTGCGCCCCGATCCACGGCCTCGCCGCGAACGACCTGTACCCGGCGGCGCGCTACAAGGACGACAAGGCGGTGGGCATCGGGCTCGTCGCCACGGGAATCATGTACAACACGAAGTTCTTCAAGGAGAAGGGCTGGGCGGCCCCCACCTCGTGGAACGACCTGAAGGACCCGAAGTACAAGGGGATGCTCGTGATCCCGCCGATCAACAACTCCTACGGCCTCTACACGCTCGTGATGTTCGCGCGCATGAACGGCGGCGGCGAGAAGAACATCGACCCCGGCTTCAGGGTGATGAAGGAGCAGGTGAACCCGAACGTGCTCGCCTACGAGCCGTCGCCCGGCAAGATGACCGAGCTCTTCCAGAGCGGCCAGGCCGAGATCGCCGTGTGGGGCTCGGGACGCGTGGCCTCGTTCGCCAACACCGGATTCCCCGTCGACTTCGTGTATCCCAAGGAAGGCGCCGTGACCCTCATCGCCTCCGCCTGCCCCGTTGCGAAGCCCAATGCCTCGCCGCTCGCGAGCGATTTCGTGAAGGCGCTGCTGGAGCCCGGGTTCCAGGAAGTCTTCGCCGTCGAATACGGCTACGGCCCGGTGAACAAGAAGGCGAAGGTCGACCCGAAGAAGCTGCCCATGGCGCCCGTCGGCGAGCGCGCGAGCAAGCTCGTGAACATCGACTGGGACACCGCCAACGCGAAGCGCGACGAGTGGACCAAGCGCTGGAACCGCGAGATCGAGCGGTAGTTGAAGCGATGACACGGATGAACATCCGGGTTCATCCGTCGTGATCCGTGTTCGTCCGTGTTCCAGAGGTTTGGTGCCTGTCTGACCGATGTCCTTCCTCGTCCTCGACAAGCTGACCAAGCGCTTCGGCGACCACGTGGCCGTCGACGCGCTGTCGCTCGCGGTGGAGCAGGGCGAGTTCGTGTCGCTGCTGGGGCCGTCGGGCTGCGGCAAGACCACGACCCTGCAGATGATCGCGGGGTTCGTGGAGGCGACATCGGGCAGCGCCACGCTCGAGGGCCGCGACCTGCTCTCGATGAGGCCGGCGCAGCGCGGCCTGGGCATTGTGTTCCAGAGCTACGCGCTCTTCCCGCACATGACCGTGACGCAGAACGTGGCCTTCGGCCTCGAGATGCGCGGCGTGTCGCGGGCGGAGCGCGAGTCGCGCGTCGCCGAGGCGCTGGCGCTCGTCGGGCTCGCGAAGCTCGCGGACCGCTATCCGCGCCGCATGTCGGGCGGCCAGCAGCAGCGCGTGGCGCTCGCCCGTGCGCTCGTCATCCGGCCGCGCATCCTGCTGCTCGACGAGCCCCTGTCGAACCTCGACGCGAAGCTGCGCGAGGAGATGCAGATCGAGCTGCGCCAGATCCAGCGCACCGTGGGCACGACCACGCTCCTCGTGACCCACGACCAGGCCGAGGCGATGGCGCTCTCCGACCGCGTGGTGGTGATGAACGCGGGCAAGGTCGAGCAGGTGGCGCGCCCCGACGAGGCATACGAGCGGCCCGCCACACCCTTCGTCGCGGCCTTCCTCGGCAAGACCAACCGCCTCATGGTCGACGGCGCCGAGGTGACCGTGCGCCCGGAGCGCATTCGTTTCTGCAACGAGGGCTCGGGAATGCCGGGCCGCGTCGCGGCGCGCATCTTCCAGGGCAACCACTGGCTCTACCACGTCGATACCGGGTCCGGCCGCGTGATCGTGATCCGCCAGAACGCGGGCGACGCGGTGCCGGCCGAGGGCGACAACGTGAGGATCGCGTGGTGACTGCCGTCGACCCTCACCCCGGCCCTCTCCCCAGGCAGAGGGTGACTTTACGGCCCTGGCTGCTCTCCCTGCCGGCGCTGGTCCTCTTCGCCGCCGTCGTGGTGACACCGCTCGTGATGACGGTGGTGCTCTCGTTCCACGACTTCAGCACGATGGGCGGCATCAAGCCGGTCTTCATCCTCAAGAACTGGCACGACGTCTTCACGGACGAGTACTACCGCGAGATGTTCGGGCGCACGATCCGCATCGCGCTCTGGGTGACGGCGATCTGCGCGGTGGCGGGCGCGCCCGAGGCCTATATCCTCTCGCGCATGAGCGCGCGCTGGCGCGGCATCTTCCTGCTCGCGATCCTGGGCCCGCTGCTCATCTCGGTCGTGGCGCGCACGCTGGGCTGGGCGCTGCTCTTCGGCGGCGCCACGGGCGTGTGAACCAGGCGCTGATGAAGCTGGGCCTCCTTTCGCGCCCCTTGCCCTTCATGTTCACGGAGACGGGCATGGTGGTGGCGCTCTCGCACGTGCTGGTGCCGTTCATGGTGCTGTCGGTGTGGGCCGCGTTGCAGCGCCTCGATCCCCAGGTCGAGAACGCGGCGCTGTCGCTCGGGGCCTCCCACGCGACGGTGCTGACACGGGTCGTGCTGCCGCAGGCGATGCCGGGCGTGCTCTCCGGCGCGATCATCGTGTTCTCGCTGGCGGCGAGCGCCTTCGCGACACCGGCCATCATCGGCGGGCGGCGCCTGAAGGTCGCCTCGACCCTCGCCTACGACGAGTTCCTCAACACGCTCAACTGGCCGCTGGGCGCCGCGGTCGCGGTGCTGCTGCTCGCGGGCATCGCGGCGATCGTGTTCGGCGCCAATCGCCTGGTCGAGCGGCGCTACGCGTCGGTGTTCGAATGAGCCGCAACGGGCCGCTCGCCCTCGCGTTCCATGCGGCCTTCGTCACTTTCATGGTGGCGCCGATCGCGATCGTGGTGCTGGTCGCCTTCACGCCCGAAGGGTTCCTCTCGGTGCCCACGACCCATTGGTCGCTGCGCTGGTTTCGCGCGATCGCGGGCTATCCCGAGTTCATCGAGGCGTTCTGGTCGAGCCTCTTGCTGGGCGCGCTCTCCTCGGCCATCGCGATCACGCTCTCGGTGCCGGCGGCGCTCGCCGTGTCGCGCTACCGGTTTCCCGGCCGCCAGGCGCTGACCGCGCTCTTCCTCTCGCCGCTCATGATCCCGAACGTGGTGCTCGGGATCGCCTTCCTGAGGTTCTTCACGCAGGTGGGCATCGGAGGCACCTTCGCGGGCCTCGTGCTCGCGCACGTGGTGATCGTCTTCCCGTTCGCGCTGCGGCTCGTGCTCGCGTCCGCCACGGGGCTCGACCGCGCGCTCGAGAACGCGGCGATCTCGCTGGGTGCCAGCGGCTTCACCGTGTTCCGGCGCGTGACGCTGCCCCTCATCCTGCCCGGAGTCGCGAGCGGCTGGATGCTCGCCTTCATCCAGAGCTTCGACGAGGTCACGATGACGGTCTTCATCGCGACCCCGGGCGCATCGACCTTGCCGGTGCGCATGTTCCTCTACATCCAGGACAACATCGACCCGCTCGTCGCGTCGGTCTCCGCCG
>Ga0207667_10008366_pt1 | contig 12297 bp, 10 predicted proteins | sample KBSCornC52_FD_184301 | JGI IMG/M metagenome (GOLD analysis project Ga0207667, IMG submission 184301) | Corn rhizosphere microbial communities from Kellogg Biological Station, Michigan, USA - KBS Corn C5-2 (SPAdes) (version 2) | ecosystem: Host-associated > Plants > Roots > Rhizosphere > Soil ...
TCGGCGACCTCATAAGCCCGTTCAAAGCCGCGATTGGCGTCAATTACAAAGACTTGGAATTGAAACTTCAGGCTGCAATTCATCTGCGGTTCGGCCTGCCGACCCTGGTGCCCAAGCCCTTGGCGACCCTGTTCAAGAAGGCCGATCACCTCTCGGCCTATTACGAAGCGACCCAACTGGCCGGGTTCGAGGAAGACACGGCCCGCAAACTATTCGGTGCGCCGCCCAGCGGCTTGAAAGCGGTCCGGCTGACCCCACTCCCCACGGCCGATGCCCAGGCCCTGTTTCTGGAACGGTTTCACCGGCTCACCCTGCGTTAAGGCCGCAAAGTGCTATCCTCCCGCCCATGCCCCGTCTTCTGGTTTGTCCCCTGTCCGGTCTCGGCGATGCGTTGGAAAGCCATAGGCCCTCGCACCTGGTCACGCTCTTGTCGCCCCAGCATATGATTCCCACGCCGCCGGGCTTTGATCCCGCCCGCCACCTGCGCCTGGGCGTCGAGGATGTCAGCGATCCGGAAGGCGCGGCCAGCCCGCCTGGCCGGGCCGATATCGACCGCCTCCTCGCGTTCGCCAGGGGGTGGGACGGACAGTCCCCCTTTCTGATCCATTGCTGGGCGGGCATCAGCCGCTCCATGGCGTCGGCCTTCACGGTTCTATGCGACCGGATGGGCCATGGCCGGGAGGTCGAAATTGCCCTGGCGATGCGCCGCCGCGCACCGCATGCCAGTCCCAACCGGCTTTTGGTGCGCCATGCCGATGAAGCCCTGGCGCGCGACGGGCGAATGATGGCGGCTCTGGCGGCGATGGGCCCCCCGCTGATGATAACAGAAGGTGTCATCACCGCCTTTCCGCTGGTCGATCTGTGAATCCGGGCGCCATCAGCGTTGGACTGTCGGCGGCGATCGTATCTGTTGAAGGCGGACAGCCTTTTGCCCTGGTGGTGACGCATGACGGCAGCGAGGACGCCCTGCCTTTCGGTCCTTTCGATCCCGGCTCGCAGCGCACCCTGGAACAGGGTTTGCGCAAATGGGTGGGCGAACAGACCCAGTTCGATCTCGGCTATACCGAACAGCTCTATACTTTCGGCGATCGCGGGCGCCATTCGCTGAGCGGCGCCGCGCAGACCCGCATCGTTTCGGTGGGCTATCTGGCACTGACGCGCCAGGGCAAGGATGACGGCACCGCGGCTGCGCGCGATACGCGCTGGCGCGGCTGGTATCATTATTTTCCCTGGGAGGACTGGCGGGACGCCAAGCCGCAAATGATCGAAGCGGTGATCATTCCCCGCCTGAAATCCTTTGTGAACGCGACCTCCGACGCCAAGACGGCGGATTTGCGCCGGGACCGGATGCGGCTTTGCTTCGGCACCGACGGCGTGGCTTGGGATGAAGAGAAAGTTCTGGAACGCTATGAGCTTCTGTATGAAGCGGGGCTGGTCCAGGAATTCGCCCGCGACAATGGCAACCCGGCGGACGATGTGCTGGGCGCGGCCATGATGTTTGACCATCGGCGGATTCTGGCGACGGCGATCGCACGGCTGCGCGGCAAGATGAAATACCGCCCGGTGGTGTTCGAGTTGATGGCGGTGTCTTTCACATTGCTGGAACTCCAGCGCACCGTCGAAGCGCTTTTGGGGCGGCGCCTGCACAAGCAGAATTTCCGCCGCCTGGTCGCCGAACAGGGACTGGTCGAGGGCACGGGAAAATTCGCTGCATCCGCGCGGGGACGCCCGGCTGAATTGTTCCGCTTCCGCCGTGAGGTTCTGCGCGAGCGGCCGGCGCCGGGATTGCGGCTGGGCGTGCGGCGTTGAAACCGGCCAGCGGCTTATGGTTTCATCGGCGCACGGATGGAGGTCCTCTCATGAAGGGTTTGATTATTGCGGCCGGCGTGATCTGCCTCGGCCTTTGCGCCTGCGCTTCGCCGAATGAAGGCAACCCCAACGGCGCGGCTTATCTGGGCTCGCCCGGAAGCACGTATGACGTGGCCGCCAACCCGCCCCGCGCCAATGGCACGGCCAAATATGATCCCCTGGCGCCGCTCCCGTCGGCCCTTCCCGCAGCGGACATGACAGGTGGTTCGGCGCTGCCGGCCGCGCCGCCCGGCATGCCGCAAACGCCGCACTGACGCCTTCCTGGAAGAGCTGGCATGCAGGGACACCAAGGCTGCGCCCTTGACCTTGTTATGCTCAGGTGTAGCATTATCCCCGTGACCGGCTCTTGAACGCCGGGTTTTTTGCACCAGATATATACTCGAATTGAGCATTATGTGGCGATAGCAGAAGACACATTGGAGAGCCGCATGGGTCTGGAACTTGCCTATACCGACGCCGTCGCGCGGGCCACGGGCGGGCTTTACGCCAAGGTCGCCAAGGTCATCCCTGAAATCGAATGGCCCGTGCATGCGCCTCTGATCGCCGAGATCAACCGCCTGAAGCACGAAAAGAATGCCGTCATTCTGGGCCATAACTATATGACGCCGGAAATCTTCCATTGCGTGAGCGATTTTGTGGGCGACAGCCTGGCGCTGGCGCGCGAAGCCGCCCGCACCGATGCCGCCGTGATCGTCCAGGCCGGCGTTCATTTCATGGCCGAGACGTCCAAGATTCTCTCTCCGGAAAAGACCGTCCTGATTCCAGATGCGCGCGCCGGCTGTTCCCTGGCGGCTTCGATCACGGGCGCGGATGTGCGCCTCTTGCGCCAGAAACATCCCGGTTTGCCGGTGGTGACTTATGTGAACACGTCCGCCGATGTGAAAGCGGAAAGCGATATCTGCTGCACCTCGGGCAATGCCGTGAAAGTGGTGGAAACCATCGCGAAGGAATTCGGCACCGACACCGTGATCATGATTCCGGACCAATATCTGGCCCGCAATGTCGCTGCGAAAACCGGCGTGAAGGTGATCACCTGGGCCGGCGCGTGCGAAGTGCATGAACGCTTTACGGCGGAGGAAATCCGCAATTATCGCGTCCAGCATCCCGGCGTCACGGTCCTGGCCCATCCCGAATGCCCGCCGGACGTGGTGGCGGAAGCGGACTTCGCCGGATCGACCGCCGCGATGATCGGCTATGTCGGCCAGCATCATCCTGCCCGGGTGGTGATGATCACCGAATGCTCCATGAGCGACAATGTCGCGGTAGAATATCCCGATGTCGAATTCGTGCGGCCCTGCAATCTCTGCCCGCACATGAAACGCATCACTCTGAAAGGCATTCTGCACGCGCTTCAGACCATGAGCGTCGAAGTCCTGGTCGATCCTGACGTATCGGCCCGTGCCAAGGTCGCCATCGACCGCATGCTGGCGATCAAGGCCTGACGCAATGACCTCTCGCGCCGACAATGTGATCGAGAGTGACGGCGCCCTGATCCTGGGCGCTGGCATCGCGGGCTTGTTTACGGCGCTGAAGCTGGCGCCTTTCCCGGCACTGGTGCTGGCGGGATCGCGCCCCGGAGCCTCCGGTTCCAGCGCCTGGGCGCAAGGCGGCATCGCCGCGGCGGTGGGCGAAGGCGATGACTGGCGCGATCATGCCGCTGACACGATCGCTGCGGGCGCAGGGCTTTGCGATTCTGAGGTCGTCAATTTGGTGGCGCGCGAGGCGTCCGCGCGCATCGCCGATCTGGTGGCGATGGGTGCCCCCTTCGATCGCGACGCCAAGGGCTTGCTGGCGCTGGGACGCGAAGCGGCGCATTCGCGGGCACGTATCGTGCATGTGACAGGCGACCGCGCGGGGGCTGAAATTTCCCGCACCCTGGCGGCGCGGGCGCTGGCGACGCCCTCGATCCGGATTATGGAAGGGTTTCACGCCGTCGAACTGGCGATGGAAGACGGCAAAGTGATTGGATTGTTCGCCCGCCATGGTACGGGCCCGGACGCGAGGCTGGTCCTTTTCAAAGCGCGGGCGGTCATATTCGCAACGGGCGGATTGGGGGCGCTCTATGCCGTCACCACCAATCCGCTGGAATCGCGCGGCGAAGGCCTGGGCATGGCGGCACGCGCCGGCGCGTTGATCGCCGATCCGGAGTTTGTTCAATTCCATCCCACCGCGATCGCGATCGGGCGCGATCCTGCGCCGCTGGCCACCGAAGCCTTGCGTGGCGAAGGCGCCGTGTTGATCAACGACCAGGGCGAACGTTTCATGCCGTCGGTGCATGCCGATGCCGAGCTTGCGCCGCGCGATGTGGTGGCGCGGGCCATTCATCGTCAGATCGCGAACGGCCACCGCGTGTTTCTCGATTGCCGGGAAGCTATCGGTGAAAAATTCGCCACGCATTTTCCCACCGTTTTTGCCGCCTGCATGTCCGGCGGCATCGATCCAGCGCGCCAGCCCATTCCGGTGGCGCCCGCCGCCCACTACCATATGGGCGGCATCGCCTCCGATGCGCTGGGCCGCAGCTCGCTTGCGAGCCTCTGGGTGGCGGGCGAATGCGCCGCCACGGGGCTTCATGGCGCCAACCGGCTGGCGTCCAACTCCCTGCTGGAAGGCCTGGTCTTCGGTGCCCGGGTCGCGGAAGACATCAAGGGCATGCTTCTGGCCGGAACGGCACATGGCCAACCGCCCGCGCCCGCCGCTTTCGCCCTGCCCGCCCCGCCCCATGTCCTGAGGGCCGCGATGAACCGGCATGTCGGTCTGGAACGGAATGCCGAAGGCCTGAATGAAGCTCTTGCCGTAATCGCGCGCCTGGAACAATCCAGCGGCGGCGAGCCTGCACTTCTCAACATGCTGGCGGCGGCGCGCCTGGTGACGGCGGCCGCCTTGGCACGCAGAGAATCCCGCGGCGGTCATTGGCGGAGCGACTTTCCCCTGACGCAGAAAACTGGCGCGCGCACTTTCATGACGTTGCCCGATGCTGTGGGCGGCGAAGATCTCACGCAACGCGCCGTGAAATCATGACAGCCGGTGGCTTGGAATTCACGCGCCCGCCTGCAGATCTGCTGATCGAACCGCAGATCCGCGCCGCCTTGCGTGAGGATATGGGACGGGCCGGCGATATCACCTCCGAGCTCACAATTCCTGCCGGACAGACCGCCAAGGCGCGCCTGGTTGCCCGCAAGCACGGTACAATCTCGGGGCTCATCGCGGCCCGGATCGCGTTCCATCTGGTAGATCCCGCGATTGTTTTCGACATTGCCGCGCCGGATGGCAGCAAGATTGAACCCGGCGCGTTGATTGCCAGCGTGTCCGGACCGGCGCGGGCCATCCTGACCGCTGAGCGCGTGGCGCTGAATTTCACGGGTCACTTGTCTGGCGTGGCCACCGCCACCGCCGCATTGGTAGATGCGGTGAAAGGCACAAGGGCCCGCATCGTCTGCACCCGAAAGACGCTGCCCAATCTGAGAATTCTGCAGAAATATGCCGTGCGCTGCGGCGGCGGCTTCAATCACCGCTTCGGCCTGGATGATGCGGTTCTGATCAAGGACAATCACATCGCCGCGGCGGGCGGCATCGCGCCGGCGCTGGAGCGCGTCAGAGCGGGCCTGGGGCACATGGCCAAGATCGAGATCGAGGTCGATACCTTGGCGCAGCTGGAGGAAGCCTTGTCCCTGGGCGCCGACACGATCCTTTTGGACAATATGACGCCGGAGAACCTGCGGCGCGCCGTAGGTTTGGCGAAAGGCCGCGCGGTCCTGGAAGCATCGGGCAATGTTACCGTGGCGACAGTCCGGGAAATCGCGGAAACCGGCGTCGATACCATCAGCTCAGGCGCGATCACCCACAGCGCCGTCAACCTCGATATCGGCCTGGATTTTTAACTGTCCCGCGACCGGGCGGGCGTGCCGCGATAGAAGACGTGATTGCCGATCTGGCCGGTCTTCTCCAGGGTCGGGGCCCAATCGGGGCTGACCGAAGAGGCGTGATAATTCGTGGCGCCGCCGGTCGAATCCTTGCGCCAGGCCTGATCGGTGAGAATTTCCGCCGCCAGGCGCTCGGAATCGGCCCAGGCGCGGGCATCTTTTTCCCGGTTCAGATCGCCATTGCAGGCGAAAGAGAACTGGCAGCCCGGACGACTGGCGCCTTCATAGACCACCGCGCAGATCGAATGGCCGTAATTGCCGGAATTCATCCGATGGAAGATCACTTCGGCGACGGCCTTCTGGCCTTTATCGCCTTCGCCCCGGGCTTCGTAATAAAGCACTTCTGACAAGCAGCGATGCTCGGCCAGGAGATGGTTCATCACCGCATCGTTGACAGGCGTTTTGGCGATCGCCGCACTCTCGGCCTTCGCTTCGACCGGCTGGGCCAGCGCGATCTTGGCCACGGCATTGTGATTGGTGAGCGATGCGCCGACCGCCGCGCTCGCGGTCGCAAGAATAATCGCCAACGCAGCGATCAACACGCGGTCCGACCGCGATAGCGCGTCACTGGTTTTTTTCGTCATTGGGAATTCGACTCTTTTCGGCTTTTGGTTTCGCTTCGTCTATCTGGCTTGGTCTATTTCGCGTTCCGCGTTTTTGTGCCCCTTCACCGGCATCTCGTCGCGTTTGCTATTTCGATTAGGCTGGTTCGATTTGGCTACGTCCTCAAAAAGTTCCGAATGGTCCACTGGCAGGCAGAGCGGTTTGCCTCAAGCAAACCCGAATCGTCAAATGAAAATTTTCACAATTCTGACACAGCGTCATGAACCAAGAAAACCCAATGTCTCCTTGGTTCTTTTTCACCTCAGCTCTTTCTCTTTCGCTCCGCAAGGGCAGCTTGCGCCGCCGCCAGGCGCGCAACAGGCACACGAAATGGCGAGCAGGACACATAATCCAATCCCGTGTCATGACAGAAACGGATGCTATCCGGATCGCCGCCATGTTCGCCGCAAATGCCAAGCTTGAGGCTGTTGCGGGTCTGACGGCCGCGCGTCGCCGCGATGCGGATGAGTTCACCGACGCCATCGACATCGATCGACACGAAAGGATCGCGCGCGATCACGCCTTTGTTGATGTACTCGTTGAGAAACATGCCGGCATCGTCGCGCGACAGACCTAATGTGGTCTGGGTAAGATCATTGGTGCCGAAGGAAAAAAATTCGGCGGTCTCCGCGATCTCCGACGCACGCAAGGCGGCGCGCGGCAATTCGATCATGGTGCCGATCATGTATTCCGGCACGTTGCCCTTGGTCTTCTTGATGTCCTCGGCGACATCGGCGATGCGGGCAGCCAGGCGGTCCAATTCCGCCTTATAGCCAACCAGAGGGATCATGATTTCGAGCAGGACGGGCTTGCCGCCGGCCGCCACCACATTGGCGGCGGCTTCCAGGATCGCCCGGGCCTGCATTTCATAGATTTCCGGATAGGTGATGCCCAACCGGCAGCCGCGATGGCCCAGCATGGGGTTGGATTCATGCAAGGCCGTGGCCCGGGCCTTGAGTTTTTCCACCGACACGCCGCTGGCCTTGGAGACTTCCGCGATTTCCGACTCCTTATGGGGCAGGAATTCGTGCAGGGGCGGGTCCAGCAGGCGGATGGTGACCGGCAAGCCTTCCATGGTCTTGAAGATCGCTTCGAAATCGCCCCGCTGGATCGGCAGCAGCTTGTCGAGCGCCGCTTTCCGCTCGGCCTCGGTGTCCGCCAGTATCATCTGGCGGACCGCCACAATGCGATCAGCTTCGAAAAACATATGCTCGGTGCGGCAAAGGCCGATGCCCTGGGCGCCGAACTTGCGCGCCGTGGCGGCATCGACCGGGGTGTCGGCATTGGTGCGGACCTTCAAGGTGCGCACCGCATCGGCCCAGCCCATCAGGGTGCTGAAATCGCCGGTCAGTTCCGGCTGGCGCATCTTGACCGCGCCCTTATAGACCTTGCCGGCGGCGCCATCGATGGTGATCACTTCGCCGCGCTTGACGGTATATCCGCCGCTGGTCATTTCGCCTTTGGCGATGTCGATCTTGAGCGAGCCCGCGCCGGAAACGCAGGGGCGGCCCATGCCGCGCGCCACCACGGCCGCATGGCTGGTCATGCCGCCGCGCGCCGTGAGAATGCCCTTCGCGGCATGCATGCCGTGAATATCTTCTGGGCTGGTCTCGGTCCTGACCAGGATCACATCGTGATTGTCGGCGGCGAGCTTTTCGGCTTCATCCGCGGTGAAGACCACTTCGCCGGTGGCCGCGCCGGGCGATGCGCCCAGGCCGGCGGCGATTTCGATCTTGGGTGCGTCCGGATCCAGAGTGGGATGCAGCAGCTGATCCAGCGCTGACGGATCGACACGGCTTACCGCCGTGTCCTGATCGATCAGCTTTTCACGGACCATGTCCACGGCCGCTTTCAGCGCAGCTTCGGCGGTGCGCTTGCCCGAACGGGTCTGGAGCATGAAGAGCTTGCCTTCCTGCACCGTGAATTCCACGTCCTGCATGTCGCGGTAATGCTGCTCCAGACGCTCGCCAATGGCTTTCAATTCCTCATAGGCTTTGGGCATGCACTCTTCCATCGACGGCTTCCTGCCGCCCTGGCGCTCGCGCACGATCTTGGAAATGGGCTGCGGGGTGCGAATGCCGGCCACCACGTCTTCGCCCTGGGCGTTGACCAGGAATTCGCCATAAAGGAGCTTTTCGCCCGTAGCCGGGTCGCGGGTGAAAGCGACGCCAGTGGCGGACGTCTCGCCCCGGTTGCCGAACACCATCGCCTGAACCGTCACGGCAGTGCCCCAATCGGCGGGGATGTTGTGGAGCTTGCGATAGGTGTTGGCGCGCGGGCTTTCCCAGGAGCCGAACACGGCGCCGATCGCGCCCCAAAGTTGTTCCTGCACGTCTTCGGGGAATGGCTTTTTCAGTTCCTTTTCGACGCGCTGCTTGAACCGGCTCGCAATGCGCTTGAGATCATCGGCATCCAGGTCGGTGTCGAGCTCGATGCCCTTGGCATCCTTTTCCTCGTCCAAAATTTCTTCGAACGCCGAATGTTCGACCCCCAGCACCACATCGGAATACATTTGGATGAAGCGGCGATAGCTGTCATAGGCGAAACGCGCGTCACCCGTGAGTTTGGCCAGGCCTTCGGTGGTGGCGGCGTTGAGGCCGAGATTGAGCACCGTATCCATCATGCCCGGCATGGAAACGCGCGCGCCGGAACGCACGGACACCAGCAACGGCTTTTCCGGATCGCCGAAATTGCCATGGGCCAGATAGCCGACCTGGCGCAAAGCCGTATCGACCTGCTCTTTCAGTTCGGCGGGATAATTTTCCTTGTTGGCGTAATAGTGGGTGCAGACTTCGGTGGTGATGGAGAAGCCGGGAGGCACCGGCAGACCAAGATTGCTCATCTCCGCCAGATTCGCGCCCTTGCCGCCCAGGAGGTTCTTCATCCCCGCCTGGCCTTCGGCTTTTCCGTCTCCGAACGCGTAAACCCACTTGGTCATACTGAAACACCTTCTATTTTGGAGAAGTCCCCGATTTGGTGCACGACCGCCCGAAGAGCGGCCAGAAGATGCAACCGGTTTTCCCGGATTGAGGCATCTTCCGCATTGACTTTAACACCTTCAAAAAAAGCATCTACCGGAACGCGCAACGCCGCCATATGGCGCATCGCGGCCGCGAAATTCTCCTCCTTCAGGGCCGTCGCGACTTGATCCTTTGACGTGGTGAGGCTCGAGAACAAAGAAATTTCCCCGGGGTCAGTTAATCTGCCCTGGGTCACCTGGCCTGCAAAAACCCGGCCATCCTTCTTTTCCTCGGCCTTAAGGATGTTGGCGGCGCGCTTGTATCCGGCGAGGAGGTTAACGCCGTCATCGCTCTTTAGGAACGCCTGCAGCGCTTCGACCCGCGCCACCAGCCGCACCAGATCGTCTTCGTTGCCGAGCGAAAACACGGCATCGATCAAATCGTGACGAATGCCCTTTTCCTTCAGCGCCACTTTCAGGCGGTCGGCGAAGAAGGCGGCGAGATCGTCCGGAACCGACAATGACAAGCGCAATCCGTTTTCCAGCAGAATGCGGATCACACCCAAGGCCGCCCGGCGGAGCGCGAAAGGATCGCCAGACCCGGTGGGCTTTTCGCCGGCGGCGAAAAAACCGGTCAGGGAATCGAGCTTGTCCGCCAGCGCCACTGCGATTGCAACCTTATCGGATGGCACGGCGTCGGAGGGGCCAACGGGTTTATAGTGATCACGCACCGCATCGGCGACATCCGCGGATTCGTCATCATGCAGCGCATAATAGCGGCCCATCACGCCTTGCAGTTCGGGGAATTCCCCGACCACGCCAGTGGTGAGGTCGGCTTTGGCCAGGCGCGCTGCCCGTTCTGCCTTTTGCGGATCGGCGCCGATCTTGCCGGCGATTTCAGCGGCCAGCTTGGCGATCCGCTCCACCCGCTCGAACTGGGTGCCCAGCTTGGCGTGATAGACGATGCCCTTCAGGTCATCGATCCGGTTGTCCAACCGGCGCTTGCGGTCTTCGTCCCAGAAGAATTTGGCATCGAACAAACGCGCGCGCAGCACCCGCTCATTGCCCGCCACGATTTCCTTGCCGCCATCTTCCGCCACCATATTGGCGACGAAGGCGAAGCGGTTCGCCATCTTTCCTGTTTTCGGATCGCGTAACGAGAAATATTTCTGATGCGTCCGCATCGCGGTCTGCAGGATTTCCGGCGGCACATCCATGAACTGGTCCTCGATGACGCCGATCAGCACCACCGGCCATTCCGCCAACCCGGACACTTCGGCCAGGAGCCCCTCGTCCGCGATCATTTCCAGGCCGTGAATGAAGGCCGCCTGCTTGACACCTTCGAAAATGATGGCGGCGCGCTCTTCCGCGTCCAGCACCACATAATTCTTCTTCAAGGCCACCGCGTAATCGTCGAAGCGGCGCACTTCGATCTTGCCGGACGACAGAAAACGATGACCCTGCGTGTGACGGCCGCTGCTGACGCCGGCGAAACTGAACGGCACGACTTCGCCGTCAAAGGTGCAAAGAATGGAATGCAGCGGACGCACCCAACGGGTGGGGACGCCGGGCTTCCAGCGCATGCTTTTCGGCCAGGGCAGTTTCGCCATCATCTCGGGCAGGATTTCGCCGAGAACCGTGGCGGTTTCGCGGCCTTCCCGCGCGATCACGGCGATATAGACCTCACCCTTGGCTTGCTTCTCGATCTTGAGCTGATCTTTCGTCAGGCCGGTCTTTTTGAGGAACCCGTCAATGGCGGCCTGGGGCGCATCGACCTTGGGGCCTTTCACTTCCTCGCGGACATCCGCCTGCTTGGCTGGAAGGCCGCTGACGGCAAGCGTCAAGCGGCGCGGGCCTGCGAACGCTTTGATGCCTTCGAACAAAAGACCCCGATCCGAAAGCGCCCCCACCACCAGGCGTTCCAGGTCGCGCGCCGCACCGGCTTGCATCCGGGCGGGAATTTCTTCGCTGAACAATTCGAGCAGCAGGTCAGGCATCAGCCGTACCTCGGCTTGTATTTGCCCATCGGTGTTTCCAGCCAGGCTTCGCAGCACGCCTTTGCCAGAGCTCGCACCCGCGCGATATACGCGGCGCGCTCAGTGACGCTGATCACGCCCCGTGCATCCAGAAGATTGAAAGCGTGACTGGCCTTGATGCACTGGTCATAGGCTGGCAGCGCCAGCTTTTTACCAGTCACGAGCTCCTGACATTGTTTTTCCGCATCGATGAAATGCTGGAACAGCGTTGCTGTGTCGGCACGCTCGAAATTGTAAGCCGAAAATTCCTGTTCGTTCTGGAAGAAGACTTCGCCGTAGCGGAACTGGTCGTTGAAGGCGAGATCATAAACGAACTCGACATTCTGGACATACATCGCCAGGCGCTCGAGGCCGTAGGTGATTTCCGCCGAAACTGGATCGCAATCGATCCCGCCCACCTGCTGGAAATAGGTGAACTGGGTGATCTCCATCCCGTCGCACCACACTTCCCAGCCCAGTCCCCAGGCGCCCAAGGTGGGGCTTTCCCAGTCATCTTCAACGAAGCGGATATCGTGCAGCGCCGGGTCAAGACCGATGGCCTTGATCGATTCCAGGTAAAGCGCCTGCACATTTTCGGGTGCGGGCTTCAGGATCACCTGGAACTGATAATAGTGCTGAAGCCGGTTGGGATTTTCGCCATAGCGGCCATCCTTGGGACGGCGCGACGGCTGGACATAAGCCGCCTTCCAGGGAGTGGGTCCCAAGGCCCGCAAGGTGGTGGCAGGATGAAAAGTCCCAGCCCCCATTTCATTGTCATAGGGCTGAAGGATCAGGCAGCCTTTGGATGCCCAGAAATCCTGCAAGGTCAGGATCAGGTCCTGGAAGGTTTTGGCCTTGGAGGGTCTGGTCACGAGTCGGCAATCTCCGGAATGGCCGGAACCTACAGACGGGGTACCCCCAGGGCAAGCGC
>Ga0207667_10008367_pt1 | contig 12295 bp, 12 predicted proteins | sample KBSCornC52_FD_184301 | JGI IMG/M metagenome (GOLD analysis project Ga0207667, IMG submission 184301) | Corn rhizosphere microbial communities from Kellogg Biological Station, Michigan, USA - KBS Corn C5-2 (SPAdes) (version 2) | ecosystem: Host-associated > Plants > Roots > Rhizosphere > Soil ...
TTCGCCGCCATGATGGACGGCATCAAGGAGGAGTCGGTCGGCTTCCTGTTCAACCTCGAGGTCGAGGTGAACGAGGGCGAGGACGAGCAGCCGGCCGAGCCGGCCGGTTCGGTCGGCGCGCAGCCGCAGCTGGACCTGTCGATGCTCGAGGCCGCGCAGCAGGAACACGACGCGGCGCACGAGGCGGCGAAGGACGGCAAGCCGGCGATCCACGCGAAGGGTCTCGACCGCTCCGGCGGCGACAAGCCGCTCACCTACAGCGCCCCCGAGCTCGGGTCGGACAGCCCGTCCGTCCAGACGAGCGCCGCCGGCGACAAGGCAGCCGGCGGCACCTCGGCGACGGCCCGCCGCCAGCAGGCGCGCAGCAATCCGAACCGCGGCAGCCGCGGCAACAAGGGTGGCGGCGCGGCCAACCGCAACAAGCGCAAGCGCTGAGTGGAAACGGCGCGTGGTGGTCCCCCCGATCATGACCACCACGCGCCGCGTCTGACGGGCGCCGTTCGCGCGTTCAGCCCAGCTGCAGCCGCATGCAGCACCAGCGGCCGTGGTGCTCCTCGAGCCGGATGGCGACCGCGCGCACCCGCTTCCCGGCGTTGACCGTCGCGCACAGCTCGGCGACCCGGTCGGCCGGCTCGCTGACCCGCAGCGTGCGGATCGTGGCGCGGTGCAGCCAGTGCGGTGTGCCCAGCCGCGCCGCCAGCTCGAAGTCGGCACCGATGCCGCGGCTGACCGAAGGGCTGAGCATGCCGCCGAGCTGATGCAGCGGGCGCCGGCCGGCCGCGGTCTCGATGAGCCCGATCAACAGCCGCCGGCCCCAGCTCGCCGGGTCCGGCAGGCCGGTGGGCCGGGGTGGGCCGGCCCGCCAGAGCCGCGGCGCGGGCGGGACGTCGAACGGCAACCGCAGCTCGTGCGGTCCGGGCCGGTGGACGGCTTCGGCCAGCTCGTCATCGAACGGCGGTTCGCGCCGCGGCGCTGGGCGCAGGACGACCGGCCGGTTCGGGGTGGCCTGCGGTGAGCTCGGCGGGGCGAGCAGGGCGGCGGTCATGGACGGGCCTCCGGCGAGGAGATGGTGGACGAGGGCGGCTCGGCCGGTGGCCGAAGCACCTGGCCGGGGTGGAGCAGGTCGGGGTCGGCGCCGATGACCGACCGGTTGGCGGCGAACCAGCGCGGCCACTCGCCTGCGATCCGCGCCGGGGTCGCGGCCGTCCCGAGGTGGGTGCGGGCGATCGTCCACAGCGAGTCACCGCGGCGCACCGTCACCGGGTCGCCGCCGTTCTCGGCCGGCTCGTGCTGGGCCGGCGGCCGGCCGGCGTGCGCCGGCCGGGGCGGCGTCGTGGCCGGCGTCGTGGGCGTTCGCGTGGTCGGCCACGCCGGCGCCGAGGTCGACGTAACCGGCCACGCCGGCGGCGGGCGATGCGCGATCGGCGTGGCGGCCGCGACCGGGGCCAGCAGGAGACCGACCCCGGCCGAGCCGCTGACCAGCGAGAGCACGGCGCGCGGGAGCAGCCGTCCGGCGAGCAGGCGGCCGGCCCGGCCGGCCACGCCCGGCAACCGCGCCGCGCCGGCCGCGCCCAGCCCGAGGGCCAGCCACACGGCGGCCAGCCACACCAGCGCACCGAGGGCCGGGGCGAGCGCGCCGTCCGCGCCCCGCATCGCGAGCGCAGCGCGGGGCCGGGCCAGCGTGGCCGCCACCGCCGGGGCGTCGGGCCACAACGCGGCGACGGCCCCGGCGTCGGCCAGGACCACACCGATGGTTGCGATTCGCCTCATGTTAACCTCGAATAACCTCGTGTGCTTGTGTTTGCTTGTTTACGCGTCCGGAAGATCTCAGTCAACCGGTGATGCGAGCCTGTGGAAAGCCGGTGGAGCGCGGCGTTGTGCGGCCGCGCGGCAGCCGCGCGGGTGCGCCGAATGCCGACTCAGGCCGCGGGGGCCGCGGGGTCATGAGTGGACGAGCGGGGGAGGGGATCGGGGTTGATGTCGATCGCCGTCGGCAGCGCGCGCGGACGTCGTGCCCGATGCGCGTTCGCGCGACGGCATCGCGCGCGTGCGCGGCCGGCTAATGAACGTGCGCGGCGGGGGCTCTTGCCGTGTCCGGGAGGCGGGTTCAGGGTCCAGCGGTCGTGGCGGTGGTCGTGGCGGTGGTCGTGGCGGCGGTGACGGCGAAGTCACGACGCCAGGCGCTGCCGCGTACCGTCAGTGCACCGCCCCGGGCCAGTCGGCGGGTCGCCGTGTTGCGCAACGGCTTGGCGGTCATGCTGCGTAACGGCGCACCGGCCGCCGCGCCACGCGGCGGCCACCCTGGCCACGACAGCGCCGTCGATGCGCCTTCGCATGATGCGGATACCCGGGGAAGGAGCCCGGTACCTCAGTTGCGATCACGGCTTGGCCCGTTCGTGGGTCGGGGTTTCGGTCTCACCCACGAAGCCGGTGCGCATCCTGTCGACGCCGCGACCTCGTCCCTCGGTGGCGCCGAGGATCCCGGCCGGACGATCGTCGCGTCGCCACCTCAGCGCCGTTGCGGCGATGAAGAGCAACAGCAGGATTTCGACGAGACTGCCGGCGAGGTAATACGCCCACGTCTCGCCGATGCACGACACCGCGATGGTGCTCGCGTAGACCAGGCTGATGGCGACGTTGACGAAGCGGTTGACGGGAGCCCGCAGCAGCAGAGACAGGACGACCATGAGAATCGGGATCAGGACATAGATCAGGCTCGCGACGAGGAACACCTGGTTGACGCCGACCCCGAGACCTTTCACCTTGCCGTCCAGTGCGGCGTTGAGGACATCGGCGCGGAAGAACGCGAGAACGTCCACGTACGCAAACACGAACAACATCGCGACCCAGCTCGCGGCCAGGACCACCTTTACATTGACTCGTTCGTCGCTGTAGCCGTGCGCAGTCATCTTTGCGGACCTCCCGGGCGCGAATTGGCGATGCGTGCGGGTCGGCTACCCGCAGTGGGCCTCGGCGCGGGCGGCAGCGAGGTGTCCCCGGTCGTGACGGAGGCCCGCGCGCCCTTCTCGACGGCGGTTGCCGGTTCGAAGATCACCACCGCGGTTTCGCGCGCGCGCCTCGCTGCGTATCCGTCGAGGTCCTTGTCGAGCTGGCCCCAGCGCGCCCACAGTCGCTCGCGGTCCGCGCCGGCCGCCGGGCGCGCGCGGACCGGCAGGACGCCGTCGCGCGTCCGGATCGTCGCATCGGGATGCGCCTGCAGGTTCAGCCACCACGCGGGTTCGGGAGCCGCCCAGCCGTTCATCGCCATCGTGACGTAGTTGTCGCCGTCCTCGAAGTAGCCGACCAGGACGTGACGTGGCCGTCCGCTGCGCCGGCCGGTCGTGGTGAGCCAGAGCGCCCCCCACCGGCCGGGTTTAGGCCGCCAAAGCCCGAGCCGAGCCCGCGTGGCGCGCACCAGTGCGCGATGGATGCGCCAGAACGTCCTCACGAACCAGCGGGGCGGAAGGAAAGGTTGCCGACTGCCGGCTCTACGGAGTCCGGAGGCGGCTCGGCGACCGATCCGGACGCGGCTCGTTCGGCCTTCTCGCGGGTTCGGTCCGGGCAGGGACGTCATCGCCGGGCTCCTTCCTTTCGCTCTCGCCGGAATCGACCGGATCCGAACGGCGGCCGCGACTACTCGACGACCCGCAGCGTGGACGGGATGTTGAGGTGTCGCAGCTTCCGCGCGGTGAGCAGGGGCGCCAGCGCGACGGTGACGACGCCGAGCCCGAGCGCGATGGCGAGCGTGTCGCCGGCGACGCTGACGAGCACGCCGATCTCCGGCAGGACGTCGGCGACCGTGGTTGCGGTCAGCCACGTGAGCAGCCAGTACCCGCCGATCACGCCCAGGACCGTGGAGAACACGCCGATGACGGCGCTCTCGGTCACCGCCATGCCGAGCACGGCGCGGGCGGGCAGCCCGAAGGCGAGCATCGTGGCGTGTTCCCGGGAGCGTTCGTCCATTCCGATGCTCGAGGTATTGAAGGCGATGAGCAGGGCGAGCAGAAGCGTGATGACGGCGGCGATGGTCAGGATGCCGAGGAACTCACGAAGGCTGCCGCGCATCCCTGCGGTCATCGTGCTGGCGGCTTGGGCGGATCCGACCTGCGGGATGCCGAGTAGGGCCCGTTGTACCTGCGCGGGGCTGGTGCCGGTCGAGGGCGTGACGGTGAGCAGGTTGGTGACGCCGGCGAGCCCGAAGGCGCGGGCGGTCGCCGCGTCCAGGTAGGCGAACACCCGCATCGGGTTCGGGTGCAGTCCGGCGACGGTGATGCTCGAGCTGACGGTCCGCAGCCCGGCTGGGGTCGCCTGCGGATGTTCGAAGGTAATGGTGTCCCCGACGCGGACGTGCAGGTCGGATGCGGCCTTGCGGGCGAGCACGAGCCCTCCGGAGGCGGCGCCGTCGACGACGTGGGGCTGCCAGGGGGCGTCGGCTCCGAGCACCTCCGTGACCAGGTCGACGGACTTGCCATCGTGCCGAGCACTGGTGCCGAGCATCAGCCCGGGTGTGACGGCCGAGACCTCCGGCAGCTCGCGCACGGCGCTCACGGTGGGGCCGGTCGTCGGTTGCAGAGTGCGCAGTGACACGGTGACCCGGTCCGGGGCGCTGCGGAGGAGGTCCTGTTCGGAGTTGTCGAGGGTGGCGTTGAAGGAGTCGAGGAACCCGAGCATGGTGACCAGCGTCGCGATTGCTGCCGCGATGCCGAGCGTGGTGAGCACGGTCCGGCGGGGTGTTCGCAGCACGTTGCGCACCGGAACCTGCCGGTAGCTGCGGCCGGGCAGCGGTATCCGCCGGGCGAGTCGGGCGAGGCCGCTGCTGCGACCGGTCAGGTGCCCGACCCGGATGGCGTCGACGGGCTGCACCCGCACCGCGCGCCACACCGGCCAGGCCACGGCCAACAGCGGTAACAGGAAGCCGAGGGCGGCGGCCTGCGCGAACGGGCCCCATTGGAACGGGGTTCGCCACACCGGCAGCGGCAGCATGTCGGTGAACATGCTGCGCAGCGGGATGCCGATCAGAACGCCGACGCCGATTCCGGCGACGACGCCCAGGAGCGCCACTTCCCCGCCGAACAGCAGCGGACGGATCGCGAGCTTCCGGGCGGGCACGCCGAGCGCCATGCCCACGCCGATCTCGCGGCGCTGCGCCTCCACGATGCGGCTGGTCAGGTTGAAGGAGGCGAACGCGGCGCCGACGAGAATGAGCAGGGCGATGACTCGCCACAGCTGCTCGTCGCCCTTGATGTCTTCGTACAACACCCGATACGCGCCGACGTCGGCCCGGGTGGTGACCTCGCGCGTGAGCGCCGGGGCCGCGGAGGCCAGCGCACGCCGCAGCTCGGCCGCGACGAGGTCGGTCGCGCCGGGTCGCGTGGTGAGGACGAGGTCATTGACGCGGCCCGGGGCGCCGGTCAATGCCTGCGCGTTGTGCAGCGTCGTGAACAGCACGCCGAACGATCGTTGGGATAGGAACGGGAGGGCACCTTGGCGGCCGGAGACGAGGAAGTACTCCGGAGACTGTCCCTGCCCGACGTACCGGACGACGCTTCCGCCGGACAGCCGCAGCGTGCCGGCCGACGGCAGGTGATTCTTCCGCGCGAACTGGCGCTCCAGCACGACGACCGAACGGCCGTCGTCGCCGGCGGTCAGTGCCCGTCCGGCGGAGCGGGAGACGGTATCGACGGCGGTTGCCGGGCCGGTCGCGGAGCCGACGACCTCGCCGGGAACGAGCAGGCCGCGCGGGCCCGCGACCTGGGTGGGGACGATCAGCCGCTCCCGTACGCCCGTGAGCGCGTCGGCGTGCGAGATCCCGCGGGCGAGGCGGGCGAGCGTTCCTTCGGCAACCGTGGTGCCCTCGCCCAGACTGATCCGCAGGTCGTGGACGTGCAGGCGGGCGAAACTGGCGTCGTTGGACTGCGTCCGCCACGCGCCCGTCGACAGCAGGCCGGCGTAGGTGCCGGTACCGAGCGCGATGACGAGCGCGATGGCAAACACTTGCGCCCAGCGGCGGCGCAGGTCACGCCAGCTCCATCGCAGCCACAGCCCGCGGGTCGACATCGCCGGTCACCAACGCAGGTCGTCGATGGCCGCTCGTCCACCGACCGGCGGTCCGTCGGCGACGATGTGACCGCTGGACAGTTCGATCACGCGATCCGCGACCCGGGAGATCTCCCGATTGTGCGTGACCACCAGGACGGTCTTCCCCGACTCCGCTTGTGCCCGCAGCAGTTCGAGGATCTGCACCCCCGTGCGGAAGTCCAGCTCGCCGGTCGGCTCGTCGGCCAGCAGGATCGGGTTGCCCGTCGCCAGCGCCCGGGCGATCGCGACCCGCTGCTGCTCACCGCCGGAGAGCTGGTGGGCGAAGTGATCCCCCCGCGCGCCCAGTCCCACCTGCTCGAGCACGTCGCGAGCCACCGCGTCCGCGTCGCGGCGGCCCGCTACGTCCGCACCGAACTGGACGTTCTCCGCCGCCGTCAGCCCCGGGAAGAGGTTGAACGACTGGAAGATGAAGCTCACCGTATGCCGGCGGATCCGGGTCCGTTGCGCCCGCGACGCCGTCGTGAGCTCCGTTCCCGCTAACCGGACCGTCCCCGACGTAGCTGCATCCAGGGCGCCGATCAGGTTGAGCAGCGTGGTCTTGCCCGACCCGCTCGCGCCGAGAACGACGACGAACGCCGCATCGTCCACGTGCAGGTTCACCCGGTCGAGCGCTTTGACGGTGGTGTCGCCGACCACGAAGTACCGGCAGACGTCATCGAGGTCGATCCGCGTGCCTTCCGCGCCGGCACGAGCATCCACCGGCACGGCCAGAGCGATGTCGAAGTTGCTCACGGCGACTCCCCCAGTCGTTCCTCCACCGTGTGCCCCCCGGCCGCCGCCGCGGAAGAGGGCGAACGTCCCACCGGGGACACCGGAGCCACGATTCGTGACCCGCAGTTCGCGGACGAAGGACTGCTGGCTCACGCGCCGACGGCGAGGTGCGACTGCGCGTGCGCGAGGGCGGCCGGGAGGTCGCCGAACAGGTGATCGGCCGGGCAGTTCGCCGGCGGGACGTTGAGGGCCGTTCGACTCAGTGCCTGGCCGAACGGGCGCGCCTAGCGTGAAAGTCAGAGTTCGGCGTTGGAACCCGCGAGGGCACTGGAGGAGGCCGCGCACCGTCCCGACCCGGAACGTCGCGCCCCGTATCGACGCCGAACTGGCTGCCGGCCCACGGCCCGAGAGATCTCGGGGCGCGGGCCGGACGGCTGTGTGGCTCTGGTGGGTGGGCGGTTAGGACCGGCGCCCGATGTGGGGACCTTGGCCGTCGTGAGCAACCAGCCGCACACCCGAACCGAGCGAGTCCCGAACCTGACCCGCGCCGTCGGCACCGGCGGTGAAGCGGTCTTCGCCTGGACCCGGCAGGCCGCCTCCAGCGTGCGTCGCCACCGGGACGAGATGCTGATCCTCGCCGCGACCCTGGCGTTCGTCCTCGTGGTGGCGCTCGTGAGCCTGCCGGCGCTGATGTGATCGCGACCGGCCGATGTGCCTGACCCGCCAGCGCGAGTTTCCGGGCGATCCGAGCGCGATCGCGGCGGCGCGGGACTTCGTCGCCGCCCTGGTCGTCGCCATGCTCGACCCCCGCGGTTGGGGCGTTGCGGACGACGCCGCGCTGCTGGCCAGTGAGCTGGTCACCGGCGCCGTCGAGGCCGGCTGCAGCCATCTGGAGCTGCTCGCCGCGCTGCACGCCGATCGCCTCGAACTGTCGGTGACCGGCTACGGCGGCATTGCGGCCGCCTCGAGCGGGTCGCCTGACTCGGCGCTGCGCGAACGGCTGCTCGCCGGGGTGGCCGAGAGCGCGCGGTTCACGCGCCGGCCGGACGGAACGACGGTCGGCTCGGCCCGGCTGTCGTGCGAGCGGCGCTGGACGGCCGGAGTGCCGTGCGCACTCGGGGGCGGCCGGTCGGCGAACGGGCTTCGCTAGCGCCGCGGCAGCGGGTGCGCCCCACGGCGCACCGGTCGCCCGGACGGCAGCGCCCGCTCCCGCCGGCAGCCGCGCCCGGTCGCGCCCCGGCCGCGCCGGCCGGCCTGCACGATGCCGACCGCGAGATCACGGAGGTCGACGCCGGCTCGGCGGGCGCCGCGCACGAGCAGTTCGAAGGCGTCCTCGACCCCGACGTCGTACCGGAGCATCAGGATCCGCAGCGCCTTGCCCACGGCGCCGGAACTAGAGCGTCCGCCCCCGCGGCCGCCCAGCACTTCGTTCATGTCCCCCCCACTGCTCACGCAGTCCCGTCGCGCCCCCGCGACCCGCGCTCACCAGGCCCGGCGGTATGCGCGGTGTACCGCCGTCTCCGACCGGGCCTCAGACCGGGACGGGGTCCCGCTGGCCGGCCGCCTCGGCGATCAACGCCGGGGCGAGCAGCTCGAACGAGTCGCCCAGCACGGAGACCAGTTCGGCCAGCGACACCGTCACGCCGCTTTTCGGCGCGGTGTCGGCTGCCTCCGGCGGGCGGCAGGTCAATCGGAACCGCGGCTCGGGCCCGAAGCGCACCAGCTCGACCTGCCAGCCGTCCGGAGTGGTCATCACGTCATGTTCAACGGCCGGGGGTGGGGATGGATACGCGGCGGCCCCGGGGTCGCGGGCCGTCCCGACCGGTCCTCGGCAACCCTCAGACGAGCCGCGCCGCCGCCGATCAGGAGGCCACCCCGCCCCAGGGAGTGCCATGTCCGCACCCGATCCCGTGCGACCCCGCGGTTCGCGCGCAAGTGGCGACCTCGCGGCGTTCACCGCCCCCGACCGGCTCGATCCCGGCTGGCACAGCACCGAGCAGGTCGCGGCGTGGCTGCTGCGCGCGGACGAGCGGCAGCGGCTGGCCGGGGCCGCCGACGTGCGCGGCCAGGCCGCCGACGAGCGCCGCTTCCTGTACTGGCGCGCGTTGGGGCTGGCCCGGCTGGGCACCGCGGGGTCGGCGGACGAGGCGCTGGCCGCGGTGAGCGAGTTCGGGCCGCCGGCCGACGCGGCCACGGTGGCCCGTGTCCTCGTGGCCCGCGCGCTGCCGTGGCTGGCCGAGTTCGCCGCTCGCTGGGTGGAGATGGCCCCGTTCGACGCCCGCCCCACGGTCGACGAGCTGGTCGAGCTCGGCGCCATCACCCGTCCGGCCGGTGAGCGGTACGCGTCGGCGATGACGGCCGGGCTGCCCGTCCCCACCCCCGCCGCGCGCATCCGGGCCCGGCTGCTCACCCGCCCGGCCCACGTCGGCGCCGACGTCCGGGCGCTGTTGACCGGACCGGGTGCCGGCGCCCGGCTGCACCGGCTGGACTACGTCAACCGCCGGCGGCTCGACGCCAACACCTGGACGATGCAGCTCGTCCAGCTGGTGGAGGACGAGCAGCTCGACCGCGGCACCCTCCTCCAGCTGTGCCTGGACGCCCTCGAGCCGGTCGAGGCCGCCGCCGGCAGGGACGAATCCACCGAAGCCGGCGACGCCCACGAGGCCGCGGAAACCTGGTTCGCCGTCCTGTACCAAAGTCTTGAACCGACCGCCGCCGACCTCGAGCACCACGCCGTGCAGCTGCGCCGGCTGCTGAGTGCGCGCAGCGGCCGGGTCGTCGAGCTCGCCCAGCGCAGCCTGATCCTGCTTGCGCAGGCGGGCAAGCTGCCGGGGCGGGAGGTCCTCGCCGCGTCCCACGCGGTGCTGGCGCGGCCCGAGCGGCGGGTCGTGCGCGGGCAGTTGCGGCTCTTGACCGAGGTCGTGCGCAGCGGCCCGGGGATCGCGCCGGCGGCGGTCCGGGTCGTGGCCGCCGTCCTGGACGACCCGCACCCGGACGTCCAGATCGAGGCGCTGCGTTTCGTCACCGATTACGGCGACCCGGCGACGCTCGCCGCGCTGTGGGAGCAGCTCGACCTCGCCCGGCGCTCCCCGGCGCTGCGCGCCGCCGCCTCGGCGCTATCGGCGGCTCCGGGGTCGGTCCTGCGTTCGTCGCGGCCGCCCGCCGTCGAGCGATGCGCGGCCCGGGTTGACGCGCTGCCGGTGGACGTGCGTCGCCGGTTCGGCCTCGACCTCGCGCTGGCCGCCGTCCAGGCCGGACGGTTCCCGCACGTCCCACCCGCGCCGGCCGCGATGGGCGCGCCACTGTCGCCGGTGGCCGCCGACGATCCGGTCGAGGTGGCCATGCTGCTCGCGCGGGCAATGGCGACCGACGCCGATCCGGTACTGCTCCAGCAGGTGCTCGCGGCGGCCGTGCGCTCGGCCGGGCTGCCGGTCGATGCGCGGGCGGCCGCGTGGGCGCCGCACCGGGACCTTGCGATGGCCGTGCGGGCATCGGTGCCGTTCCAGCACCGCATCACCCCGCGCCGCCTACTGGCCGAGCTGGGCGAGTGCTGGAGCCGAGGCGCCGAGCTGCCGGCGCGGTGGCTGGACCCGAACGCGCGGCCCGGCGAGCCGGTACTCGGTGACCGGCGCGGACCCCGGCGGTTGGCCGACGTCCTGCCCGGACAGGTCGTCGAGTGCAGCCAGCTGCTGGCCCGCTCGACCACGGGCCGTCCCGGCCGCCCCCTGCTCGCCGAACCCACGCACGCGAGCGGGGCGATCGACCCGGAGGCCCTGCTCGAGCGGCTCGCGCTGATCGAGCCGAGCCCGGATGGCTACCCGCTCGATCTCGAACTGGCCGCGCTGCGGCTGCCCCGCGGACTTCCCCGCGCGTTCTGGGAGGAGGCCGCACGCCGCAACCAGCCGGTGGCGCACGAGCTGCGCGGCCACTACGCGGCGCAGGTCGAGCCGCCGCTGCGCGCCGGTGTCGGGGTGCCGGCGCACCGGCTCGGATTCCGGTTGGGTGAGGGGCCGCACCGCGCCGCGCTCGCCTCGGCCCGGCCGGGGCACCGGCCGCCGGGCATCTGGTGGGCGCTGACGGACCTGGACGACGTCTTCGCCACCCGTCCACACCGGTGGGGCCCCGACGGCGTCGGGACCGTCGACGCCGCCGCGCCGCACTGGCCGTACCTGGCGCCGTGGCATCCGGAGCTGGTCGCCGCCCACCTGCTGCTGCCCCTCGCCATGGCTCAGCTGCCCGGCGGCATCGCCGCGCCCGGCGCCGCGGCGGCCATCGACGCGCCGGCCGGCGGGTTGCTGGGGCCGGTCGGGCACCTTGCGCTCGTCCAGGCGTTGCAGGGCGTGCGGGCCGCGACCCGGCTCGCCGCCGCCGGCACGTGGCGGACGGCCGTCCTCGACGGGCGGCTCGACCCGGGGCCGGCCGTGGCCGCGATGCTGCTGCTGCACGGCGGGGGGTTGCTGCGGCCGGCGCGGATCGTCGGTGCCCTGCGCCCGGTCGTCGCCGACCCGGTTGTCGGGTACTGCACGCTGCAGGTGCTCACCGCGGCCATGGCGCCGCTGCACGCCGAACGCGCACCGCAGCTGCACCTGCTGCTCGGGCTCGCCGAGGAGCTGGCGACCCGGTTCGGGGCCGACCCGGCCTTCGAGGAGGTGCGCCGCGCCGCCGACCCGGTCCGGCGCCCCGGCCGGCACCGGACGAACCTGCCCCCCGTCGGCCCCGAACGCCGGCCGGCGGCGCTCACCGCGCTCGACCGTGCCCTGACCCGGTTCGAGGCGGCAGGATGAGCGAATGGCGGTGGGCGGTCGATGGGCGGCGCTGTTCGCCGATCTCGAGGCCCAGGCCGCGGCGGCCGAGCACGCCGAGCGAGCGGCCGAGGTGGACGAGCGGACCCGCGGCGAGCTGGCCGGATTGGGGACCGTCGACCGGCTGCGGGCCGCGGACGGCGCGGCGGTGCGGCTCCGGGTCATCGGCGCCCGCACGCTGACCGGCGTGGTGGGCCGCGTCGGACCCGACTGGCTGCTACTGGCCGAGGACGCCGGTCGCGAGGCGGTCGTGCCGCTGGCCGCGGTGCTCGGGGTGCGCGGGCTGAGCCGCTTCTCGGCCGTGCCCGGGACGGCCGGCGCCGTGTCGTCCCGCCTCGGCCTGCGCTCCGCGCTGCGGGGCATCGCCCGCGACCGCTCGCCGGTGCGCCTGGAGCTGGCCGACGGCAGTGGGCTGGACGCGACGCTGGACCGGGTGGGGGCCGACTTCGTGGAGGTCGCCGTACACGCTCCCGGCGAGGCCCGGCGCCGCCACGACGTCGCCGAGGTCGAGCTCGTCCCGTTCGCCGGGCTGGTCGCGGTGCGCCGCCGGATCTGACCGGCGATCCCCTCAGTCGGCCGGCGCCTCGCCGATCTCGGCCCCAACTTCACTGAACGGGTGCTGGACCAGGAAGTCCCGCGTCTGCTCGTACATGCGGGCGATGTAGGCCTCGAGCCGGTCCCGC
>Ga0207667_10008368_pt1 | contig 12293 bp, 7 predicted proteins | sample KBSCornC52_FD_184301 | JGI IMG/M metagenome (GOLD analysis project Ga0207667, IMG submission 184301) | Corn rhizosphere microbial communities from Kellogg Biological Station, Michigan, USA - KBS Corn C5-2 (SPAdes) (version 2) | ecosystem: Host-associated > Plants > Roots > Rhizosphere > Soil ...
CGCTGTTCCACTACGGGATCGGGCTCGAGGACGTGCGGGCCGCGCTCGCGTCCGCGAACGCGAACAGCCCGAAGGGCGCGATCGAATTCGGCCCGAAGCACTACCAGCTCTATACGAACGACCAGGCGTCGCATGCGTCGCAGTACAGCGACCTGGTCGTCGCGTACCGCAACGGCGCGGCCGTGCGGCTGTCCGACCTGTCGGAGGTCGTCGACTCGGTCGAGGACCTGCGCAACCTCGGCCTGTCGAACGGCAAGCGCGCGGTGCTCGTGATCCTCTACCGCTCGCCCGGCGCGAACATCATCGAGACGATCGACCGCGTGCGCACGGCGCTGCCGCAGCTCACCGCGTCGCTGCCGGCCGACATCACGGTGACGCCGGTGCTCGACCGTTCGACGACGATCCGGGCGTCGCTGAAGGACACCGAGCACACGCTGCTGATCGCGATCAGCCTCGTCGTGATGGTCGTGTTCCTGTTCCTGCGCAACTGGCGCGCGACGCTGATTCCGAGCGTCGCGGTGCCGATCTCGATCATCGGCACGTTCGGCGCGATGTACCTGCTCGGCTTCTCGATCGACAATCTGTCGCTGATGGCGCTGATCGTCGCGACCGGCTTCGTCGTCGACGATGCGATCGTCGTGCTCGAGAACATCACGCGTCACATCGAGAACGGCAAGCCGCGGCTGCAGGCCGCGTTCGACGGCGCGCGCGAGGTCGGCTTCACGGTCCTGTCGATGAGCATCTCGCTCGTCGCGGTGTTCCTGCCGATCCTGCTGATGGGCGGCATCGTCGGGCGCCTGTTCCGCGAATTCGCGCTGACGCTGTCGCTCGCGATCGCGGTATCGCTCGCGGTCTCGCTGACGGTCACGCCGATGATGTGCGCGCGGCTGCTGCGCGAGCCGCACGACGCGCACGAGGAAGGCCGCCTCGGCCGCTTCCTGGAACGCTTCTTCGCGCGCATGCAGCGCGGCTACGAGCGCTCGCTGTCGTGGGCGCTGCGCCGCCCGCTGCTGGTCCTGCTGATCCTGTTCGCGACGATCGGGCTGAATGTCTATCTGTACATCATCGTGCCGAAGGGCTTCTTTCCGCAGCAGGACACCGGGCTGATGATCGGCGGCATTCGGGCCGACCAGTCCACGTCGTTCCAGGCCATGAAGCAGAAGTTCACCGAGATGATGCGGATCGTGCAGAGCAACCCGAACGTGCAGAGCGCCGCGGGCTTTACCGGCGGCACGCAGACCAATTCGGGCTTCATGTTCGTCACGCTGAAGGACCGCACCGAGCGCAAGCTGTCGGCCGACCAGGTGATCCAGCAGCTGCGCAAGCCGCTGGCGGATGTCGCCGGCGCGAGCACGTTCCTGCAGGCGGCGCAGGACATCCGCGTCGGCGGCCGGCAGAGCAACGCGCAATACCAGTTCACGCTGCTCGGCGATTCGAGCGCCGACCTGTACAAGTGGGGCCCGCTGCTGACCGAGGCGCTGCAGAAGCGCGCCGAGCTGACCGACGTCAACTCGGACCAGCAGCAAGGCGGGCTGGAGGCGATGGTGACGATCGACCGCGCGACCGCCGCGCGGCTCGGCATCAAGCCCGCGCAGATCGACAACACGCTGTACGACGCGTTCGGCCAGCGCCAGGTCTCGACGATCTACAACCCGCTGAACCAGTACCACGTGGTAATGGAAGTCGCGCCGAAATACTGGCAGAGCCCGCAAATGCTGAACGAAGTGTGGATCAGCACGTCGGGCGGCAGCGCGAACGGCTCGCAGTCGACCAACGCGGCGGCCGGCACCTTCGTCGCGACCTCGGCCGGCACGTCGAGCGCCGGCACGGCCGCCACCAGCGCCGCGGCGATCGCGTCCGATTCCGCGCGCAACCAGGCGTTGAACTCGATCGCGTCGAGCGGCAAGTCGAGCGCGTCGTCGGGCGCGGCTGTGTCGACGTCGAAGTCGACGATGATCCCGCTGTCCGCGATCGCGACCTTCGGCCCGAGCACGACGCCGTTGTCGGTCAACCACCAGGGCCTCTTCGTCGCGACGACGATCTCGTTCAACCTGCCGCCGGGTGTGTCGCTGTCGCAGGCGACCCAGGCGATCTACCAGACGATGGCGCAGATCGGCGTGCCGCCGACGATCGTCGGCAGCTTCCAGGGCACCGCGCAGGCGTTCCAGCAATCGCTGAACAACCAGCCGATCCTGATCCTCGCGGCGCTGCTGGCCGTCTACATCGTGCTCGGGATCCTGTACGAGAGCTACATACACCCGATCACGATCCTGTCGACGCTGCCGTCGGCCGGCGTCGGCGCACTGCTCGCGCTGCTGCTGTTCAAGACGGAATTCAGCATCATCGCGCTGATCGGCGTGATCCTGCTGATCGGCATCGTGAAGAAGAACGCGATCATGATGGTCGACTTCGCGATCGACCAGACGCGCCACGGCAACAAGTCGTCGTTCGATGCGATCCACGAAGCGTGCCTGCTGCGCTTCCGGCCGATCATGATGACGACGATGGCGGCGCTCCTCGGCGCGCTGCCGCTCGCGTTCGGCCATGGCGACGGCGCCGAGCTGCGCGCGCCGCTCGGGATCGCGATCGCCGGCGGCCTGATCATGTCGCAGGTGCTGACGCTCTATACGACGCCGGTCGTCTATCTATACATGGACCGGCTGCGTGTGCGGTTCGAGAAGCGCCGCAACCGCCGCGGCAATTCGGGCGGGCCGGCGGTGGCTGGCGAGTAACACGTAACGGCACGCGGCCGTACGCGGGGCAACGGAGCGGGCGGCAGCGCGCCGCGGCGGTGGCCGGCGATACGCACCGTCGCCGGTTTCAGCCGACGATTCACGCCCGGCCGCCGCCGGCGAGGCGGGCCGCGTTCGCCTGGGATCGAGCTTGCACGTCGGCGGCGATCGACTATCGTGTGTCCATGCCCACCCTCGCCCCCTTCCCGGGGACCTGCCATGAACGTCCAGCTGAACCATACGATCGTCTGGTGCCGCGACAAGCACGCGTCGAGCCGCTTCCTCACCGAGCTTCTGGAACTGCCGGCGCCGACGCCGTTCGGCCCGATGCTGGTCGTCCCGCTCGAGAACGGCGTGTCACTCGATTTTTACGAAAAGGAGGGAGAGATCGCGTCCCAGCACTACGCATTCCTGACCGACGAGGCCGGCTTCGATCGCGTGTACGCGCGCATTCGCGAGCGCGGACTGCCGCACTGGGCCGATCCGGCGAAGCGGCAGGCCGGTGAGATCTACCGCCATCACGGCGGGCGCGGCGTGTATTTCGACGATCCGGACGGTCACTTCCTCGAAGTGATGACGCAGCCGTACGTGCTGAACGGATAACGGGACGCGTCGGCCGGGGTAGCACCGGCCGACGGGGTGAGACAGGCGGCGCCCTCGGTCGGACGCCGCCCCGGCGCGGTTGGCGCGGTTGGCGCGGTTGGCGCGGTTGGCGCGGTCGGCGCGGTTGGCGCGGTCGGCGCGGTCGGCGCGGTTGGCGCGGTTGGCGCGGTTGGCGCGGTCGGCGCGGTCGGCGCGGTCGGCGCGGTCGGCGCGGTCGGCGCGGTCGGCGCGGCCAGCGTTACTCGGCCGCGGTGGCCGTCTTGCGCGGACGACGCGCGCGGGGAGCCGTCTTGCGGGCCGGTTTCTTCGGCTTTGCGGCGACGGTTTCGCCAGCCGCCTCACCGGTCGATTCGGCAACCGGTGCCGCTTCATGCGCCGGCTGCGCGGCAGCCGCCGAAGCGCCGTACTCGCCGGCCGTCGGCGCCGCGACGTGCCGTTCCTCACGATGCTCCATGTCGCGATGCGTCGCTTCGGCAGGCTGGCCTTGCGCGTGCTTGTCGCCACCGTGCTTCGCACCGCCGTGCGCGGCCTCGTCCGGCTTCGCCGCCGCCTGACGGCCGGCGCCCTTCGCCTCGCCGCCCTTCTTGGCGCCGGTCTTCTTCGCCGCGCTCTTGCGCGCGCGCTTGCGGCCATCCTTCGCGTCGCCGTGCGTCTCGGCCACTTCAGTCGCTTCAGTCACTGCAGTCGCTTCGGCCATCGCTGCCGGCACGAGCGCCACTTCATCCATGACATCGACGACGGTCGCCTCCTGCGCGTCGGCGTGCACGCTTTCCTGCACGGCTGCTTCCGCCCGCTGCCCGCGACGTCGCGACTGGCGCTCGGCCGGTGCTGCCGCTTCCGCATGACGCCCGCCGTGACCGTGGTTCGCGCCGTGACCATGGTGCGCGCCGCCCGTATCACGTGCCGCAGCCTGCTCCGCCACGGACGACTGGCGCGGCCGCGACACGAACGCGCCCGACTTGTCGTCGCGGCCCACTTCGAGCAGCCCGCGCGCCTGCGCCTCGTCGAGCAGGTTGCCAAACGCGCGGAAGCCGTAATACGACTCGTTGAAATCCGGCTTGCGGCGCTTGATCGCGCTCTTGAGCACCGACGCCCAGATCTTGCCGACGTCGTCGCGCTCCGATGCCAACGCATCGAACGTCTCGACCGCGAGCGCGATCGCCTCGCTGCGGCGCGCTTCCAGCTCCGGCTTGCGCGACGGTTCGTCCGGCCGCTTCGCGCCGCCGTTACCGGCGTGCTGCTGTTCGCGCTTCGCCTGCGCACGCTGCTGCTCGCGCACCAGGTCGTCGTAGAAAATGAATTCGTCGCAGTTCGCGACCAGCAGGTCCGACGTCGACTTCTTCACGCCGACCCCGATCACCTTCTTCGCGTTCTCGCGCAGCTTCGACACGAGCGGCGAAAAATCCGAGTCGCCGCTGATGATCACGAACGTGTCGACGTGCGACTTCGTATAGCAGAGATCGAGCGCGTCCACGACGAGCCGGATGTCGGCCGAGTTCTTGCCCGACTGGCGCACGTGCGGAATCTCGATCAGCTCGAAGCTCGCCTCGTGCATCGACGCCTTGAAGCCCTTGTAGCGCTCCCAGTCGCAATATGCCTTCTTCACGACGATGCTGCCCTTCAGCAGCAGCCGCTCCAGCACGGGCTGGATGTCGAATTTCTCGTACTTCGCGTCGCGCACGCCGAGCGCGACGTTCTCGAAGTCGCAGAACACGGCCATGCTGACGTTGTCCAGGGGTAATGCCATGTGTACTCCAACCGGTTGGTCGCCGCATTGCATTGCGTCGCGGCGAAAAATGCATCGCGCACATGATAGCCGGTCAGCGGGTCGATTCCGCAATCGATGCGCACGATGACGTGCCGGTGGAGGCCTTCCGGAGCCGCGCCGGTAAGCCTCGAGCGGTGCGTCCCTCATTACCTGCACGCCGCCGGCCCAAATCGACATACACTTGAGTATCGGTCGTCCGTCCCTATCTGGGAGGATGACGCATCGTGCAAGGAGCGGTTTCATGACGACGAAGGTACTGCTGATTGGTGCGACCGGCCGCACGGGCCAGGCCTGCGCGGATCTGCTGCTCAAGCAGCCGGAATTCGAGGTGACAGCGCTGGTGCGCCGGCACGGCTATGCGCTACCGGGCGCGAAGGTCGTCGAGGCCGATCTGACGGGCGATTTCTCGCACGCATTCCAGGGCATCACGCACGTGATCTACGCGGCCGGTTCGGCCGAATCGGAAGGCGCCGCCGAAGAGGAGCAGATCGACCGCGACGCGGTCGCGCGCGCGGCCGAGCATGCGCTCGCCTACAACGTGCAGAAGCTGGTCGTGATCAGTTCGCTGACCGCGTACTGGCCGGAGCGCAGCGGCGACGCGCTGCGCCACTACTCGCAGATGAAGCGCGAAGGCGACGAGCGCGTGATCGCATCGGGCATCGACTACGTGATCCTGCGCCCCGGCCCGCTCTCGGACAGCCCGGGCGTCGGCAAGATCGCACTGACCGAGGAGCCGCTGAACGCGGCGCCGCCGGTGTCCCGCCAGGATGTCGCATGGGCCGCGATCGAGGCGATCAAGCTGGGCATTTCGCGCAAGGTCATCGGCTTCGTCGGCGGCGGCGTGCCGATCGAACAGGCATTGCGCGCGTAACGTAGGTCCGGCACACCCTGCACGCCCGCGCCGCCATCCGGCAGCGCGTTTCTCATCGTGCTTGCGGCCCCGCGGCGGGCCGCCTTGCCGCGGGCTCCCCGCCTGCGGCTTATTGCTTCGGATGCGCGTCGGCCCACGCCTTGACCGCGCCGAGCGTATTCTCCACGTGCTTGTCGGGTGACAGGCTCGTGTACTCGTACAGCACCTTCCCTTCCGGCGAAATCACGTAGGACACACGGTTCGCGCGATCGAGCGCGGGCAGCTTCGCGTCATATTCGCGGATGATCTTCGCGTCCGGATCGGCCGCGACCGGGAATTTGCTGCGGCACTCGCTCACCGAGAACTTGGTCAGCGTGTCGATGTTGTCGGCCGACACGCCGATCACCGTCGCGCCGTAAGCTTTGTAACGATCGACCGCATCCGCGAACGCATGCGCCTCGATGGTGCAACCCTTCGTGAACGCGGCCGGGTAGAAATACAGCACGACCGGCCCGTGCTTCAGCGCATCGGCGAGCGAGTACGTGTAAGTCTTGCCGCCCAGCGACGCCTGCGTCGTGAAGTCGGGCGCCGTTGCGCCCGGCTTCAATTGCGCCTGCGCGACCAGCGCATGACCGGCCACCAGCAGCGCCGCCGCGGCGCCCACCAATAGTTTTCGCTTCATCTGTGTCCTCATTTCTTATACAGTCAGCCTCGATGTGGGCCATGCTGCGTTCGACCATCGAACGCAGCATGCACGACCCGGTCCGGCGGCAGCGCGAGCCGCTGCCGGCCGGCCGGTTAAAGATTCCGCGCAACTTGCCGTTATTCCTTCCGGACAACCGGTTCCAGCCCTTCACGTCAGCGAGAAACATGGAAGCCAACAGGAAACAGACGCCACGCAAGGGCTCCTGGCGCAATGCCTTGCATACGCTGCGCCGCTTCGCCTGGTCGGGCGGCGCGCTGATGCCTGCGCGCGCCGGCGCGCCGCGCCGCGACGACACCGTGCGCAACTGGCTGGAACAGACGGTCGGCACGGTGGATTTCCTCGCCCATGTCGACCGCGAGCTGCGCTTTCTGTACGTATCCGACGCGAGCCTGCGTTTCATCGGTTATCACCGCGACTACCTGCACACGCTGACGCTGCGCGACCTGATCGCAGAACAGGATACCGCGACGCTCGAAGGCCTGCTCGCACGTGCCGCGCGTTCCGGCCAGGTCGAGAAGGCGACGATCTGCATCGTCAAGTCGCTTACCTACCCGCTCGACGTCGAGATCCGCGCGTTCAAGAGCCGTCACCACGGCGTCGACGGCTTCGCGATCGCGGCGTTCGACGTGACGGCCTGGCGGGCGCTCGAAGCGCGTCTGACGTACGAGATGCACCACGATCCGATGACGGGGCTCGACAACCTGTCCGCGCTCGTGCCCGCGCTGATGCGCGCGCAGCAGGCGGCCGACGAGAGCGGCACGTGCGCGGCGCTGCTGCTGCTCGACCTCGACGATTACCAGCGCATCAACCGCGCGCTCGGCTACGACGCCGGCGACACGCTGCTGCGCGACACCGCGCAGCGGCTGCGGGCGCTCGTCGCGCCCGGCGAGCAGCTCGCACGGGTCGCGAGCGACAAGTTCGCGGTGGTGTTGACCGCGCCGAACCGCGCGCGCGCGAGCGACGCCGCTGACGCGCTCGCGCGCCGGCTGCAGGCCGCGGTGCGCGAACCTTACGTGTTTCAGGGGCAGACCGTGCACTTGTCCGCGAGCATCGGCATCGCGCTGTACCCGGACGAACGTGCGGCGCCGCATCGCGCGCAGCACCACAGCCCGCTGCTGCGCCGCGCCGACCATGCGCTCGCGCAGGCGAAGGCGTCGGGCGGCAATGCGCTCGCGTTTCACGAGCCGGTCGACGACCCGGCCGACGCGGAGCGGCTCAAGCTCGAGGCCGACCTGTACGACGGCGTGCGCAACGGCGAGTTCTCGCTCCACTTCCAGCCGATCACGCGCAGCCAGTCGGGCGCGGTGGACGGCGTCGAGGCGCTGATCCGCTGGCGGCATCCGGTGCACGGCCTCGTGCCGCCGGCCACCTTCATTCCGCTCGCCGAATCGATCGGCCTGATCAACTATCTCGGCAACTGGGTGCTCAAGGCTGCGTGCATGCAGCTTGTCGCGTGGGACCGCCAGGGGCTCGCGCTGCAGTACGTGGCGGTCAACGTGTCGCCGCAGCAGTTCCGCGACCCGCGCTTCACGCAGAGCGTGCGCGAGGCGATCGCGCTGACGGGCATCGACCCGCGCCGCATCGTGCTCGAAATCACCGAAAGCCTGCTGATGCACGATCCCGCGCAGGCGAAGATGCTGCTCGAGGAGCTGACCGAGCTCGGCATCCGCTTCGCGATCGACGATTTCGGCACCGGCTATTCGAGCCTCGCGTACCTGCAGCGCTTCCCGCTCGCGAAGCTGAAGATCGACCGCAGCTTCGTCGAGAACCTGCTGACGTCGCGCAACGATCGCGCGATCGTGTCGGCGGTGGTCGGCCTCGCGCAGACGCTCGATCTCGAGCTCGTCGCGGAAGGCGTCGAGACCGAGGCGCAGCGCGAACTGCTGACCGAAATGGGCTGCAACCACATCCAGGGCTGGCTCGTGTGCCAGGCGCTGCCGTCCGAGGAGCTCGCGCGGCGCTTCGAGGCGCAGCAGTTGCGCCTGCACGCCGCCTGACGCGCGCAGCGAACCGGACAGATTCGAATGTCAATCACCGCACACCTGCCCCGCACGGCGCTGCTCGACAAGCTATGGGCCCGGATGAACGAACGGGGCGACTTCCCGCTGCTGTCGGAATCGCTGCGCGCGACGATGGCCGCGATGAAGAACGACGACCTCGACTTCACCGCGCTCGTACGCGTCGTACTGTCGGATTTCGCGCTCACGCAGAAAGTCCTGCGGCTCGCCAATTCCGCGATGTACATGGCGTTCGGCGGCAACATCACGACCGTCACGCGAGCCCTGATGGTGCTCGGCATGGACACGGTCGGCCATCTCGTCGTCGGGCTGAAGCTCGTCGACCATTTCCACCACAGCACGCCGCGCCGCATCGACGCGAAGCTCGAGCTGAACCGCGCGCTGCTGTCCGGCTGCGTCGCCCGCAAGCTGACCGAGCACGCGGAACTGCGCGGCGGCGAGGAAGCGGTCGTCTGCACGCTGATGCGCCAGGTCGGCAAGCTGCTCGTGGTCTGCTATCTCGACAGCGAATGGGACCGGATCCGCCGCCGCGCCGCCGAGCTGAACGGCGACGACGCGGCCGCGTGCATCGACGTGCTCGGCGTCGGCTTCGACGAAATCGGCCTGGAGGCCGCCGCGAGCTGGCGCTTGCCCGACGTGATCCGCGCCGGGATGGCCGACAGTGACGGCCGCGCCACGCACGCCGCCCACCGCGACGAACGCGAAGAAGACGACGAAGACGAGCGCGACGACTGCCGGCGCCGCGCGGCCTGTGCCGACGAAGGCGCCGACCGCGTGCGCTGGCTGCGCTCGGTGAGCCGCTGCTCGACCGATTTCGCCGGTGCGCTTGCGATGCCCGCGGGCCCGCAGCGCGACGCGCACATCGCGGTGCTCGCGCAGCGCTATGGGCAGGAGCTGGAGATCGATGCCGACGCGCTGGTGGAGATCGCCGACCGGCTCGCACGCGAGGAAGCGAGCGACACCGTGATGCGCGAGATCGTCGAGCTGCGTGCGAACGCCGACGCGATCGCACGGGCGCAGCCCGAACCCGAGGCATGCCTCGAGGCCGGCCTCGCGGACCTGCGCGCGCTGCCGTCCGAGCACGTGCTGATGCCGGTGCTCGCGCTTGCGTCGGAAAGCCTGCTCGCGGGGCTCGCGTTCACGCGCACCGTGATGTTCGTGCGCCGCGACGACGGCATGTTCGCCGCGCGCCTCGGCTTCGGGCCGGACGTCGATGCGGCGCTCGACCGGCTGTGCTTCGACGAGCGCTTCGAGCCGGACGTGTTCCATCTCGCGATCACGAACTCGGTCGGCATCTTCATCGAGCAGGCGCAGGAGCCGAAGATGATGAAGCGCCTGCCGGCGTGGTACCTCGATGCGCTCCCCGACACGCGCGCGTTCGTGCTGCTGCCGGTGCGCGTCGGCACGATGACCGTCGGCCTGCTGTACGGCGACTGGGCCGGGGCGCAACCCGCGCGCAAGATCACGCAGCAGGAGATGAGCGTGCTCAACGAGCTCGCGCGCGAGCTGGGGCGGTTCTTCCCCGCGTGACGCACGCGGCACGCCGCCTTGTGCGCGAAAAGCGGCGCCCCAAAAGCAAACCGGCCGCGAAAGCGGCCGGCTGCATCGTGCGACGGATCGAAACGCTTACTTGAGCGTGACCGGCACGCTGAAGTACTTCTTCGCGAGGTTGTCGATCGTGCCGTCGGCCTTCAGCCCCTTCAGTGCCTGATCGAGCGCGGTCTTCAGCGCCGCGTCGTTCTTGCGCAGGCCGAAGCCGACGCCCGAGCCGAGGATCTCGGCATCGGCCACCGTGCCGCCGGCGAAACCGAAGCCCTGGCCTTGCGGCTTCGACAGGAAGCCCTTCGAGCCCGCTTCCGAATCCTGGAACGTCGCGTCGAGACGGCCCGATTTCAGGTCGGCGTAGGCTAGGTCCTGCGTCTGGTACGGCACGACCTCGACACCGGCCGGCGCCCACTTCTTCTTCGCGTACGCTTCCTGGATCGTGCCCTGCAGCACGCCGACCCGCTTGCCCTTCAGCGCTTGCGGGGTCGGCTGGAGGCCGCTGCCCTGCTTCGCGATCAGCTGGTTCGGGATCGTGTAGATCGGATCGGTGAACGCGATCGCGTGCTTGCGCTGGTCGGTGATCGTCATGTCCGAGTTGATCGCATCGAACTTGCGCGCCTGCAGCGCGGGGATCAGGCCGTCGAAGTCGTTCTCGACCCACACGCACTTCACGTTCAGCTTCGCGCACACCGCGTTGCCGATGTCGATGTCGAAGCCGGTCAGCTTGCCGTCGGGCGTCTTGTATTCGAACGGCGCGTACGAGGCCTCCACGCCGAACCGGATCTCCTTCAGATCCGCCGCCATCGCGCTGCCTGCCGCCACGGCCGTTGCCGCCACTACCGCGTGCGCGGCCACTTTACGCCAATCCAACTTCATCAGGTGTTCTCCTCGATACTCGAATGTTCCGGAACTACGGGCGCTTGCATCATTGCCGGGCCGGATGACCACGACAATCCCGATGCCGCGCCTTGATGCGGCGCAACAGCCGCAAGGCGGCGATTGTACCAATCCGCACGGCCCGATACGGCAAAGCGGCCGCCAGCGCGCGATGCTGCGTTGCGTGCGCCGGCGTCGGCCCGGCCGTTCGTCGAACTTGCAAGACGATGTCGCAAATACGCAAGGGCCGATGCCTGGCCGCCGCGTGCGCGGCGGACGGACGTACGTCAACCCCAAAATGCGAACGCGACGCGACGATGCGCGGGCTGCCGATCACCGCAGCCGCGCGCATCGGCGCATTGCTCAGACGAGCGCGGCGAGCGTGTCGCGCGTCGTGTCGACGACGAGCAGGCCCGCGCGCAAGCCCGGCTTCACCGACGGATTCGGGAACACGATGCGCTCCTCGTCGTGCTTCACCGTATAGCGGTAGTCGCCGTCCTGCGCGAGCACAGTGCCGCGCGCGAACGCGGTGAAGTTCGCGACGTCGGCCGCGACGAACAGCTCGAGCGCGTCGCTCTGCTTCGTGATCTGGTCGATCACGGTGAACACGCGCGGCAACGGCGCATGGCCCCCCCGCGGATGGCCGCCCCGCGGGTGGCCGCCCCCCGCATCGACATCGCGCGGCGCGCCCGACACGAGCTTGCGCACCGCGCGGTCGGCCGGCGCGAAGCGCGACAGGTCGTTCTGGCCGAACGGCCGCACCTTGCCGAGTTCCAGCGTGCACGCGAGCGCGCCGCACTGCTCGGCCGTGAAGTGCGAATAGGTGTTGCCCTTCGCGGTATGCAGCAGCACGGCCGCGATGCGCGCTTCGCCGAGCCATTCGACCATCGCGCGGGTTGGCGGCGTACCCGTGTGCGGCAGCAGCGCGAACTGCTCGAACACCGATGCGCGAATCGCCGTGTGCATGTCGACGTGCCAGCGCGCAGCGCCCGCCGGCGCGGCCGCGAAGAACGCGGCGGCCGCCGCTTCGAGCTGCACCGCGCGCGGCGCTTCGCGGCTCGTCGGCACTTGCGCGTGACGGCCGCTGAACAGGCGGTTCAGGTCGTCGTCGAGATAGCGCTCGCCCGCGCGCATCGCCGGCACGTTGCCGAGCACGACGAGCAGCCGGCACGCGAGCGGCAGCGTGCCCGCCGCG
>Ga0207667_10008372_pt1 | contig 12289 bp, 9 predicted proteins | sample KBSCornC52_FD_184301 | JGI IMG/M metagenome (GOLD analysis project Ga0207667, IMG submission 184301) | Corn rhizosphere microbial communities from Kellogg Biological Station, Michigan, USA - KBS Corn C5-2 (SPAdes) (version 2) | ecosystem: Host-associated > Plants > Roots > Rhizosphere > Soil ...
TAGTAGTACGAATTTGAGCAGCCATAAGAAGGCGGTTGGCCCCGGCAGCACTAATGTTCAACCGGGCGCTGATAGAGATCACAATCATGCCACTGGGAGGGTAGGGGAAAGTAATGCCCGTGCCCAGAGTTACATAGGTGGTTGAAAATAAAGAAGCCGGGCCCGCGTTGGTGTACTGCACAGCTCTCATGTTGGGCACTGTCAGCGAAGTAGCGCTGAGTCTATTGAACGCAGCGCTTCCATCCAGCCTGCCCAGGGCCACTAGGCCTCGCGTGGGATAGGCCAGAAGCAGGACTCGAACTCCCTGAGGAATGAGACCATCTGCGGAGACGGCGGTCACCGGAGTTCCGGAAGTGTCTCCATCCAGAGCCACAGTGAAGCTGTTCTGTACACCGGTCGTTCCGGACAGTGAAGTGCCCGTCCGCACCACCACGGCCTTGGCGTCCACAGCCTTGATCGCCTTGGCTACCTGGGTTATCGGATCACTCATGAGGTGAGTACTTCCTGAAAGGTGACGGACATGGTGGTGTTGGGGGAAGTGCTGATGGACCAGGCCACACACATCCAAAGGGCTCCCTGAAAGCTGACCAACTGGGGACCGTCCAGAGCACAAGTAGGCTTGATCTCACAGTCCAGCTTACGTGCCGTGGCAGCCTCTCCGAGAGCCTGAGCGACCTGCTGAGCGTGCTCATTGGAGCCCAGGCCCTGCACATCCTCCACCTGAGTACGCCAATAGCCGAGGTTGGCGTAGGAGTGCGGAGCACTGGCCGGAGCATCCCACTGCCCTTGAATAGTTCGGTCAGCGGAAGAGTTGTCATTGACAATGATACGGTTGGGCGCAGTCAAGAAAGACTCAGTAATAACCAGGCTCTCGGCCGTGGGCTTCAGGTCATCCAGGTCGATGATGTCAACGCTGGTGGTGTCGGCCGAAACCGATCGCACAATACCGTTGTTGTCCATCCACGGGTTGCGGTGCCCGGCCAGGACGGCGAGCTGCTGAATCTTCTCCAGGTCCGTGGTGGTTCCATCCCAGGTCACATCGTTACGGCTGGGGGACGCTGAGCCTGCGATGCCGTAGGGGACACCATCCTGTAGAAGAATGCGCTGCATCTCCTGAGAGGGATCGAAGCCTGTGCGCAAGGTTTCGGCATTACCGGTATTGCGAACCAGGTCTGTGGTGATATCCGAGAGGGTGACATTGTGCAGATCAGCCGCACCATAAGTCGGCTGCGTCAGAAAGTTGTTGGCATAGGGTCCGGCGTAACTATAAGGAATATTGGTATTACCGTAGGTAACACCGAAGCCCCCTGCGATCGAGAGCGGATTAGTGACCCGAACAGCATCCACTTGACGGCTTGATTCAGTGAAGCGGAAGACCCCCATCGGGCACAGCACACCATCCACGGCCAGATAAGCCTGGACCTTGTCCCGCACCAGGTCTACCTTGTCGAACTCCTCCGGCACCAGGACGAAACCGGTGATGGCTCGAGTGATCGAGCGCGTGCAATCGTAGGTGTAATCGCCGGTGGTGGTGAAGTGTAACTCATAAGCCACGCCGGAAGGTTTGATCCCATAGAACTCCCAGCCAATTCCGGGACGGGCGGGAAAGCCTGCGGCAAAGGGATTGGGCGGCGGGGGAACTGTTGTAAGCCCTCCATCATAAAGATAAAGAGAGCTGTCGTAGGTTGTAGCCGCCTGATCGTAATTAACCATCTAAGCCCTCCAATCCGTAAATAGAGATTTCAGCGAGATTAGAGCTTAGCGGTGAACCCGACAGAAGGACGAGAAACCGCCGCAGAAACAACGCTGGCCGCAGACCCTACAATAATTGGGGTAACTCCAATAGCCACCCAGTCCCCCAGAACTCCCGGAGGATTGGCCAGAGTGATGTTTCCGTTGAAGCCTGCATTGTAGTACTGCTGTCCTACCATGTTACCTGCCTGGGAGGGAGAGCCCGGCATGAAGGCATAGGTAGTTCCTCCGGTCAGAGCCAGAGGAGATGCAAAAGCCATAGTTACTTTGCCTGCAGTAACCCCGGCATTGCTGACGTTCATGGTCAGTAGGGTAGTAGATCCAACGATCGTGGCCACTGTCGTGGCTCCCGGAGAGTTTGAGGCCAGGGTTACAACAAAAGCCTGATAGGTGGCTGAGGCAGTAAGACCCGCAAATTGAACCGTAATCTCAGTGAGAGACATGTTGGAGGAGGGAGTGAACAATACGCCTTTGTAGTTTGAGCTGCCTGCGTTCGTACCGCTGGAGCCGGTCCCTGGGTCATAGGTATATGGAGCCGAGGCCGAGATGTGATTGATCTTATAATCAAGACTGGTGGTTACTGCTGAGGAATCGATGCCAACTTTAGCCTCGAGAGCCGCCACTGCATCATTGATATTGGTGTGCTGGGTATGGTGCTTCAGACCAGGGGTAGCGCTATCCAGGTTGTCGACAGCGGACGGATCCAAGAAGGTATCCAGGCCTGTCGGAAAGTTGGTCGCCATTAGTTGATCCTATCCGAATAGTGGTTCAACGATAACGATCCCGGAGCCGCCATTACCGCCGGCAACCTGAGCACCTGAGTTAACGGTGCACCCTCCGGATCCTCCGCCCCCCTGGTTAGCAGTGGCGTTTCGTCCTGCGTTTGTTCCGTTTCCGGTGTTACCGTAAGCTCCTCCTGCACCGGATCCGGCAGCGCCTCCAAAACCTCCCATTGAAGAGAATGGAGTAGAGCCGGTCACCACAAATCCGGGCTCTCCGGGTGCACCGTCCTGAAGGATCTGTCCAGTTCCTCCGGTCGTGGCCACCGACCCTGCGGCGGATACTCCTACCGCTAGCGCGGTTCCACCAGCGCCACCCGCTCCACCCTTACCAATGACCAGGGCACCAAAGCTGGAGTCGCCGCCAGCACCTCCGGCGTTTGCACCGGCTGTTCCTCCTGTGCCGGAAGCCCCCACAGTTACCGTTACCGGGAAGGTGATAGTGCTTGTGGCGATGGTAGATTCTGCAAAGGAACCGCCTGCACCGCCTCCTCCATGTGCTGCTGTAGTTCCTGTAGCAGTAGCGGCCCCGCCGCCACCGCCACCGCCACCAATGCAGCGCACGCGCAGAGCGTAAGCCCCCTGAATTTGAGCCTCGGTGAGAGACCCAGAGCCCGTGAAAATAATGGCGGCACCCGTGGGGTTGTTACGCATGCCAACGGCCACGTTGCCTGCCTTGGAGCGCACGTTCTGAAGAGACAGAGCATTGCCGCCCAGGTCCGAGATATCGGTGGTGTTTCCCTGGAACTTGCCTCCGAACACCTTGACGAAAGAAGCTCCCGAGGCCACCTTCAGACCGGTGTTCATGCCTTCCACATATGGCTCGAAGATCATAACGTCTGTAGCATTGGCTCCGATATCAAATGCAATCGTGTTCGGGTTGCTTTCGATATCGACGTGGTCCAAAAGGATAGAGCTGGTGGCCGTGCCGGTGATCTGGACTCCGGAGCCCGTACCGGTAGCAATGCTGAGAACGCGAGTGTAGGCCACGGTGTTGGAGTTCGATCCATTGCCGAACTTGATACCGATAGGGTTTACCCCGGAAGCGGTCACTCGACAATTGCTGATGACATTGTAATAAGTAATGCCGCCGCCGCCGTTGGAGGCATCAATGCCCACCAGGGGGCTGACCGTGTTGTTAGTGCCTATGAACAAATTGTCCAGGGTGGAGTCAATGAAGTAAGTCATATCGATAGCGCAGCCTGCTCCGGGGTTGGAGCAGAACATGGTGAAATCCCGAAGATTGATTCTCCGGTTGGTGGTGTCCACCATCTTCATGGCTGTAGCGAACGTAGAGGTGTTCCAGTTCAGGATGGTGCCCATGCGGGAGACGCCACGGATCTCCACGCTGGAAGAGAACTGAACCTGAACATCCAGGGTATGAGATCCGGCACCCAGGATGATGCAACCTCCGGCCGACAAGGTAGCCATAGCATTGTTGATCGCGGTGCCCGTGGAGGCTCCTGCGGGAATGAAAATCTGACCATCACCGACAACGCGCGGGTTGGCCGCCTTCAGTCCGGTGATGTCCGTGGTGTTGGTTGAGATGTTTGTGGCATCCGTGGACTGTGCAGAAATAACGTCATTCAATTTCTTGGTGACAGTCCCTGCGACTCCTGAACCGGTAACGCCGACGTAAGTCTCAATGGCTGCTACGGAATCGTTGATGTTGTCATGCTGCGTGGCGTGGTTCAGCGCTCCTGGGCTATTTTGCGGATCTCCTGCACCAGGGTTGGTAAAGCTGTCGATGCTGGTGGGATAGTTCGTGGCCATTACAGCTCCGAATACGGGTCGGCGGAAAGCGGAGTCACATCTGTCAGTGTAATGGACGACATGTAAAGGCCGTTTGCGGTGGTGATAGTCATAGATCCCACGTCCGTCACGGTTACTCGACGGGTGTGGCCTCCGGGCAGCTTCAAGGTCCATCCGAACGTGCTGTTGAAGACAGGCAACAGAGATACTTCGTATGGTCGGGGAGTCATCGAATAGGCTCCCGAGCCGATCTTTTCCTGGTAATAGGAGAGCATCTCAGCCACGTAGGCTGCATACCCGCTCGAGGTAGGCAACAGACAGGCCTGGAACTGATTGACCAGGACATTGGTGCTGACCGAGAGTCCTCGGTTCTCGGGAATGCGCAAGGAGTACTGGTAATCCTGCATGTGCAGCGGAATAACCTGCACAGGATTCAGAGCCGTCCAGGTCAATTGCAGGTTGCCGGAATCCTCGGGCACATACATGATGATCGCGCCCAGTTCATTGGAGGCCAGGCCGAATGCTGCACCGGGAGCTACAGACGTACCGCCCCAGGGTCCGAAGATTGCAGAAGTCGAAGTACGATCTGAATCTCGATAACCGGTAACCCTGTAGTAGACAAGCAAAGTGCCGTCGAGCTGAGGAGCATCCCAGGGCACTTCGTAGTCCAGAACGTGGCTGGAGTCCGTGGTCCCTGTCAGGCGGTAGGCAACTTCCCACGGGCCGGTATTACCGAGTGAGCGCTCCACCACCATGCGGTTGAAAGAGGCACCGTTGGTCAGGTTGATAACCGGCACATTCATTGAATTGATAACGCAGTTGCTGTGTACCGGGGGAGTGATGGACAAAGTGCTGGAGGTCAGAGTTGCTGTCGGAACAGGCAGAGCACACTCCAGAATAGCCGCGTAGGCATAGACGCCCTGTGCGCTGTTCTGAGCGAAGGGCTCGAAAGAGGTAGTGATGGAAGGCCCCACCGAGATAACTGCGGCTACCTGCCAGGGAGCGGTTGATGGGGTGGAAGAGCTAAACTCCAAGATAGTCGGCGCACCTGTACCTGCCGTAGAACCGGTCCCGATGGGAACGCTTACGGCCCTCCAGCCATTACCTATATTTTCACCAGCAGCAAAATCAGAGACGTTGATATTGGTGGTAGCCCCGCCGTTCACCTTGAATACCAAGGGAAGAGTTGTCAGAGGATCCGGCTTGCAGACGATCCGGACACGGGTATAGGCAGATCCGAGATTGGTGTAAATACGTTGAGTTTGTAAGTGCCCTGTATATACCTTCAGGGCATTGAGAGGAGCCATACTTCTGAAGACCGGGAAGAAACTACCGGCCGACAAGAAGTTACCCTGATCCAGGGCTCCAAAACTCAGCTCATACTGAGTCATCAGAGTGCCGCTATCCGCAAATACCCCGTCAACCACCGTGCGCTGCACCAGGGGACGCTGGTTAGGACTCATGTTGCGAGGCTGTGTATAGCCCAAGAACTCCAGCGAGGGTCCTACAGCCTCTGATGGAGTGAACAACTGAATGCCGTTTGCCTGAGGCAGGTTGTAAGGAATGTTGGGCGATAGAGTGGACAGCAGAATTCCACCCACGGCAGGAGCCGCAGGGGCCGTAGCCAGGGCCGGGTAATAGTCCGAAGAGGATGCAGGCAAAGCTTCTCTAGCTGAGAGAACATAATCGTTCGGAGAGCCTGACACCACCAGGATGTTGGCCTGATTATTCACCGCTCTAAGCGTAACAATAGAGGCTCTACCAGGGCTGTACTGAGCTGCCCCGAGGGGGCTGAAAGAGTATTGAGGAGTGGTCGCTACGTTGTGAATTGCATTGCCCAGGCGACGCTCAGGAGCCACCTCAACGATCAGTTCGACCTTGTCCAGGTAAACCGAGGTTTGAGAGAAGTCCGCACCGGCCAAACCCCAGAAGGTGAAAGAGTCGGTGCCGTTGGGGTTCACTGACGTGGGGTCCTGAGCCAGATTCAGGACGTCGGTATAAGACCAGGAGGTGCCGGCATCCGGAGGGGTTCGGAACCAGACATTGCTGGAACCTCCGTAAAAGCTGGTGCTGTTGGGAATCTTGGGCAGGGGATTGGTTTCGCCCAGCCAGCGGATTTGCTCTGTGGCAGAGCGCTGATAGTCAGGCACCAGCCATGCGCCCAGCTCTGTCTGATAAATCTGGACCGGATTGCCGACCGCCAACCCGTACGTGACCTGGAGACCCTCCCCCACAGGCACCGCCGTAGTGGAGGAATCGTCTTTCCAAGCCGTATACCTCAGGCCGATGCGAACGATGCGAGAGTTGGCATAGTCCAGAATGTTGTACTGGCCCAGGCCAGTCGTGTTGTACAGATCGAAACGACAAGTGACATAGGGGCCGTAGCTCGCCTGAGTCACCGGGGTGCCGTCCAGGCGAAGGTAGTAACCGCCGGAAGCCTGAAGAGCCTGCAGAGCAAAGGCATTCGACACCACAGTGCCGTTCAGCAACACCGTAGCGTCGGCACCCAGCGCGGCCGAGCTGCAAGGAAAGATCAACTGAGTGACCGTATCCTGCGGAGCCTCTGCACCCTTCTGGTACAAGTCGTAGGCGATGTGGTGCTGCTGAGTGATCGACTGAGTGTCGTCGTACTGGGCCACGGCACTGTAGTAAGCGGTGCCGAAAGAGTAGGCAGGAAGAGTGTGCTCGATCTGATAAGCCGTACCGGTATCGACGGGCACCACGGCGCTACCCACGGGCATCGGCTCAAAGCCGGAGTCAGGGCAGCCGTAGTTAGGGTTATCCTGCGGCGGGAACTGCTGAGCGATAGCAGAGCCGCTGGGAGAAAGAGGCTGGTAGACAACCGCGATCTGCCCCCACAGGTTATCGCCTCCGGAGGAGGTCCAGGTGGCGTTGTAGGTCTGTGTGGCCGAGGTGAATCCAGTAAGGATTTTGTGGGACTCCCACATCTGGAAGTTGGTGCCAATATTCTTACGGAAAGCTGCAGTCCAGGTGCCGTCCAGAGTGTCTGTGTCAGTTACCACCACGTTGGTGGAATCGACCCCGCCAAGGACCAGCACCAGTTGGCCAGTGGCGCTTACAGAAACAGGGAGCCCTGTGGAGGTAGTCGTGGAGACTCCTCGGTTGGCCGCTGAATAGAGGCCATGCGTCCCCTGGCTAACCCCACTGAACTCAAAGACCTGAAAGCCCACGTTGAGTGAGGCCACAGATCCCTGAATAGTAAGGTTGTCCCCTCCGATATAAGGGGTGACCACCAGGCATCGGTATACCTGAATAGTGCCCCCGGCGGCGACTCCATCTGAATAGTTGTTGACGACTTCCGGAACCCACACGTTGCCGCGCGGATCCGTAACTGCCGCACCCCCGTTGATGGAGGGAACGGTGGGAGTGGAGTTGGTGGCGTTCACCATCAGGAAAAGAGTATTACCGGCAGTAATAAGGTTAGGGGTGGTAAGGGGAATGGTAATAGCGCCCACCGCAGTAACAGCACTGGCGTTGCAGTAGTTAGCAACAAATGCGATAGCCATTTAGCTGATTCCCCTCAGGACATTCTGGGCCTTCTGCCGTTCGAGCACAGAAACCACGCCTTGTCCGGTAAGCATACCAGCCTGCATAGGATCTCCCGGAGCACCATTGACCACCACAGAGCCTGCTCCGAACACCACTTGACCAGCCATTCCGGCGCTGGCGTGAGACACCTTTCGAGAACCGGCAGTGATGCCATCCGCCAGGCCCTCGGCCACGAAATTGCCGATACCCATCATGACTCTGGAGGGAGACTTGATACCCAACGCCTTCTTGATGGCCCTGGCTGCAGTCTTACCCAGCTTGTCCATGGTGTCCTCGAGCTGCTTCTCCTGGCTCTGAATACCTGCCAAGAAGCCCTTCGAGACCGACTGGCCTGCCTTGTAGTAACTGTCCGCAGTTGTATCGGCCAGCTTGTTTCCGGCCTGATCGAGCTGAGCCTGCAGATCATTGATGCCGCCCTTGCCATTAATGCCCGCAGTACCTCCGGAGAGAAGGGCCTGGGCATCGGCCAGCGCCGCCGGCCCCGCTGCCGCCAACTGCGCCAGGGACGTGTCATTGAGGCCCAGCTTCTTCAGCTTATTGAATGCTGCATAGAACTGTTGGCTCTGATTTACCGCAGCTCGCAAATGATTCTGCACTCCGTAGAACGTCTGGCCGATGCCTTGCGTAGCGTCTGCCACGCTGCCCAGATCACGGACTGCCTGCTTGACCTGCTGACCGAACTGCAGCTCCGACTGGACCTTGTCATGAAGCGTGGCCAAGTGATCGGCCATTTTGTCCAGGCTCTTGTTCCAGGTCTTCTCCATCTTCAGGGCAGCAGCCTCCGCCTTACCTCCCAGAGCGTCCTTGGTGTCGGCTGCCAGGGTCTTGAACAAGGAGTCGATCTGGTCCTTTGACATTTCCGATGCGTGGGAAAGCTGAGAGAGTTCGTCCTTGATCTTCTTGAGAGCATCGGCCACCTTGCTGGCAGCCTTATTTGCAGCTCCCCCTAGATCATCCATTCCACCGTTGTCCTTTCCCCCTTTACGATGACGACGAGCGGGAGTCATGAGAGCATCCATAGAAGCCTGAGTGATGCCCTGCTTCGCCAGTTCAGCGGTGATGTCCGCAGCCGCTCCGGAACCGTAGCCGCCCTCACCCAGGTTTGCATTGAACTGGGCCGGGATCAGCTTCGCGGCTGCTACTACTTCATCGATAGCGCCCAGGGCGCTGTCCTTCCAAGACTCGATCTGGCCGATAAGAGAGGCCACAGCACCGGCCGCGTCGTCAGCCGCGCCACCACCCAGCCAATGGGGCAGATGGCCCAAGGCTTGGAGGATGATCTCAAACGCCCGGAGGGGGGCCTCTGCATAATCGAAGACCAGTTCGATCAGGAGTTTGATGGCAAAGCCCACGGCAGTGACGATGTCGTTGAAGACCTTGGTCACCACATCTCGGAAGGTCTCACTGGTCTGCCAGGCGTATACAAAGGCCGCTGCCAGTGCGGCAATGGCCGCGATTGCGATGCCTACAGGGTTGGCAGCGAAAGCGGCGTCCAAGAGGGCCATAGCCTCAGCCGCACTGCGGATGCCCTTGGCCAAGGAAATAAAGGCAGCAATAGACTCGGCCAAGCCCCACAGCGCGGTAGCGGCGGCAGCCAGCAGGGTATACGTTCGATAAGCCAGGAGAGCTGTAGCGGCTCCCGCGATCAGCGGCCCCAGCTTGCTGAAGATAGTTACCAGAGTGTCGAAGCTGGGAATGAGCGGAGCAATCTGCGAGAAGATAAGACCGAAGTCCTGAGCCACTGCGTCCAGGGTGGGCTTGAGGTTATCCCCGGCCTTCTGCAACGTATCGAACAGGCTCTGAGCGTTGGCTACTAGGCCCGGCAGAAGCTTGTCCCCCAGAGAGCCGAAAGCATTGGTAAGTCGAACCTTCAGGTCGTTCAGTTGACCAGAAGTGCTCTTGTCCACGATGTCAAAAGCCTTGTCCACTTCCCCGGCAGACTTGGCCATGTCCTTGGTGGCCTGATCCACGCCCTCCATGGACACCAGAAGCTGCTTGATAGCGGCAGCCGAACCCTTGGCATGGAAGGTCTCATCCAGTCCGCCCTTACCGACTGTCTTGACGATGGTGGCAATGACATCGTTGAGCTTGCCCCCCTTGTCAATGAATTCTTGAATGCTCTTGCCAGTCGCGTCCTTGAAGATCTTAGAGACCTTGCTGGTGGAGTTTCCCAGTTCCTGCAAAACCACCTTGAGGCCCGTGGCGGCGTTGGCATAGCTCTTACCGGTCAGGGTAGAGGCCGCCAGGTCCGCACCGATCTCCTTGAAGGAGACTCCCAGGTTTGCGGCTGAAGGCAGCACCTGACCAATGGCCGCCGTGAGGGCGTCCATGGTGCCGACCCCATCCTTCTGGATGGTGAACAGAATGTCCGAGGCATCAGCGGCAGAGATACCGCTGGAAGCATAGGCGTTATAGCCTGCCGTGACCGCAGCCACGGTGGAGTTAAGATCAGCGTTGGTCGCGCGGGCCAGCTTGGCGGCAGCGGCCACTTCTCCCTGCGCCTCTGCCACGTTCTTGGCACCGGATGACAAGGCGGTATAGACCGCGTTGGCAGACTGTACGGCGTCCACGCCGAGCGCGTTGGAGAAGTCTCGGACCTGCTTGGCATTGAATGCATCGCTGGTCAGAGTCTGAATGCGAGACAAGGCCGCATTCAGCTCAGCCGAATTCTGAAGACCTGCCCCAATTCCCTGTGCAATGGCGATCGTCAAAGAAGCGCCGGCCGCTAGGGCCAGGCGTTTCAGGACGTGCGAGACGCCCTTCTCGACTGCAGTGGTGTCAGCGAGAATACGAACGGAGAGCGTGCCGAGAGAAACAGCGCCCGCCATGGATTCTCCTCCGACACTAAAGGGTTACCTAGAGTGTATCAGGTTCCCAACATCTGGCTAAACATAGCCATTTCAGCGTCGGCGCTCCAGAGCGGATCATCTTCCTGAATAACTGCATTGGGCGGGGGTTGCGTCATAAAGATTTCCATCTCCATGGCGTCCTCAGAAGAGAGGCCTTCAAAAAGCCAGAAAGTGATCAGATCCATAAGATCCCAGGGCTTTAGCGCGAGAGGCTTGACCCCTCGCGCCAGGCACCACCCATTGAATGCGGACCAATGTCCGACAGCCGCCCCGCAGAGCTTGACGGCTACGTAGTAGGGCGGCCTGCAGTTTCTCCGATCAACCAGTTGATGACCTCGGTGACCTGGTCAATATCCAGATCGTCATCGGTATCGATCAGGCGTTCATGGATGCGGCAGGCCTGACAGCCCTCGACGTAGTTATCGTGACCCGGCTTCTTCCGAGTGCCCTCGTGCTCCTTGTTCAGACCAACAGCCAGCCAGGAGAACATGGAGCCTACCGGAAGGAAGGTAGCCATAGCCCCCTTCTCACCGGCACCCTCAATCATGCCCAGCATTAGAGTTGCCTGCTTGGGCGGGCTGAAGGTGTAGGTTTCACCATCCAGCGTGAAATCGATATCCGCCCCGCGCTTGCTGGGCTTGGTCTCGAAGTTCTTCATGGTTCCCCTTGGTTATTAAAGTGCGAAGGCGGTGATCCTCAACTGGTCCACTGCCTTCTCAAAGAAGTGAGTGGCCTCTTGTCCTCTTACGTAAGGACGATAGAGGTAGTCAGAGGAGAATCGCCCCGTTGGACGGGCGTTATAAACGCCTCGTTTACCTAGATGACTCGACCTCTTCCCAGGCTTGAATCGTAGCACATTACCGTTTTTCGGATAGATCAAGCCGGGCACACCATAGTTCACCCAGTTGGCATAGGCCACGCTGGAAGAGATTGTGATGTCCGGGCCCAGGGGAGTTAGTCCGGGATGGATCTCAAAGCTATCGGCCAGGGTTCCGGTATCGGTGTGCCCTCCAGCAGCTAGCTCATGCTTGATAAGACCCTTCAGGGTCTCTCCTCCGGCAGCCAAGGCTTTGGCTGCCAGCTCATCCAGCACAAATTGATTCCACTGAACTATCTTGAATTCGTAATCACCCATGAATGTAGCCACCGTCTTCTGGTTCATCCAGCCAGACCAAGTGGCCTACCTTTATCAAAAGCTCCACAATATCTGAGGGCTCCACGTCATACTCGTTGCCCGGCTGCATGCCCAATACTGCTGTAGTCGGTCGAACACGAATAGTGTCCATCAGCAGCACCCTCCAGTAAATCTGAAGGTCAGCTCGATAACACCCACCTGGCATCCGCCCTGCACGCTGGGGGCCCAGTCACCGATCGTCACATCATGAACGTCGATGTCCTGCGTGTTCATCCAGTCATAAATGGCGCTGTACATCGTCTTTCGGTCACGCAATGCGGCCAGTGCCTGGATACCAATCAGATCGGGGTCTGGAGGATTGCCTTGACTGTCCACAACGGCAGCACAACGGGCCACGCCGATCTGCACCGAAGCCTCGAAATTGGTGATGCAGGGGATCGGACCCTGCTGAG
>Ga0207667_10008375_pt1 | contig 12287 bp, 12 predicted proteins | sample KBSCornC52_FD_184301 | JGI IMG/M metagenome (GOLD analysis project Ga0207667, IMG submission 184301) | Corn rhizosphere microbial communities from Kellogg Biological Station, Michigan, USA - KBS Corn C5-2 (SPAdes) (version 2) | ecosystem: Host-associated > Plants > Roots > Rhizosphere > Soil ...
GGCCTTAAGTCAAGACAACCGGGTAACGAGTCGGCTCGGGGGTCAAACCCGATCGCATGGCGAGGCTCCGGCCTCACATTTCATGCGGGACTGCCCCGCTCCGGGGTTCGGAGCCTCGCCGGCCGCATCTCATCGCGGCAAACGAGTGGTCTTTGACATCGCCGGATGGGCCGGCGGAGGCGTCCGCTCGCCCTGTGAAACGTGATTCCGAAAGGTGGCTAGGCGCGCGCTGCCAGCGTCTCGAGGAACTCGATGGGCCGGCCGCTCGCCGGGCTCACCAGTTCGCCCTGCCACATCACGGTGCGGCCGTTGACGATGGTGCCCACCGGCCAGCCGGCGACCTCGACGCCGTCATACGGTGTCCAGCCGGCTTTGCTCGCCACCCACTCATTCGTAATGGTCTCGCGCCGCTTGAGATCGACGATGGTGAGGTCGGCGTCGTAGCCGGCGGCGATGCGGCCCTTGCGGGAAATATTGAAGATACGGGCGGGACCGTGGCTCGTCAGATCGACGAAGCGCTCGAGGCTCAGGCGGCCGGCGTTGACGTGGTCGAGCATGATCGGGACGAGCGTCTGGACGCCGGTCATGCCGGACGGAGAGGCCGGATATTCCTTGCGTTTTTCCTCGAGAGTATGGGGAGCATGGTCGGAGCCCAGTACGTCGACGACGCCGTTGGAAATGCCGCCCCAGATGCCGGCGCGGTGCGCCTTGTCGCGCACCGGCGGGTTCATCTGCGCGAGATTTCCGAGTCGCACATAGGCCGTTTCGTCCAGCGTCAGATGGTGTGGCGTCGCCTCGACGGTCGCCACATCCTTGTGATCGGCGAGGAAGGCCATCTCGTCGGCCGTCGAGATGTGGAGCACGTGGATGCGCTTGCCGTATTTGCGCGCCAGCTCGACCAGACGCCGGGTCGAGCGCATGGCCGCCTCGACGTCGCGCCACACCGGATGCGAGGTCGGATCGCCCGGGACGCGCAAGGGCTTGCGCTCCTCGAGCCGGTATTCGTCCTCGGAGTGGAACGAGGCGCGGCGGGAAATGACGCGCAGGATCGCGCCGACGCCCTCGTCGTCCGGCACCAGCAGGCTGCCGGTGGACGAGCCCATGAACACCTTGACGCCGGCGCAGCCGGGCAGCCGCTCCAGCACCGGCAACTCGGCGACGTTTTCATGCGTGCCGCCGATGAAGAAGGCGAAGTTGCAGTGCATGCGCCCGGTGGCGCGGCGGATCTTGTCGGCGAAGGTCTCGCGCGTGGTGGTCAGCGGGTTGGTGTTGGGCATCTCGAAGACGCCGGTGACGCCGCCCATGACCGCCGAGAGCGAGCCGGTCGCGAGGTCTTCCTTGTGCTCCAGCCCCGGCTCGCGGAAATGCACCTGCGTATCGATGACGCCGGGCAGGATGTGGAGACCGGTGCAGTCGGTGACATTGTCGGCACTGTCCGCGCTCAGGCTGCCCAGCGCCGCGATGCGGCCGCCGCGGATGCCGATATCGGCGGGATGGGTGCCGTCCTGGTTGACGACGGTGCCGTGCTTGAAGATCGCGTCGTAGTGCGCCATGTCTCAGACCCTTACTGGATGGCTCCGATGCCCACAATCCTGCGTCCGTCGCGGGCGCTGTTCCGCTTTTCCGGCGCCGACGCGCAAAAGCTGCTGTTCGACGTGGTGACCGGCCGGCTGCTGGCCGAGCCGGGGCCGGCAATCTGGTGGGCGCTGCTCAGCCCGCAGGGCAAGATCCAGGCGGAAGGACTGTCGACCTACGAAGATGGCGCGTTCTGGCTGGACGTCGATGCGGGCGTCGCCGACGCATTTTTCAAGCGCATGAAGATGTACAAGCTGCGCGCGGCGGTCGAGATCGCCGACCTGCGCGAGACCCATGCTGTCGGCTGGGACGGCTCGGCTCCGCATACGCGGGTCATCGGGACGAAAGCCGAGTCGGCGCAATGGGATATGGCCGACAGTTCGTACGATGCTGCACGCATTGCCCGGGGGATCGCCGAACAGGGGCCTGACTTTGCGCCGGACACGATGTTCCCGCACGATGTCGGCATGGACCTGCTGGGGGGCGTCGACTTCAAGAAGGGGTGCTACATCGGGCAAGAAGTCGTAAGCCGGATGGAGCATCGCGGCACGGCGCGGCGACGGCCGGTGATCGTCTCGGGCGTCGACGCGCCGGCCGGAACGGCCGTGGTTGCCGGCGGCCGCGAGTCCGGGGCGATCGGCCAGGTCGTGGACGGCAACGCCGTCGCCATCGTCCGGCTCGATCGCTTCGACGGCGGCGAGGTCACCGTCGGGGGTAAGCCGGTGACCATCACCCTCCCCGACTGGGCGACCTACCGGCTTGGGGAATCGGCGGCGGCTGAGTAGCCTTCCCCACGTTGTGAACGGGGGCTCCAGGTGGCGCGAGGCGCAGAACGCGCATGGCAACGCATGCTGAGCGGGCGGCGGCTCGACATTCTCGATCCGTCGCCGGTCGACGTCGAGTTGTCCGACATCGCGCACGGCCTCGCGCGCGTCGCCCGCTGGAACGGGCAGACCAGGGGCGACTACCCGTTCTCGGTGGCGCAGCATTCGGTGCTGGTGCTCGAAATCTTCGCCGCGCACGTGCCGGCGGCGGACGTGAAGGCCCGGCTCTATGCCCTGCTGCATGACGCACCGGAGTATGTGATGGGCGACATCATCTCGCCGTTCAAGGCGGCGATGGGCGGCAACTACAAGGAGGTCGAAAACCGATTACTGGGCGCGATCCACCTGCACTTCGGGCTCAACGCCTCCGCCCCGGCCAATGTGCAGAAAGCGGTCAAGCGCGCCGACAAGGAAGCGGCGTACCACGAAGCGGTACATCTTGCGGGCTTCGAGGTCGGGGAAGCGCGAAAATTCTTCGGTGAGCCGACGCTCGCAGCGTTCGACCTCGAGCGTTTCGACGAGCTGATCCGGCCGTGGCCGACGCGCGAGGCGCACGATCGATTCGTCGATATTGTCGACATGCTCGCCACCGAGCTCCACCGCCAATCGTAAAGTTAAGGTAAACGGCCGTTCCATTTTGACCCGGCCCGGGCCGCATGGTTGATGCGAGGTTAACGATCCCTCACGTCTCCCGGAGGCTCCCGATGGCTGTCGATCTTCGTGTTGTTGCCGTAAGCGGCATTCTCGCCGTCGCCGTTGCCGGAACCCTGGCGACGCCGGCGTTCTTTCCGCAGGCTTTCGCCAACGAGCCGCAGCACCAACTGGTGCGGCGCGCCAAGGACATCTTCCCCCCGCCGTTCGATCCATCGCGGCTCAAGAAGTTCGACATCACGATCGCCGACACGGTGTCGACGGAGCCGAAGCGGACGCAGTTCGTCAGCAAGATCGAGTTCGGCCGCAAGTCGCTGGTCGAGATCGTGACAACGCCGACGGGCACCTACTCGACCGATGCGCTGACCTCGCCGAACGTGCGCTATCCGGGCATCGACGTGACGCCGAAATGCAGCTGCAACGATTTCGCGTTCTCGACCTGGAGCTCGCCGTACGGAACCGGAACCTCGAGCAGCTACAGCGCCGGCTCGTTCACGTTCTTCACCCAGACCTTCAAGCCGGTTCCGCGTCCGCACCGCTGAGGGATCAGGCGCTCTTGAACTGATAGAAGATGTGGTGGCCGATCTTGGTCACCCGCTTCAGCCGCGGCGCCCAGTCCGGATAGACGTAGGTCGCATGGTAGTGTGTCGCCTTGCCGACTTCGGGCAGATAGAGCGACCCCGAAATCACGCCGCGGGCGATCTCGTCGGCCTGGCGCCAGGATTTCGGATCGTCGATGGTTTCAGGCCGTCCGTCGCAGGCGAAGGAGAACTGGCAGGCGTCGCGCATCTGCTGGTTCTGGAACACCACCTGGCAGATGTCCTTGGGATAAATGGGATGAGCCAGACGGTTCATCACCACCTGCCCGACCGCGACCTGGCCTTTGTAGGATTCGCCGCGGGCCTCGAAATAGATCGCCTCGGCCATGCAGTGGATGTCGGCGGTCGTGACCTTGCCGCCGAACCTGTCGAAGGTCAGGTCGAGCGCCGTGGGCGGCGTGGTCTCGCGTGCATAGGCGAGCGCCGGCGTCGCCGTCATCGGGATCGGGGCCTGCAGCGAGGGCGCAAAGCCCTCGATGGCACTGAGCGCATTACCCCAGCTCGCGTTGGTGCTGGCAACCTGGATCGGGGTGCCGTCCGGATTGTCGCCGGCGGTGGTGCCGAGCGAGGGCAGCGACGGCACGGTGCCCATGGCGACGACCGTGCTGCCGGTCTGGCCGGGCGCCGCCGGCTGGCGGAGCGCGGCAAGCCTGGCGCGGGCCTCGTCGAAGCCGGCGGAGATGGTGACGCCGTCGGGCGTCAGGCGTGCGCGGTTGGTCTTTTCGGCGCGATTGGGACCGGAGAAGCTGCCGCTCTCAAAGAGGGCCGCGACCGAGCCGGTGATGATGACGTCGTTGCCCTGCCGGGTCAGCATCGCGACCTTGGTCGGCGCTGGCCTGAGCGTATCGACATGATGGATGCCGTCGGGGCCGGGCCCTTGCGCGGCACCGGTCAGCAGCGGCCAGCAGAGCACCGACAGCGCGAGCGAGGCGACGACGCCGGCGACGCTATGGCCGGGGCGAGCCCAAAAGCCGATTGGTCCGATTGGGCCCATCTAACGCGGTACAACTCACGCAACGCCACAACAAACGACGCTTCGGCAAATGTTGCTAAAATGCCGACGACGGGGATCATGCGGGATTAGGGTTATCGCGAGGTAAAGCTTCCGGCTGCCGCCGGGCGGATGCGCCGCGATGGTTAATTCGGGCGACTCTGGGCGAGCGCGAGCCGGGCCACCGGTACGCGGTACGGGGCGCAGCTCACATAGTCGATGCCGAGCCGGGCAAAGAAGGCGAGCGAGGCGGGATCGCCGGCATGCTCGCCGCAGATGCCGATCTTGAGCGCCGGGTTGGCGGCGCGGCCGCGCTGGATGGCGGTCTGGATCAACTCGCCCACTCCCTTCTGGTCGAGCGTGACGAACGGGTCGAGCTCGTAGAGGCCCTTGCGCTGGTAGGCGGCGAGGAACGCCGGGGCGTCGTCGCGCGAGATGCCGTAGGTGGTCTGGGTCAGATCGTTGGTGCCGAAGGAGAAGAAATCGACGTGGCGCGCGATGTCGGCGGCACGGAGCGCCGCGCGCGGCAGCTCGATCATGGTGCCGAAGGCGAAACGCTGGCGCATCACCGGCGGCAGCGACGCGGCATCGACAAGCTCCATGACGCGCTCGCGCACCCAGGTCACCTCGTGCGCCGTCGAAACGAACGGCACCATGATCTCGAGCCCCACCGGATCGTTGCCGCTGGCCATCGCGGCCCGAGCGCCGGCGAGCAATGCCTGTACCTGCATCTCGAGGATCTCGGGATAGGTGACGACGAGGCGCACGCCGCGATGGCCGAGCATGGGGTTGATCTCGGAGATGCGGTCCAGCCGGAGCTTCAGCGCGCGCAGCTCAAGGCCAAGGGATTTGGCCGTCTCGTCGATGTCCTCCTCGGTGCGCGGCAGGAACTCGTGCAGCGGCGGATCGAACAGGCGGACGGTGACCGGCCGGCCGGCCATGGTCGAAAAGATCGCGGAATAGTCGCCGGTCTGGAAATCGACGAGGCCGGTAAGCGCTTCCCTCCGGTCATCCTCGTCCTCGCTGAGGATCAGGCGGCGGAGCGCGGCCATGCGGTCGCGCGAAAAGAACATGTGCTCGGAGCGCGCGAGGCCGATGCCCTCGGCACCGAAGGTGAGCGCGGTGGTCGCCGCCTCGACGGTTTCGGCGTTGGCGCGGACCTCAATGCGGCGGGTGGCGTCCGACCAGCCCAGCAATTCGCCGAGCGCCCCACCCAGGCGCGGGCGGCTCAACGGCAGGACGCCGAGATAGACGCTGCCGCTGCCGCCATCGATGGTGATGCGGTCGCCGGCGTGAAGGACGCGGTCGCCGATGCTGCAGGACATGTCGGCGGCGTCGACCGACAGGGTGCGCACGCCGGCAACGCACGGCGTGCCGGTGATGCGGGCGATGACGCCGGCATGGCTGGTCATGCCGCCGCGAGCCGTGAGGATGCCATTGGCGGCGCGCATACCGTCGATATCGTTGGGGCCGGTTTCATTGACGACGAGGATGGAGCTGCGGCCGCGGGCGCGGAAGCGGGCCGCATCCTCGGCCGTGAACGCGATGTAACCCGAGGCCGCACCGGGCGAGACACCGAGGCCGGTTGCGACCGGGTCGATGGCATGGCCCGGCCGGATGCTGGGGTGCAACATGGCGGGCAGGCGATCGAGGCTGACGCTCATCACCGCCTGCTCCTCGGTCCAGGTGCCGCGCTCGACGCGATCGGTCGCGGCCTCGAGCTCGGCACCCGGACTCGCCTGATACGGACGGGCCGACAGAAACAGCAGGTTGCCTTTCTCTACTGCGGCGGTGATGCACATATGACGGCCGCTCAGACGGTCGAGCATTTCGCTCAACCGCGAGGCATCCGGTGAGAGCGGGATTTCGTGGCCCTGCAATGGCGCCGGGCCGATGGCGCCGGACAGCGCGTCGCGGGACAGGAACTGCACGATCTCGCCGGTCGCAGTGGCCTGCACCATGACGATGGCATCGGCGGCGTCGCCGTAGGACTCGAAGGCCTCCTCGATGGCGCGGCCGAGCGGCTGGCGCGGATCGACGGCTTCGTCCTCGCTGGCCGGGGGCGCCAGGCGGGTGCGGGCCGGCATGAGACCGGCCGCGACGAGGTCGGTCGAGGTGCGGACAGCGAGCAAAGGCGGCCGGCCGTCGGGACCGACGAGGCGGAACAAGGTCGCCACCCAGTGGGCACGCAGACGGTCCTCGCGCTGGCGGCGTTCCCAAACGAGGCCGTTCCAGGCGGCACGGGTGATGACGATGCTGGGGATGGTGGACAGGCCGGCCTCGTACACGGCGCGCACCCAGCGGGCCTTGCCGCTGAGAAACCGGCGCTGCGGCGCGGTGAGGTTTGCGGAACCCGAAGCGGGCGCAATCGCAAACATTTCGAGAGCCAGGCTCACCAACTATCCCCTTGGAAAGGCGTACTTTCCATTGTGCCTGCGGCGGACGCCCGCCGCAACGGGGCCTTGACTTGCCTTAGTGGCGAAAGCATGTGCTTGGCGATGGCCGCGGACCCCTTCCCCAACGATAGACCCCCACCCCCGGCCCCTCCCCTCAAGGGGGAGGGGAGCAGGCCGAAACTCGAGATCACGCTCTGCGCGCCGCGCGGCTTCTGCGCCGGCGTCGACCGCGCCATCCAGATCGTCGAGCTGGCGCTCGAAAAGTATGGTGCGCCGGTCTATGTGCGGCACGCCATCGTGCACAACAAATACGTGGTCGACGGGCTCAAGGCGAAGGGCGCGGTGTTCGTCGAGGAACTCGACGAGATCCCGCCGTCCGAGGCGCCGGTGGTGTTTTCGGCGCATGGCGTACCCAAGGCGGTGCCCGAGGATGCGCGGACGCGCAACATGTTCTTCCTCGATGCGACCTGCCCGCTGGTCAGCAAGGTGCATATCGAAGCCAACCGGCACTTCAACGAAGGCCGCGAGATCGTGCTGATCGGCCATGCCGGGCACGTCGAGGTGATCGGCACCATGGGGCAACTGCCCAAGGGCGCAATCACGCTGGTGCAGACGGTCGAGGAGGCCGAGGCCTTTTCGCCGCGCGATCCCGCCAGGCTCGCCTATGTGACGCAGACGACGCTCAGCGTCGACGACACCTCGGCGATCGTCGAGGTGCTGCGGCGGCGCTTCCCGGCGATCGCGCTGCCGCACAAGGAAGACATCTGCTATGCCACGACCAACCGCCAGGAAGCGGTCAAGAAGATCGCGCCGCAGGTCGATGCCATCGTCGTGGTGGGCGCGCCGGAATCGAGCAATTCGGTGCGGCTGGTCGAGGTGGCGCGGCGCGCCGGATGCGAACGCGCCGTGCTGGTGGAGCGCGCCGACCGCATCGACTGGGCGCAGTTTGAAGGAATCTCCACTCTCGGTATCACGGCCGGTGCCTCGGCGCCCGAGACCCTGGTGGACGAGGTGATCGACGCCTTCGCCGAGCGCTTCGACATCGCGGTCAGCGCGCACGGCGCGGGGCGCGAAACGATCGTGTTCAACTTGCCGCGCGAATTGCGCACCGCCACGACGGCCGCATGAGCGACCGGGTCGTCATCCATACCGACGGGGCCTGTTCGGGCAATCCCGGACCGGGCGGCTGGGGCGCCGTGCTGCAATACGGCGGCAGGGTCAAGGAACTCAAGGGCGGCGCGCCGCTCACCACCAACAACCAGATGGAGCTGACGGCCGCGATCGAGGCGCTCACGGCGCTCAAGCGGCCGGTGAACGTCGAGCTCCACACCGACAGCGTCTACGTGAAGGACGGGCTCACCAAGTGGATCCATGGCTGGAAGCGCAATGGCTGGCGCACCAGCGAGAAGAAGCCGGTCAAGAACGTCGAGCTGTGGCAGGCGCTAGATGCCGCGGTGGCCCGGCACACCATCGAGTGGCACTGGGTCAAGGGCCACAATGGCGACGCGATGAACGAACGCGCCGACCAGTTGGCCAATGAAGGCATGGCGCCGTTCAAGAAGAAGCGCAAAACCGAACTGATGCCGCCGGTGTAAGCGGCCCTCGCCCACCGTGAGTTGATTTGCTCTGCCGAGCGGGCGCCGTCAAGCTGTGGCCCATGCGTATCGCCCTTGCCGCCTTCGCCATCGCGCTTGCCACCCCTGCCCTGGCGCAGTTTCCGCCGCCGGGGATCTACTCGTGCACCGGAGCGGATGGACAAAAGCTCGGGACGCTGTCGCTGCTGGTGGCGGGCGACTATCAGTGGCAGACGCCGGACGGAAAATCGGCGACCGGCCAGGTCTCGTCGGCGGCGAGCAGCGTGACGGCGGTGAGCGGGCCGCTCGCCGACCAGCACTGGAAGGGCAACTTCACCACTGCGGCCGGTAAAACGACATTCGTGTTGACCCGCGACGGCGGCAACGTCACCTGTGCGCACTAGGGCTCGATGGTGCAGACGGCGACGTGGACATTGTCGCTGTCCTTGAGCTTCACGTGAATTTCGATGGCCGGATCGCCATCATCTTCCTTCACCACCATCGAGCCGATGTGCTCCATGCCCGGATCGCTGTAGATGCCGATGGGGCCATTCCAGGTGATGTTGTTGGCGGCTACTGCAAACTCGAACTTGCCGTCGTACTGGCCATCGTAGTTCGGGCCCATATAGGTGTCGCCGGCAATGACCATTTCGCCATTCATCAGCCCATCCATCATGCACTGATAGGTGCCGTCCGGAATCGCGCCGGCGGCGAGAGCGGGCGTTGCGAGGAGCGTGAAAGCCGCCGCAGTCATGAAGAACTTCAAGATCATCCCCCGATCTTGGAGAAATCCGCAACCAGGTGCATTGTATTGCGCAGGGCGGCGAGAAGATGAAGCCGGTTCGACCGTATTGCGGCATCCTTATCGTTGACGAGAACTTTTTCGAAGAAGTCGTCGACCGGCGCACGCAGGGTGGCGAGCGCGGCGATGGCGGCCCGGTAGTCGTTGGCCTTCACCTTGGCCGCGGCGGCGGCATCGACGGATTCGATGGCGTTGATCAGGTTGTTTTCGGCATCGAGGGTGAAAACTTCGCGCGACGCCGTGGCGCCGGAATAGGACTTGCCGTCCTTCTTTTCCTCGGCCGCGAGGATATTGGCGGCGCGCTTGTAGCCGGTCAGCAGGTTCTTGCCGTCCTCGGTCGAGAGCAATGCGGAGAGCGCTTCGACGCGGCGGGTGATTTCAAGGATGTCGTTGCTGTCGTTGGTCAACACGGCATCGACGAGGTCGTGGCGCGCCCCGGCATCTCGCAGCGAGACCTTCAGGCGGTCGTGGAAGAAGGCCAGCAGGTCCGGCTCGACGGCGAGGGGGAACGTCAGCTTGTTCTCGGTGACGATGCGGATGACGCCGAGCGCGGCGCGGCGCAGGGCGAAGGGGTCGCGGGAGCCGGTGGGCTTTTCGTCGATGGCCCAGAAACCGGTGAGCAAATCGAGCTTGTCAGCGAGCGCGACGGCGATCGAGACCGGCTCGGTGGGCACGCGGTCGGTAGGGCCGAGCGGCTTGTAGTGCTCGGCGATGGCGTTGGCGATGGCGGCCGGCTCGCCCTGGGCCAGCGCATAATAGCGGCCCATGACGCCCTGCAGCTCGGGGAACTCGCCGACCATACCGGTCGTGAGATCGGCCTTGGCGAGCATCGCGGCACGCTTGGCCTCAGCGACGTCGGCGCCGACTTTCGGGGCAATCTCGGCCGCAAGCTTGACCAGGCGCTCGACACGCTGGAACTGCGTTCCAAGCTTGGCGTGGAACACCGACTCCTCGAGCTTGGGCAGGCCGTGCTCGAGCGGCAGCTTGAGATCGGTCTCGTAGAAGAATTTCGCGTCGCTCAGGCGGGCGCGGATGACGCGCTCGTTGCCGGCGACGATGGTGACGCCGTTGTCGGTCGCCAAATTGTTGGCGGTGAGCAGGAAGCGATTGGCGAGGCTGCCCTTGCTGTCGCGCAGGCAGAAGCATTTCTGGTTGGCGCGGATGGTGGCGATGATCACTTCCTCGGGCACCTCGAGGAAGCTTTGGTCGAAGGAGCCCATCATCACCACCGGCCATTCGACGAGGCCGGCGACCTCCTCGAGCAGGCCCTCGTCGTGGATGACGTTCAGGCCCTGCGCGAAGGCAAGGTTGTCGGCATCGGCGCGGATGATGTCCTTGCGACGATCGAGATCGAGCACGACCTTGGCGCGTTCGAGCGATTGCGCGTAGTCGTCGAAGCGGCGGACGCGGATGGCGCCGGGGGCGAGGAAGCGGTGGCCGTAGGTGGTCTGGCCGGACGTGATGGTGTTGGCGGTGAACGGAATGACGACGGGCTCGTCGTGCTCGGCGCCGAAGGTCGCGGTGATGGCGCGGATCGGACGGACCCAGGTGAGGCCGCCATGACCCCACTGCATCGACTTGGCCCACGGGAAATTGTCGATGACGCGCGGCAGGATGTCGGCGAGGAGCTTCGACGCCTCGGCGCCCTTCTTCTCGATAACCGCGACGTAGGAGTCGCCCTTTTTGGGATCGGAGGCGATCTTGGCCTGATCGATCGACGTCAGGCCGGCGGATTTGAGAAAGCCGTCGATGGCGGCCTGCGGGGCGCCGACGCGCGGGCCCTTCTTTTCTTCCCTGAGGTCGGGCGAGCGCGCCGGGATGCCGACGACGGTGAGCGCGAGGCGGCGCGGGGTGACGAAGGCCCGGGCGCCCTCGTAGAGCAGGCCGGCTTCGACCAGGGCGTCGGTGACGGCCTTCTTCAGATCCTCGGCGGCGCGGCGCTGGAAGCGCGCCGGGATTTCCTCGGAGAACAGTTCGAGCAGCAATTCGGGCATTTTTCACCGGCTTTTCAAGGCGCGCGAGGGTTAGCAAGCAGGGCGGGGATTGTCCAACAGGTTGAGGAAGGTGGGCCTTCTATCCCGCGGATACGGTTTTCGCGGGGGTCTTGACGGCGGGCAGCTTGATCGGAATGGCTAAGCTTAATGGTGAACAAACCATTAGCTCGACCGCGAACCGGCGGTGCGGCAAGGACGGGCTGCGCACCAAACGCGTCCGGGACGGAGGCCATGAGGATCGTCGTTGCAGCGATTGCCGTATTGCTGGCCGTCCCGGCTCTCGGGGCGGCGCGCACGCATTCGCTGGTCTTCACGGAGGCGGACCTGAACGGCGACGGGCGCGTGAGCGCGGCCGAGTATGCCTACTATCTGGCGCACCTCGATACGGTAGCGCAGCCCTCCCTGAATACCGGCGGCCTGGCCGCGACCGGTTCGCCGTTCGGTAGTGGCGGTTCAGCCCGGGCCGGCGGGGCATCCGCCAGCATTCACGTCGGCCTCACGGTGACGGCCCAGCCCTGATCCGGCTCTACCAGCCGCCGCCTCCACCACCTCCACCGCCGCCGCCCGAACCGCCGCCCCCGGAGAAGCCGGAGCCGGAGGACGACGAGGGCTGGGCGGAGATCATGGCGGCGCTCATGCCGGTGGCCATGGAGGAGACGGCGTTGGAGAAGCCGTTGGACGAGGCGCTCGACCAGTTGCCGCCGGTGTACCAGAGCGGGCTGTAGACACCGTTGTTGACCCCCGCCACGGCGTTGCGGGCGAGGTCGGCCTCGAACCGCTGCGACCAGAGCCTTTCGACGCCCAGCGCAATGGCGAACGGCAGGATGGCCTCGAAGCGCGGGACGGTCATTTGCGGCTCGCCCTTGTCGACGTAGTTGAGG
>Ga0207667_10008378_pt1 | contig 12286 bp, 14 predicted proteins | sample KBSCornC52_FD_184301 | JGI IMG/M metagenome (GOLD analysis project Ga0207667, IMG submission 184301) | Corn rhizosphere microbial communities from Kellogg Biological Station, Michigan, USA - KBS Corn C5-2 (SPAdes) (version 2) | ecosystem: Host-associated > Plants > Roots > Rhizosphere > Soil ...
GAGTGGGCACCTCGGTGGCTGGCAACGAAAGTGAACCTCAAGCAGTCGACCCGCGTGACCTACGAGATCTTGCTGCACAAGCACATCCTGCCGACCTGGGCGGACGCCCGTCTCTCCAGTGAGACGCACTAGGGCGTCGCCGCCTGGGTCGCCGGCCTCGAGGCCAGCGGACTCTCGGCGTCGAGCATCCGGCAGACGCATCGGGTGTTCGCACTGCTGCTCGGACTGGCGGTCCGCGACGGGCGCCTAACCCGCAATCCCGCTGCCGGCGTCGCGTTGCCTCGCACCGTTCGCGCCGAGCAGGTCTACCTCACGCACGGTCAGGTGGACCGGTTGGCCAGCGCTGCCGGCGAGTATCGCGTCGCCGTGCTGTTCCTCGCGTACACGGGCGTGCGCTTCGGCGCGAGATGGCCGCGCTGCGCGTCCGCAACCTCGACCTGCTACGGCGCCGCGATGCCAGGACACACAAGTCGGCGACGATGACGCTCGATCTGTCCGGCCAACTGTTCGCCGATCAACTCGACGAGGTGGCCGACGCGATGAGCGCCGCGCGCGCCCTCGCTCGAGATCATGCGGACTTTTTGCGGACGAACAGCGCCGATGTCTACCGATTCAGCGGAGAGAACAAGAGCAGGGCCCAATGATTCTGGGCCCTGCGTAAGCGCGCCCGGCAGGACTCGAACCTGCAACCTCTTGATCCGTAGTCAAGTGCTCTATCCGTTGAGCTACGGGCGCAAACTCGCATCAGTTTACCGGGTGCTACCCGGTCACTTGACCACCCCTACGACGGGGCCGCGGAGGCTCCGGGATTCGAACCCGGGATGGGCTTTAGACCCAAACCGCATTAGCAGTGCGGCGCCATAGACCAGACTAGGCGAAGCCTCCAATGACCTGCTGATGGCGATCGCGCGCCGGCGAGGGCCACCGGCCGGAAAGCCTACCGGACCGGTCGTAACCCGCTGCTCAGCGGACCTCGACCAGCGGGATCACGATCTGTTCCATGATCTCCCGGATCTCCGCCTCACCCAGCCGCTCGCGCTGCATGAGCACCCGGTGCATGAGGACGGCCGGCAGGACGTCCGCGACCAGCACGCTGTCGGCGCCGGCACGCACCTCGCCCCGCTCGACGCCGCGGCGCAGCAGCGCGACCATGGCCGCCCGGCGCGGCGCCTGGAACCGCTCGTCCACCAACCGGGCGAGGTCGGGGTCGGACATCGCCTCGCACTTGATCGCCCGGATGACGTCCCCGGCCGGACTGGTGATCACTGCGGCGATGACGTGAGCCACCTCGTACAGCGCCTCGACGGTGGTCACCGAGTCGTCGTACTGGCGCGGCAGGCCGCCGCCCTCGGCCGCCGCGGGCAGGACGGCGGACAGCGCGTCCCAGACCAGCTCCTGCTTGGTCGGCCACCGGCGGTAGATGGACGCCTTGCCGGTGCGGGCCCGGGCGGCAACACCCTCCACCGCGAAGGCCGTGTAACCGACCGCGCTCAACTCCTCGAACGCGGCTCGGCGGATGGCGTCCTCGAGCGCGGCGCCCCGGCGGCGTTGCGGCCCGGCCGTCACCTCCGGGGCGTCCTCGATCGTCGTCACTGCGGGTCTGGTCCCTCCGCCAAGCTCATCGCCAGGGGCATTTCACTTGCCCGGCCCGGCTCAAATAGTGCACGCTTGCGTTCTCTAACGGCAAGGCCATACCGTACCGGACAGTGAACGCGCCCGTCTCCAACGGCGCTCCATCCCACAGCCTCCCCAGACACCCTTCGGAGTCCTCGTGACCGAGACCCAGGCCGGCGACACGGCGAGGACGGCGGCGAACAACGCTCGGTCCGCGCGACGGGCCGCCCACCCCGCGCTCGTCCTGCTGATCATCACCGGCGCCCAGATGATGGTCGTCCTCGACGGCACGATCGTGAACATCGCGCTGCCGTCGATGGGGCGCTACTTCAACAAGAGCCAGACCGACATGACGTGGGCGCTCAACGCCTACACGCTGGCCTTCGGCGGACTGCTGCTGCTCGGCGGCCGCATGGGCGACGTCCTCGGCCGCCGTCGCATGTTCATCGTCGGCCTCAGCCTGTTCACCGTCGGTAGCTTCCTCGCCGGCATCGCCGCGAACTTCCCGCTGCTGCTGGCCGGGCGCGCCGTGCAGGGTCTCGGCGGTGCGATCGCCTCGCCGACCGCACTGTCGCTGATCACGACCGAGTTCGAGGAAGGCGAGGAGCGGACGAAGGCGATCGCCGTCTACGCCGCCGTCTCAGGAGCCGGCGCCGCGCTCGGGCTGCTGCTCGGCGGCATCCTGACCGAGTACTTCAGCTGGCGCTGGGTGCTGTTCGTCAACGTCCCCATCGGCGTCGTCCTGATCTCGGGCGCGTTCGTGTACCTGCACCAGTCCGAACGGTTGCGGGGCCGCTTCGACGTTCTGGGAGCACTGCTCTCGGTCGCCGGCATGGTGTCGACGGTGTACGGCTTCATCCACGTCGCGCACTCCGGTTGGGGCAACACCGAGACGTTCGTGGTCTTCGCGGCCGCGGTGATCCTGCTCGTGTCCTTCGTGCTGTACGAGGCGTTCGTGGTCGCCGAGCCGATGATGCCGATGCGCATCTTCGAGAACCGGAACCGGGCCGGCTCCTACGTCGTCATGTTCGTCGTCGGTGCGGCCATGTTCGGCATGTTCTACTTCATCACCTTCTTCGTGCAGGGCGTGAAGGACTACAGCGCGTTGAAGACCGGCTTCTCGTTCCTGCCCGTGGCGTTCGTCATCGGCATCGTGTCGCAGGTCAACGCCAAGCTGCTGGGCAAGCTCGGCCCCAAGCCGCTGCTCATCACCGGCACCGTCCTGATCACGCTGTCGCTGCTGTGGCTGTCGACGGTCGACTCCAGCGCGAGCTACCCGGGCAAGATCCTGCCCGGCATGCTCGTGCTCGCGGTGGCCATGGGCTGCCTGTTCGTCCCGCTCACGTCGACGGCGGTGTCGCAGGTCGCCAACACCGACGCCGGGCTCGCGTCGGCCCTGCTCAACGTCGGCCAGCAGATCGGCGGCGCGCTCGGCCTTTCGGTCATGACCACCGTCTTCGGCACGGCGGCGCGCAACTGGGGCAGCAGCCACCGCGGGCGACTGGCCGGCGCGCTGAACGATGCGTCGACCGGGATGTCGCCGGCCACCAAGGGCGCGCTCGCGCAGAAGCTGCAGCACGCCGGCAGCAGCGGGTTGCAGACGGACGAGATCACCAAGTTCGTGCACGAGCACCCGGACGCCGGCAACTTCTTCAACGGTCCGTACAAGTCGTTCGGGCACGACCTGCTCGCCCACGCGTCCGGCCAGGGCTTCTTGATGGGGGCCGTGTTCGGTGGGGTGGCGATCGTGGCGGCCGTGTTCCTCATCAACGTGTCGAAGGACGAGCTGCCGACCGACGTCGCGGTCGCCGGCGCGCACTGACCGGACGCGACTCGTCTTCCCCCTAGCAGGCGTTGGTTCTGGGGCCTCGAGAGCAACGGTTCGTAGGGGGAAGGCGTCCTCGGCGTGAGCGCGCGGTGGGGCATGGGGTTTCGTCGGCGGGCACGGCGGCGCGACTTTGCATTCACCGTGGTTGCTAGCGGCCGCCTGGAACGGCTGTCATGCGTAGGGACATCGCTGACAGTTTCGTGCCGGGACATCGCTGACAGTTGGTTTGGTCAGGTGAGGGTATCGGCGATGCGGGTGCGGCGTGGGCCGCCTCGGGTGGTTCCGGTGGGTTGGAACGGTCGTGTCGGGTCGATGGTGAGTTCGCGGACGAGCTGGTCGCGGTGAAAGACGAGTAGGTGGGGGCCGGTGCGGAAGGCGGTGACGCGGCTGCCGGCCCATTGGGCGCCTAGTCCGATGCCGGTGCCGGCGAGGCGGATCTGGCCGCGGGCGTTGACGGTGTGCTGGGTGGTGATGGTCGGCTCGGGCGCGGTGGCGCCGGGTGGCCAGATGGCCGGGTCGCGGCGTCCGGTGTCGTGGCGGGCGGCGGGGTAGGCCAGGCCGATGCCTTGATGGCGGCGCAGGTGGTTGTAGCGGTGTCGGTAGGAGTCGAGTCGGGTTTGGAGCTCGGCGATGGTGCGCGGGCGGGGCTGTCGGGACAGCCAGCGTTGGCTGGTTTGGTGGTGCCGTTCGTCTTTGCCGCAGGTTTGCGGGTGACCGGGCCGGGAGGTCACCGTTCGCACGCCCAGGGTCAGAAGGTTGCGTTCGAACTGGACTCGGCGGTGCCGGCGGGCCCCGGAGAAGGCCAGGCTGTTGTCCGAGAGCACCATGCGCGGCTGCCCGCAGGCGGCGATGGCCTGTGAGAGCGCGGCCCAGGCGCCGGTGCCGTCCTCGCTGGGCCAGGCCAGGATCGCTTCCAGGTAGCGGGAATGGTCATCGATGACCTCGAAGATGACGACCTTGGACCCGTCGGCCAGGACGTACTCGTAGGCGTCGATCTGCCAACAGTCATCGGTGGCCGGAAACTCGAAGCGCCGGCCCGAGGCCCTGGTCCGCTTGGCCGGCTCGGCCGCCTTGAGCCCGCGCCGCAGCAGCACCCGGTGGATCGTGCGCAACGAGGGCACCAACTCCCACGGCACCACCGAAACCGGCTCGGCCGAGGCATCCAGGGCATCGAGCTCACCCCCGGTGTCCACCGGCAGCCCCAAGGCAAGATCCAACATGCGTACCCGAACCGAGATCGCGCCGTCGTCCCACCCGAGCGCCTCGAGGTCCTTGCTCGCGCGCACCACGGCGTCCTCGACCTCCGCGCTGATGCGCCGCGGGCTCGAATGCGGCCGGCGCGAGCGCGGGACCAGCCCGTCCAACCCCTGCTCAGCGAACCGGCGACGATACAGGTAATACGTCTGCCTGCTGATCTCCAACTCCGCGCACAACGCCGTCACCGACAACCGGCCCCGACCAGCAACGGCCTGCTCAGCCAACACCGCAGCCAACCTCGTTTGCATAGACACCGCTTTCTGCGTCATGCGACGAACCCTCGCCGCCACGCACTCAGGTGTCAGCGATGTCTTGGCACGAAACTGTCAGCGATGTCCCTACGCATGACAAGTCCAGCGGCGCGCCGATAGCAACCACCGCGGATGCAATGTCGCGCTGCCAGTGCGGGACCAGTGACCCTCCTGCGCGGATCAGCCGGTGGGGTCGGCCAACCAGCTGTGGTCGGGGGGCGTCGTGGCCAGCGGATCGGGCTCCCCGAGCGGCGTCGGTTCGGCGGTGGGCTGCTCCCCCGCCGTCGTGAGGACGAACGCCCCCGACCGGCGCCACCACCCGGGGAACTGTTCGCCTTCGGCCGTGGTCACGGTCAACGGTTGCCAGCCCGGCGCGAGCTCGCCCAGGCTCACCTCGACCGAGCGGGTATCGCGTCGCAGCCCCGTCCCGAGCACCTTCAACGCGCTCTCCTTGGCCGACCAGATGAGGTTCGCGACCAGGTCGTTCTGTCCCGCCGCGGCGACGTACTCCCGCTCGGCCGGGGTGAACCAGTCGGCCACGAAGCCGGCGCTGCGCGGCTCGACCAGCTCGAGGTCGCACCCGACCCGGGCTGTCCCCTCGAGCAGCAGGCACACCGCCCACCCGGCCCGGTCGGTGAGCGACATCGACAACGGCGGCCGCTGCCCGTCGACACACAGGAAGGGCGCTCCGGTCGGCTCGTGCCGGATCTCGATGCGGGCCAGCTCGTCGATCCCCGCCGGGCGGCCGAGCAGCCCGGCGATCGCGCTCTTGGCGGTGTAGCGGGCGATGAGGAACTCGATGCGCCGCTTGCGGAAGCGCTGCCGGTCGGCGTAGCCCCGCTCGGCCTCGGTGAGCCAGTCGGTGCCGGACGGGAGGTCGGCTTCGCCGCGGGTCAGCCAGGCGGGAGCGCGGAGCACGTCCCCATCCTGGTCGGCCCGGCGGGGAGCCGCCAGGAGTCCTCGGACCGACCGGCCGATCTCAGACCGCTTCCGGCTGGGCGTCGGCGCGTGCTTCGGACCAGGCCGGCTGCGGTTTGCCGCGGGCCCAGGGCACGCTCTCCTGACCGGCGACGTGCTCGCATACCGACAGCCGTCCCGAGCGATTCCAGCTGCGCACCATGCGGCAGCCGTTTCGGCTGAACATGAGCGCGTGTGGGCCTTCGTGGCCGGCTACCAGCTGGCAGCGACTCACGTCGTCGTCGGAGGGCAGGAAAGGTAGGCGTCCGGTGCAGCGTATGTCGATCATCGACTTACCTCGCGGGGGCGGGGCGCGCGTTGCTGCTTCAACGCGACGCGCCCAGTGTCACGAGCCGGACGGCCATCGGCAAGGGGACCAAGGGCCCGATGTCCACGTGGTGTGGATCGTTGTAGGCGCACCGGTAGGTCGATGGTCAGGGGACGAAGGGGACGTCTGCCCGACGCCGTGGACGCTCGGGGTGCGAAGTATGGAAGCCGTGAGTTCCTCCCCGACGCGGCCGACACGGCCGACGCGCTCCACGCATCAGCGGCGTCCGTCCCAATCGGCCGGCAAGCCGAAGGGCGCCGCTCTGAAGGAACGCGAGGCCGCGCGCCGCGCGCTCGCCGCCTCGGCTCAGGGCCGGGCGAACCAGCGCCGCCGGCTCGTGACGGTGCTGGCGCCGATCGGGGCCGTCCTCGCCGTGCTGGCCGTCCTCGTCGTCGTGCGAGTCGCCACCTCGCAGGATCACGCCGGCAAGAAGACTCGGTCCGCCTCGGCGATCGTCATCGCGCAGGTGACCGGCGTGCCGGCGGCGACGTTCGATGCAGCCGGTGCGCCGGCCAAGCGCAGCCCGACGATCACCGCCACCGGCGGCGGCGCGCTGACGGCCGATGGCAAGACCCGGGTGCTCTACATCGGTGCCGAGTACTGCCCGTTCTGCGCGACCGAGCGGTGGCCGCTGATCGTGGCGCTCTCCCGCTTCGGTACCTGGCACGGCCTGAAGTACAGCTACTCCGCGCCGTCCCCCGAGGTCTTCCCGGACACCCCCACCTTCACCTTCCACGGCGCGACGTACGCCAGCCGCTACGTGTCGTTCACCGGTGTCGAGACCGCGACGAACCGCCAGGTCGATGGCAGCTACGAGCCGCTCGACAAGCTCGGCGCCGACGACACCGCGATCATGAAGCAGTACGACCCGCAGGGCAGCATCCCGTTCACCGACCTCGGTGGCCGCTGGGTGATCAACGGCGCGACGTACGACCCGACCGTGATCCATGGCAAGACGCACGCCGCGATCGCCGCCACCCTCGCCCAGGCCACCAGCGCCAGCGGCAAGGCGATCGACAGCGCGGCCAACGTCCTCACTGCCGCGATCTGCCAGGGCACCGGCGGGCAGCCGGCGGCAGTGTGCACGAGCCCCGGCGTCGTGGCCGCCGGCAAGACGCTGCCGTGACCACTAACGCCACCCCGACCGCGCGGGTCTCGCGCGTCGAGCTGACGACACTCGCCCTCTCGCTGATCGCTTTGGCCGTGTCGATCTATCTCACGATCGAGCACTACGCCGCGCCCAACTCGCTGGCCTGCCCGGACACCGGCGCGATCAACTGCACCAAGGTCACCACCAGCAAATGGTCTGAGGTCGGTCCGGTGCCACTGGCGCTGCTGGGCGCGATCTACTTCGCCGCGATGTCGGCGCTGTGCGTACCGGCCGCCTGGCGGATCACCGCGCTGGATCGAGTCCGCATCGTCGGTGCCGCCGGCGGCGTCGCGACTGCGCTCTATCTGGTCTGGGTCGAGCTGTACCAGGTCGAAGCGATCTGCTTGTGGTGCACCGTCGTGCACGTCGCGAGCCTGGCGCTGCTGGTGACCGTGCTCTGGCGGGTCACCGGTCGCGAATCGGCGTAGCGCCGGACGGCCGGGCATCGAAGCGGCTCAACCTCGCCCCGTTCGTGCCGAATGGGTTGATGGGGACTGTCTTGGGCAGGTGCGTCATGGGTCGTCCACGCTGGGCATCGAGCGGAGTGCTGGCCGTCCTCTCCCCGCACCTCGTCGCCGCCAACCACAGCGTGCGAACGCTGTTCCTCGTCGGCAGCGTGCTGTTCGTGCTGGCCGTGCTCGCGATCGTCCTCGGGGCGTGGGGCGGCCGGCGGCGTAAGTAACGCCGCCCGCTACGTCTTTTGTGCTGGGCGTCTCCTCCGGACTGGGCGTCTCCCCCCAGACTGGGCGTCGGCGGGGCGTATTACCGGATCTGCCGAGTTGCGGTTGCTGGTTCAACCCGACCTGCGGGTGCTGCAGGTCGGAGGCAACCGGAGGGACAGGACCCATATGCCCACGAGCAAGCCGCCGCTCCGGTCAGTGCCGACCTGGTCGAGCACCAGCCATGAAGGACTTCGCTGCGCGGGCCGGCGCTTCCCATCAAATCGTGTGCAGGGTCGTCAAGGACGCTCCGCTCGTGCCCCCGAACTGGAGCGCGGGTCCTGGCGGCGATCGAGGAGCTTGGCTATCGGCCGAACCTCGCCGCACGTGCGCCCGCTGCCTCATCGAGAGGCGCAGCGTGACGACCCCGCCCCTGAGCTGAACCACGCGGGGCGGGTACGGCCCGACCGGTACCCGATCACCGAGCCGGCCACGGAGGGCCGGAGCCGTCTGGCGACAGCGCGACCGAGATGCGAGCGGCGATCCCCGCGAGCTGCCGCAGCTGGGCCCTGGTCAGCGGCTGTAACACCAGGCGCCGCACCTCCCGCACGTGCCCCGGTGCGGCCGCGACGACCTTGGCCAATCCGGGCTCGGTGAGCATCGCCAGGGTGTACCGGCCGTCGGCCGGGTCCGGTGAACGCTGCACCCAGCCCCGGTTCTCCAGCCGGGTGACCACCTGCGACAGCCGCGACAGCGACCCCTCGGCCAAGAACGCCAGCTCGCTCATCCGCAACGTCCGATCCGGCGCGTCCGACAGCGCAGCCAGCACGACGTAGTCGAAGTGGCTCATGCCCGCATCGCGCCGCAGCTGGGCATCCAGCGCCGCGTCCAGCCGCCCCAGGACGCTGGCCAGCGCCCTCCATGCCTGCATCTCCTCGGCGTCGAGCCAGGGCGTGTCGCCGCCGTCAACGTCGATCGTCACGCCCGCAGTGTATGCGGCGGGCGCTCGTGAATCACTTCACGACTGTAGTGAGTCAGACATGGAATGACTTGACGCTTGAAGTGATTGACTATTAGCGTCACTTCAACCTTGAAGTGTCTAGCTGGGCCAACCACTGAGTTTCGGAGATTGTCATGACCGTGAGCACCGCCCCGTCCCGTCGAGCGTTGGCTGCCCCGGCCGCCGTGCTGGTAGCCGCGATCGCGGTCGCCGTCGCCCTCGACGCCGCTATCGCTGCCGCCGCCCACGCGAGCGGCGCCTCCCATGCGTTTACCCCACTGCAGGCGCCGTCATACGCATCGCTCACGGTCATCGGCATGCTCGCCGGCACCGCCGGCTGGGCGATCGTCCGCGCGAAGACCGCTCACCCTCGCCGGCTACTGGGCCGGCTCGTCCCGGTCGTGCTCGTCATCAGCCTCGTGCCCGACGTGCTCGTCGGTACCGGGTCGACGACCGGGGTCAGCTGGGGCGCGGTAGCCGCCTTGATGCTCATGCACGTCGTCGTCGCCGCGCTGCTCGTCACCGCTCTGCTGCGGGCCCTGCCGCTGCCCACCGACCAGAAGTAGCCGCGGCGATCAACTCGATACGGGACATGAGAGGACGAGACCCCATGGGTTCAGTGAGCAGACGGCAGGTCTTGAGCGCGGGGGCCCTAGTCAGTGCGGCGGCCGCGTTGGGCACGTCGACCAATGCCGCGGCGGCGACCACGGGACGGCCGGGGATCCGCGCCCGCGGGCCGGTGGGGGAAGAGACGAAGTCGCTGGAGCAGTTGTACGCCGACGCCGTGCGCGAGGGCGGCCAGCTGGTGATCTACGCTGGCGGCGACACGGCGGACCAGCAGGACGCCACCAAGCAGGCGTTCCTTTCTGCATTCCCGAAGGTCGACCTGAAGATGATCGTGGACTACAGCAAGTTCCACGACGTGCGGATCGACAACCAGCTCGCCACCGGAACGCTCGTGCCCGACGTCGTGCAGCTGCAGACGCTTCAGGACTTCCTCCGGTGGAAGGAACTCGGCGTCCTGCTGCCGTACAAGCCAGCCGGGTTCTTTGCGCTCCACCCGTGTTTTCGCGACGCCGACGGTGCCTGGGTAGCGATCGCGGTCCTCGCCTTCAGTTACATGTACGACGCCAGCCTCGGCGGCGCCGCGCCCGCCACGCCGAAAGACCTGGTCGACCCGCGCTGGAAGGGCGCCATCGCGTCCTCCTATCCGAATGATGACGACGCGGTCCTGTACCTCTACCGGCTCTATGCCGAGGCGTACGGCTGGGATTGGGTAGGCCGCCTCGCGGCCCAGAACATCGAGTTCGGCCGTGGCACTCCGACGCCGATCATCGCCGTGGCGAGTAGGCAGAAGGCGATCGGCATCGGCGGCGCCGGCTCGCTCACCGCACCCTTGGCACCCGGCGTGCAATGGGTCGTGCCGGACCGTCACCCGTTCATGGCTTGGGGCCAGCGCGCGGCCATCCTCGCCGGGGCCAGGCATCCCGCTGCGGCCAAGCTCTACCTCAACTGGGCGATCTCGCGCGGTGTGCAGCAGTACTCGTTCAACGGCTGGTCCGTGCGTACGGACGTCACACCGCCGAGCGGGCTCAAGCAAATCTGGGATTACCCCAACGCCCACCTCGACGGATTTCCCCGCTTCATGGCTGACCGCGCCGAGGTTGAACGCTGGCGCCAGACCTTCACCCTCTACTTCGGAGAGGTCAGCGGCGCCCCCACGCCCGGCTGGCTCGGCCTGTACCCGGGCCAGTAATCAGCACCCGCTGTCAAGCCCGGCAGTGGGCGCCGTGACGCACTGGCTCACGCAAGGATCTGCCCACCGCGTACCGAACGGGAGGGCCTCGCCGACGTGCGTACTCCTTCATTGCCCTGCGACACCCGCGGCGGCGATCGGCTCGAGCCCGGCGACCAGCTCATCCGACACGATCGCCAGGGTGGAACATGCTGGCGTACCGCTTGCCGGCGGAACCTGACCGGGGCAACCGCGTGGAGTTCCTGGGTCAGTTAACCGCGTATACGCACGGGCCAACCGTGGATGAGGCGTCCAACTGGTTCGAGGAAGTGGCCGAGGAGTAGATCGAAACGTCCGCTCGTGCCGCGCGGCTCTACCGGCTTTGCCGCGGCCATAGCGCGCATGGAGTCGGTCCGAGGTGTTCGATCTCGACGCTATCTCCAGGTGGTGCCGGCGTCGGTGGTGAAGTAGATGGGACGATCACCGGTCCCATCGCCAACCGTCACGCAGCGATCTGGGCTTGGGCAGGCGATCGCGCGAAGCCGCGTCGAGCCGGCCGGGCCGGCGTGCACCGACCAGGAAGCACCGCCGTCTCTGGTCGTGGCTACGACCCCGTGCGTGACGGCGCTGTCGGCCCCGACGGCCACGCAGAGCTCGGCGCTCGCGCAGGCCACCGCATCCATGACGTCGCCGGACAGCGTCGACGTCAGTGTCCACGAGCGACCCGCGTCCGTGGAGCGAAGGGACACGGCAGACGGAGAGCCGATTCCGGAGCTGACGGCCACGCAGGCGCGCGGGGTTGGGCACGACACCGCGGCCAGGCCTCGCACCGACTCGGGAACGGTGCCGGCCGCCCAGGACGTGCCCGCGTCGCTCGAGACCCATACGGAGCTGCCAGCCACGAGCACGCAGGTGGTGCGTTGGCACGACAGCCCTCTGGCTTGGCCCGTGGAATGCACTGTCGTGTTCGCCGTCCACGTCGAGCCACCGTCGGCCGAGACGAACAGCCCAGCGTCGCCGGCCGCGGCGCAGGTCCGCACGGAACCACAAGACACCGCGTTGATGGCCGGAACCGATCTCGCGATGTCGGCCGGCAGCCTGGCCGGCGTCCAGCTGCGTCCGCCGTCCGAACTCAGGAACGGCCCGCCCGGACTGGCCGCGACGCAGCGGCTCGCCGACGGGCACGACACCCCGTAGAACGCGAGCGGATCCTGACCGGCGCTCAACCTTCCCGACCGCCACTTCGACCTGCCCAGCCCGGTGATCACGGCCGGACCGCCGGCGCCGACACCCACGGCCAGACACGAGCCTCGGGTCGGGCACGAGACGCCGCTCAGGACCTGCACGGCGACCGGCATCTTCCGTCCGGACCATGGCGCACCGCGTGGCCGACCACCGGACGGCCCGGAAGAACATCCCCCGAGGGCACCGAGCACGAAACCGCCGGCCAGCAAACAGGATGCAAAGCGGCACCGGACGAGCGCCGCTCGGCGACCACCTCCACGCC
>Ga0207667_10008389_pt1 | contig 12278 bp, 12 predicted proteins | sample KBSCornC52_FD_184301 | JGI IMG/M metagenome (GOLD analysis project Ga0207667, IMG submission 184301) | Corn rhizosphere microbial communities from Kellogg Biological Station, Michigan, USA - KBS Corn C5-2 (SPAdes) (version 2) | ecosystem: Host-associated > Plants > Roots > Rhizosphere > Soil ...
TTGAAGCGCTTTTTGGCGCCCGACTTGGTCTTCATCTTTGGCATTTTGCTACCTGTTTTTCGCCCCGAAGGACGGTGCATTCTGGATCGCCACGGCATGCCTTTCGGCCGGGCGGTCCGGTTCGGAAACGTCGTCAGGAAAGTGGAAGCCACTTTTCCGGTTCGACAACGCGACTACCAAAATACCTCGGTCGCAGTCTCCTGCGGCCGAGGAAGCGGCGTCTATAGAGGCAGAGGCGCACAAGCGCAAGCCTCAGGCGGTCTTCAGCGACGAAATGATCTCACCCAGCCGGTCGATGAGGTGATCCCGCTCGGTCCGGCTGAACTCGGCCAGCGCGCCGCGATTGACGGTCGCGGTGACCGCCGCCGCCTCGGGCACCACGGCCCGCGCCTTGTCGGTGAGATAGAGGCCCTGTGCCCGGCCCGCCTTGGCCTGCCGCACGATCCAGCCCTCGGCCTCGAGGCCGTTGAGGGTGCGCGCCACGCCCGGCTGCTCGACGTCGAGCCGCTCGACCAGCTGCTTCTGCGTCAGCCCTTCGGCCCGTCCGATCTCGATCAGCGCCGCCGCCTGCGCCGGCTGCAGCCCGAGGGGCGCCAGCGCATCGCGCAGCCGCGCCGACACCAGCCGGGCCAGTTGTGCCGCATGAAAGCCGATGGTGTCCCGCTGGTCAAAGCTCATAAGACGTTATGTAACTGATTTGGGGGCGGCGTGGCTAGACGGTGCAACGCGGCTCTGCCGCGGCCACGTCCAATTTGATTGCAAAATTCAGGTGGTTCGGCCGCGGGACCGCCTGCTAGCACGAGATTGATCACTGGAGAGGAGCCAGCTCATGGCCAAGCTTGTCTTTGGATTGAACCAGTCGCTCGACGGCTATATCGACCACCAGCTCTTCAGGCCCGAGCCGGTGCTGTTCCGGCATTTCATCGAAAATACCAGGAGGAACGCCGGCGCCATCTACGGCCGCCGCATGTACGAGGTCATGCGCTACTGGGACGAGGACCAGGCCGGCTGGGGTCCCGCCGAACAGGACTACGCCGTCGCCTGGCGGCGGCAGCCGAAATGGGTGGCCTCGCGAACGCTGCAGTCGGTCGGACCCAATGCGACCCTGATCCGGGACGACCTCATCGGAGAGATCGGCAGGCTCAAGGCCGAATTCAGCGGCGAGCTCGAAATTGCCGGACCGGACGTTGCGGGGAGCCTCGCCGAAACCGGCCTCATCGACGAGTACCACATCTTCCTCCACCCGGTCGTGGCCGGGAGCGGCAAGACGTTCTTCGCCGGCGCCCGCCCACCTCTCCGTCTGGCAGCGCACGAGCGCATCGGGCCCGAGGTGATCCATCTGACTTACGTTCCGGCAAGTCCGGACGGAGCGTGACGCTCGCCGTCGGGGCGGATGCTGCACATGGGCGGCTGGCCGGGTCCACGCCCGCCATGACGAAACCTGGACAGTGGTGTTGGCATCACCCCCACCCGTATCGCAGCGGTTGACCGGGCGAGCCTTCCTGGGGCTGTCCAGAGCGCGAAACAAAAGGGCGGCAGCGCCGCCCTTGCATCTTCACAGCGATCGAGCCGGCGTCACTTGGGCGCCAGCACCATCACCATCTGGCGGCCTTCCGAGCGGGGCGACGACTCGACTTTGGCCATCGCCTCCATCTCGTGCTGCACCTTGACCAGCAGTTCCATGCCAATGTCCTGGTGCGCCATTTCGCGGCCGCGGAAGCGCATCGTCACCTTGACCCGGTCGCCGTCCTCGAGGAAGCGCGTCACCGCCTTCATCTTGGTCTCGTAGTCGTGGGTGTCGATGTTCGGCCGGAGCTGGATTTCCTTGACCTCGATCACCTTCTGCTTCTTGCGCGCCTCGGCCGCCTTCTTCTGCGCGGCATATTTGAAGCGCCCCAGGTCGAGCATCTTGGCGACCGGCGGGGTGGAATTGGCAGCGATGATCACGAGGTCGAGGCCCAGTTCCTGGGCCTGCGCAATGGCGTCGCGCGTCTTGATGGCGCCCTGGTTGACGCCCTCAGCGTCGATGAGCTGGACTTCGGGAGACTGGATATCCTCGTTGCTGAGCGGCCCATCCTTCTGGGGTGCAACGGGTCTCATGGGTCGGCGAATGGCAGATGTCCTTCTGCAGTTGAACTTGTGCTCGGGGAAGCGCGGCTAAAATCGTGACTCGGCGCTGATAAGTCAATGCGCTGGACAGCGCTCATGCCGAAATGTCTAAGCCTGTGGCATTGGTTGCGCGAGGACTGACGCGGATGGTCGAATTTCTTGCGGTCGGCGCAGGGGCCGACGGTCGCCCGATCGCCGTCGAACGCCGGGCCGGCCGGGCCCCGGGCCTGTTCTGGCTGTCGGGCTTTCGCTCCGACATGACCGGCAGCAAGGCCAGCGCGCTCGATGCGTTCGGGGCGAGCCACGGGCTTGCGGTCACCCGCTTCGACTATTCGGGCCACGGCCAGTCGGGCGGCGACTTCAACCTCGGCACCATCAGCCGCTGGCTCGAAGAGGCAATCGCCGTCTTGACGACGACCAGCGGGCCGCAGATCCTCGTCGGCTCCTCGATGGGCGGCTGGCTCGCGCTGCTTCTCGCCCGCGAGCTCCGGCGTGCAGGCAGCAACCGCATCGCCGGGCTCGTGCTGATCGCGCCTGCCACCGACATGACCGAGCTGATGCTGAGCCAGATGCCCAGGCGGGCGCAGAAGCTCCTGGGCACGCAGGGCTATGTCGAGGTGCCGTCCGAGTATTCGGAGGACCCCTATCGCATCAACAGGGCGCTGATCGAGGACGGCAGGCAGCACCTGCTCTTCGGCCGCGCCATCGAAATCGGCGCGCCGGTCACGATCCTCCAGGGCGCCAGGGACAAGGACGTGCCGAAAGAACATGCGATGAAGCTGGTGGAGCACCTGCTGACCGATCCGGTGACGGTCACCATCGTCCCCGACGCCGAGCATCGCATGAGCCGTCCCGAAGACCTCGCTTTGCTCGAACGCGCCATCGAGCAGATCATCGAGCAGAAGCGGGGTTAGTCGCACCCGACGTTCGGCGGTGGGCAACTGTCATCCGAATTGTCGTCGTTGGACCCGCCTGGATTGCCGCCGCCATCGCCGCTGGTCTGGTTGTCCGAACTCACCGGAGCCGCCGACTGTGCCGGAGCTCCATGTGAGCTGCTGCCGCCCACCGCCGTCATCAGCCCCACCGCCCGGTCGGACGGATCGTCCTCGCGGTGGCGGCGGATCAGCGACTTGTCCGGATCGGGCCCGATATAGCCGCGCAGTCCGAGCATGAAGCGCATGGCGCCGTCCTGCCCGAGATGGGCGGTGCCCATGACCGACATCGGCAGGTCGACATTGTGCAGAAGATATTCGCTGCCGAGCTCGATGGCGTTGTAGCCATCGAGCGAGGACACATCGAGGCTGAGCTTCCAGTCGTCATTGGGATAGTAGCCAACGCCGCCCATGCCGAAGACGCCGACATGCGACGGCGAGGCCGGAGCGGTGGGCGTGCTCAGCGCCACGCCGCCCCAGGCCTCCAGCGTCCACTGACCAAGGTAGAGTTCAGCCTCGGGGCCCGCTGCAACGACATTGGCGCCCGGCGTACGGACGTAGCCCAGCGTGCCGCCGATCAGGTACGAGGCCGGGTCGCGGGTGAACACATGCAGCGCCGTGCTGCCGGTAAAGCCCGATGCGGTCGACAGGCTGAAATCGGCCTGCAGGCCGAAGCGATCGCCCAGAGGAAGCGTGACGGTGCCGGCGGCGCGCCCCACAAAGCCCGGGCTCGGCAGCGTCAGCGCGCCGGCATCGAATTCGAGCTTGCCGTTGGGGGCCGAAACAGCCGGAAGCTGTTGCGCCTGTGCAGGGAAATTCAGGCAAAGCAACATCGTTGCGAGCGCAAGTGCGCGGCGCGCAGTACCCTTCATGATGAAACGCCCCCAGAAAAAACGGACGGCAGTTAGTCGTAAAAAAAATGTTAACGATTGGAGCTAAGCACTGTCCCGGATTGACAGCAAGCAGAAATCGACGGCGCCGACGATTCGAAATCGGCAGCCGCTATTCGTCCGAAGACGGCCGATCCCTCACGTTGCTTGCTGTTGCTTCACCCGGGCGACGATCTGCGTCGGGTTGACGAAGCGCAACGCCAGCAGCAGCCAGACCAGGGTCGTGATCATGTAGATCACCGCCATGGCGTCGATCGACTGGATGGCGCGGACGCCCGAAGCAAACACCGAGTAGTAGAGGACCACGACCAGCGTCTGGCTGGTGGGGCCGGCGGCGAGGAAGCTCAGCTCGAACATGGCGATGGTCCGCACCAGCACCAGCAGCAGCGACGCGAGGATGCCGGGCACCAGCATCGGCAGCAGCACGTGGAGGAACAGGCGGATCGTGCCGGCGCCGAAGACGCGGGCGGCGGCCTCGATCTTGGGATCGATCTGCTCGATGAAGGGGATCATCACCAGGATGACGAAGGGCACCGTGGGCACGAGATTGGCCAGGACCACGCCCCAGAACGTGCCGCCGACGCCGGTCTGGTAGAGCACCGTCGTCATCGGGATGCCGTAGGTGATGGGCGGTACCAGCAGCGGCAGCAGGAACACCAGCATCACCAGCCGCTTGCCCGGAAAATCGCGGCGCGCCATCGCATAGGCGGCGGTGACGCCGAGGACACCCGCCAGCACCACCACGGTGAAGACGATCTCGAAGGTGGTGATCAGCACCGAGCCGAGCTGGAACTCGTCCCAGGCCGACAGGTACCATTTGCTGGTGAAGGCGACGGGCAGCCAGGTGCGCAGCCACTGCGTGGCGAAGCTGTCGAGGATGACCGTCGCGATCATCGCCAGAAGATTGAGCACGAAGAAGCCGACCACGACCCAGATGGCGGTGGCCCACAGTTTCGCGCCGATGGTGGTGTCGCGGATCATCCTTTGCCGCCTGCGGTCGAGCCACGATAGAACAGCGCTCTGGCGCCGAGCACGACAACCACGACGACGAGCTGGACCGCCGCCATGATCATGGCGATGGCCGAGGCCATCGAGTAATCGTACTGCTCGAACGCCGCCTGGTACGCGGCGATGGAAATGACGCGGGTCGGACCGGCCGGCGCGCCGAGCAGCACCGCCGAGGGGAACACCGCAAAGCTCTGGACGAACGAGAGCAGGAACGAGATCGCCAGACCCGGCACGAGCAGCGGCAGGAAGACATGGCGGAAGCGCTGCCAGGCACCGGCGCCATGCGTTGCTGCGGCCTGCTCGAGCGCCGGATCGATGCCGGTGATGTAGCTGAGCGTCAACAGAAAGGTGAACGGGAAGCCGGTGATCAGCAGCGACGCGAAGACGCCCCAGTAGTTATGCGTGAGGCGGGCCGGGGTGGAGATCAGGTGCAGCAGCATCAGGGTCTTGGAGAACCAGCCCTGCGGCCCGAGATAATTGAGCAGGCCCTGCGCCACGAGGACCGTGCCCAGCGTGATCGGCAGCACGAGAATGGTGGTCAGCAGCCGTTGCCGGCGCAGCAGCCGCACCCGCATGGCGACCGGCACGGCGACCAGCAGGCTGATGACGGTGACCGGAATGGCCAGCGCCAGCGTGGTCCAGATGGTGTTGTATTCGAACGGGTCGGCGAAGAACGCCGCATAGTTGGCGAGCCAGCCGCCCGCCTTCGGCGTGAAGCTGAGCCACAGGCCGTAGAGGAACGGATAGACGAAGATCGCGAGCAGGAACAGGAACGCCGGCAGGATCAGCAGCGTGGTGCCATCGAGGCCGCGCAGCGCCAGGCGGCGGCGCAAGGGAATGCTGGGTGCCTCGCTGCTCATACGCCGCCTGCAAAGACCAGCGCGCGGGCGGCGTCGACGGCGAGCGTGACGCCGGCGCCCGGCTCGAGGCGCTGCGTGGTGTGGAACACCAGTTCACTGCCATCGGCGCCACGGCCGATACCGACGAATTCGCGGCCGCGATATTCGACGCTTTCGATCTTGGCGCCGAGCCCGCCGCTGCCGAGCGTCACGTCGTCGGGCCGGGCGACGAGGGTCGCGTTGTCGCCGGCCTTCAGGCCGGCCGTGGCACGGCCCGCGACTGTGGCGTCGCCGACCTTGACGGTGGCGCGGCCGGCGTCGACGGCGGCGACCGTGCCCCGTACGTGGTTGCGGAAGCCCATGAACTCGGCGACATCGAGGCTCGCCGGACTCTCGTAGAGCTCCTCGGGCCGGCCGACCTGGCGGATCTGGCCGTCGCGCATGACGACGACGCGGTCGGCGAGCGACAGCGCCTCGTCCTGGTCGTGCGTGACGTAGATGGTGGTCGAACCGAGCTGGTTGTGGATGCGGCGGATCTCGGCGCGCATCTCGAGGCGGAGCTTGGCATCGAGATTGCTGAGCGGCTCGTCCATCAGCACCAGCGGCGGCTCGATGACGATGGCCCGGGCGATGGCGACGCGCTGCTGCTGGCCGCCGGAGAGCTGGCCGGGGAGCTTTACGCCCTGGTTGCCCAGATGCACGAGCTCGAGCGCGGCCGTGATCCGGCTCTCGGCCTCGGCGCGCGGCACGCCGCGCATCTTGAGGCCGAAGCCGACATTGGCGCGCACATTCATGTGCGGGAACAGTGCGTAGTTCTGGAACACCATTCCGAAGCCGCGGTCCTCGGGCTTCAGCTCGTCGATGCGGCGCTCGTCGAGCCAGATGCCGCCGCCGGTGATGGCGAGCAGCCCGGCGATGCAGTTGAGCGCCGTCGACTTGCCGCAGCCGGACGGGCCGAGCAGCGCGATGAACTCGCCGCGCTCGATGCTGAGAGAAACCTCGCGGAGCGCGTTGAACGTGCCGAAGGCACGGCTCACACGATCGAGGCGGATCTGCCGGAATGGCGACGAGGTGGTGGTCACGGCGATCGATACCTTGTCGCGACAGAGACAAAATCACAAGCGGCATGGGTGGCGCGGCAAAAGCCGCGCCACCCGACCGCGCGAGGAGGGAGCTCGTTACTTCTTGATCTGGCTACCGCCGACCTGCTCGTCCCAGATCTTGAAGGCCGTGACCATGTCGGACGGCTGCAGCGGGGTCTCGAGCGGATTGTTGGCGATCCAGTCTTCGTATTCGGGGCGGCCGAACTGCTTGATGGCGTCCTGGCTGTCCTGCGGCGCCATGGAGAGCGGCACGTCCTTCACCGCCGGGCCGGGATAGAAATAGCCCTGGTCGTAGGTGACGGCCTGCGCCGCCGGCGTCAGCATGTACTTCATCAGGTCGAGCAGCACGGCGAGCTTGTCGTCGCTGATGCCCTTGGGGACGATCATGTAATGCGCGTCGGTCACCCAGTGGAAGCCGTCGAGCTTGGCGACCTTGGCTTCCGCCGGCACGGTGCCGAGCGCGCGCGGGTTGATGTCCCAGCCGGTGGTGGTGACGGTCATGGCGCGGGTGCCTTCGCCCAGCTCCTTCATCACCGCACCGGTGCCCGAGGGGTAGTACTCGATGTATTTGCCCAGTTCCTTGAGATAGGCCCAGGTCTTGTCCCAGCCCTTGGTCGGGTCCTTGGGATTGCTGTCGCCGAGCAGGTAAGGCAGCCCCATGATGAAGGTGCGGCCGGGGCCGGAATTGGCCGGGCGCGCGTAGATCAGCTTGTTCGGATTGGCCTTGGCCCAGTCGAGCAGGCCCTGCGCGGTCTTGGGCACGTCGGCGTCGGCGACCTGGTCGGGCATGTATTCGAGCAGCGGACCCGAGGGATAATAGGTGACGGTGACGCCAAAGCCCTGGCTCAGCGCCTGCATGGCCTTGGCGCCCGGCAGGTAGATGGAGTCGAGGTCGGGGAGCGCGTCGGCGTGGTCCGGCAGCAGCTTCACCCAGAGATTCTGCTCGATGCCGGCCGACAGCGCATCGGTGCCGGACAGGACCAGGTCGATGTCGAGGCGGTTGGCCGCCTGCTCGGCCTGCAGCTTGCCGGGAAGCTCGGGCGCCGTCGCCTTGTTGAAGGTGATGCCCGAAACGAGCTTGGGGTTGGCCTTGGCATAGGCCTCGAAGGCCGGCTGCGTCAGCGCCAGGTTTCCGGCGACGTCGATGACGTTGAGCGCGACCGGCGCACTCGGTAGCGGCGGGCTCGCGGCAAAGGCGCCCGTCGCGGGCAATGCAGCCATAGCGCCGATTCCGGCAAGCGTCTGCCGGCGGGTCAATTTGATCATGTTGTCCTCCCAGCGCCTCCCGGCGCGCGACTTGTATACTAGTAAGGTAGTTGACAGTTGCAACAGGAATCTGCACGTCTAGCGAAAAGGAATAGCGCTTCCAGACAGGCGCAGCCGCAGACTCTGCGGCCGGAGGATCATAAGAGATGCGGGAAGGCTGGCGCTGGTTCGGACCCGACATGGGCGTCGGGCTCGACGAAGTTCGGCAGGCGGGCGCGACCGATGTCGTTACGGCGCTGCACCAGGTGCCGATCGGAACGGTCTGGACGGACGCTGCCGTCGCCGAGCGCAAGAACCTGATCGAGACCACGCCGCCGGGCCGCGTGCCGCTCACCTGGTCGGTGATCGAATCGATCCCCATTCCGGATGCCGTCAAGCGCCGGGGCGGCGCTGCAAAAGCCGAAATCGAGGCCTGGATCGCAAGCCTCGAGGCCGCCGGCCGGGCCGGCATCAAGCTCATCTGCTACAACTTCATGCCGGTCGTCGACTGGTGCCGTACCGATCTCGACTACGAGACGCCGACCGGCTCGACGGCGATGCGCTTCGACCAGGAAAAGTATGCGGTCTTCGAGTTGTGCATCCTCCAGCGTCCGGGCGCCGAGCGCGACTACACGGCCGGGGAGCAGGCGCGGGCGAAGGCCCTCCATGCCGGGATGAGCGACAAGGATATCGCGCAGCTCACCACCAATATCGCGGCGGCGCTGCCCGGCTCGACCACCGAGCCGCTGACCATTCCGGCGTTCCGCGACAAGCTCGAGCAGTATCGCGGCATCGATGCGGCAACGCTTCGCCGCCACCTCATCGAGTTCCTCGAGGCGGTGACGCCGGCGGCCGAGGCGCTGGGCGTGACGCTGACCCTGCATCCGGACGATCCGCCGCGGCCGCTGTTCGGGCTGCCGCGCGTTGCCTCGACCGAGGCAGATTTTGCGGCCGTGTTCGAGGCGGTGCCCTCGCCCGCCAACGGCATGTGTTTTTGCACCGGGAGCCTCGGGGTGCGCGCCGACAACGATCTGCCGAAAATCGCGCAGCGCTTCGCCTCGCGCATCGGCTTTGCGCATCTGCGCGCCACCAGGCGCGAGGCCGATCCGCGCAGTTTCCACGAATCGGCGCATCTTGCGGGCGACGTCGACATGGTCGCGGTGCTCAAGGTGCTGCTCGCCGAGGATCACGCGCGCGCCGCCGGGCAGAGCATCGTGTTCCGGCCCGACCACGGGCAGAAGATGGTCCATGATTTCGGGCGCAAGGGCGCGCCGGGCTATCCGGTGACGGGACGGCTCCGCGGCCTCGCCGAGCTGCGTGGTATCATCACCGCGCTCGAGCACCGCTGAGCGCGGGCGGCTGGTAAACAGCGCCCTAACCAAATTCATCAAATTCGAGCGGCTTTAGAGCCGAAACTTTGATCGTTGCCCGGTAAGTAGAGTTCCGGGGGCTGTCGGGGTGACCAGTGCAGCCGATGATCAAGCTGCGTAGTGAGGGGCAATTGCTCCGCCGTATCCAACCTATTGCGACCAGATTCGAGATCGAGGATGAGGAGCCCGAGCCAGAGCCCGAGCCCATCGAAAATGTTTCACCGCGCATCGACCGACGGCAGGGAGAACGCCGGCAGGGCGAGCGCCGCGGCATGGACACGCTGCGCGCCGAGGCGCTGCAGGCGGTGATCTCGCGCGTCGAGGACCGCAACTTCAATGGCCTGCGCGACCGCTTCACGTTTCCGCGCCTCCGAATCCCGCCGTCACGCATCGCCCTCATCGTGCTTGCTCTCGTGGCGGGCGGCACGGCGGCCTTCCTCGCGACGCAGCACGAGCCGACCGTCACCATGCCGGTAACGCCGGCGGAGGCGCAGGCGCCGGCTCCGACCACCGGCGTCCTCGTCGCCAAGGCGCCGATTTCCGTGGGCCAGACGCTGACGCCCGATATGCTCAAGTGGCAGGACTGGCCGAACAGCGCACTCAGCCCCGACTACATCACCAATTCCGGCGCGCCGGACGCGCTCAGCAAGATGGCGGGGCAGATGGTCCGCGCCGATTTCGTCGCCGGCGAGCCGATCCGCCAGGACAAGCTCGTCGCCGCCGGCGGCGGCTACCTGTCGTCGATCCTCGAAAAAGGCATGCGCGGCGTGTCGGTCAGCGTCTCGGCCGATTCCGCCTCCGGCGGCTTCGTGGTCCCCAGCGATCGGGTGGACGTCGTGCTGACCCGGCAGACCCAGAACGGCGGCCAGGACTCGGCGACCATTCTCACCAATGTGCAGGTGCTCGCCATCAACGCCAAGCTCAGCGGCGCCAATGCCAGCTCGGCCGAGGGCGGCGGCAACGAAGCGGACGCGGCCAGCGCGCAGGCCTTCGCCAATACCGCGATCGCCACGCTCGAGCTCAACCCGAAGCAGGCGCAGGTGATCATCAACGCCTCGACCCAGGGCAAGCTGTCGCTGATGCTGCGGCCGGCCTCGGATGCGGCCGCCAACCCCGATGACGCGACCAACGCGCAGATCCGCCTGTCGAGTCCGTTCTGGACGGGCGGTAGCGGCGGTACGGCAGCCCGGTAGCGCGGAATCCGATTCTATCGGTCCCGTTAAGCCGACGTTGACGCGTTATGGTTAAGGTTCGCTGTGGGCTCTTCGGCTTGAGTTGGCGTATCGCGGTGACCGCGTCTTTTCCTTCGCTCCTTCGATTTGTGCGCCTCGGTGCGCTGTGGGCCGCGCTTTGCCTAGGACTGGGCGCGGCACCGGCACTGGCGCAAACCGTCAACTACGACCTGTCCAGCACCTCGGTGATGCGGATCAAGCTGCCGGTCTCGCAGGCGGTGACGGTCGTCATCTCCGATGCCGTGGGCAAGATCGTCTCGGCCGACCCCAACATCGCCGACGCGCAGCCGATCACCGACAAGTCGCTGTACCTCGTCGGCAAGTCGTTCGGCACCACCACGGTCAATCTGTTTTCGGCCTCGGGCGCGCCGGTCGGCCTGCTGGCGGTCGAGGTCGGCGCCGACACCAGCGGCATGTCCAAGGCGATCCGCGCCGCGGTGCCCAACTCCAACGTCAGGGTCAGCACCGCCAACGGCCGCGTGCTGCTTTCGGGCACGGTGACCGACGCCAATTCGATGCAGAAAGTGCTCGACATCGTCGGCCAGTACGGCAGCCCCGCGGTCGTCAACACCATGACCTTCGTGGGCGGCCAGCAGGTCAACCTCGAGGTCCGCATCCTCGAGGCGCAGCGCGACGCCGGACGCGAGCTCGGCATTTCGTGGGGCGCCCATGCCGGCGGCTCGGCGTTCTCGGTCGGCGGCGGCCCGAGCAATCCGGCGGGCGACGCCACCTCGTTCTCGTCGTTCATGACCAGCGTGATCTCGGGCGTCACCGGGCTCAGCGTCAGCGCGACGATCAACGCGCTCGAGACCAAGGGGCTGGTGCGCACTCTCGCCGAGCCCAACCTCACGACGCTCTCGGGCGTCAATGCGAGCTTCCTCGCCGGCGGCCAGGTGCCGATCCGCGTCGTCGACAACAACGGCAACGCGGCGCTCACCTACCACGATTTCGGCGTGAAGCTCGAATTCACGCCGGTGGTGCTCGACGGCGACCGCATCCAGATTCACCTCACCCCCGAGGTGAGCGACCTCAGCGGCTTCAACAACGGCGATCCGATCTTCACCACGCGCACCCTCGATGCGACGGTGGAGCTGCGCGACGGCCAGAGCTTCTCGGTGGCTGGGCTGCTGCAGACCAACACCAACCTCAACCAGAACCAGCTGCCCTGGCTGGGCGACGTGCCGATCCTGGGTTCGCTGTTCAAATCCTCGGGCTACAAGAAACACGATACCGAGCTCGTGGTGATCGTCACGCCGCGGCTGGTGCAACCCAACAGCCCGAACCAGGTGGCGGAGACGCCGCTCGATGAGACGCAGCCGGCCAACGACCCCGAATTCTTCGCCCTCGGCCAGATGGAGGTAACGCCGCAGATGCTCAAGACCATCCAGTCGGGCGGCGGCGTCAGCGGGCCTTCGGGCTACATCATCAACCTCGGAGACCGCCATTGAGCCTGCGCAGACTCGCAATGGCGGCCGCGGCGCTGTCGGCGGCATCGCTCCTGGGCGGCTGCGCCTACGACTATTTGCAGCACACCGACCGCGTCGGCTATT
>Ga0207667_10008394_pt1 | contig 12275 bp, 11 predicted proteins | sample KBSCornC52_FD_184301 | JGI IMG/M metagenome (GOLD analysis project Ga0207667, IMG submission 184301) | Corn rhizosphere microbial communities from Kellogg Biological Station, Michigan, USA - KBS Corn C5-2 (SPAdes) (version 2) | ecosystem: Host-associated > Plants > Roots > Rhizosphere > Soil ...
CAAACCCGGGATACGGCTTCAGCGGAACGAGCGCAACAATCTCCAGCATCCCCGCCTTGAAGATCGGCAGGCTGCCCACCGCCTCGCGCACCTGCTCCTCGCTGTCCGCTTCCCACAGAATCGAAGCGCCCGGCAGATCTCCGCGCAGCCAGATCTGCCGCAACAACCCCGCCGCATACAGTTCCTTTACCCGCTGCGACTCCTGCGACGCCAGATCAGCGGTAAAGGCCTCAGGCGGGAACACATCGGTCCGTCGACGCGAAAGCGTTAAGAATTGCATAGGTCATTTCTCCGGGTCGTGCAGGTAGTCGGGCTAGTTCAATCAGGCGGCGCTGGCCTCAGGATCCGCCGTAAGGCGCCGGAAATCCACCAGCATCTTCGCCCGCCATATCAGGATCATGCCGAAAGCAAGAATAAAGAAGATTCCGGCCGTCTGTTGCGCCGTAAGGATCTTATCGAAATACCCGCGCGCGAAAAGCCGGATCGCCGCCAGCACCAGGATCACCAGCAGAAATGCGCTCGAGCGCTTCATCCGGACCGTCTCTCCCTGCCGCTCCAGCCGCGTCGTCAGCAGCAAAGGCCACGCCAGCACCAACGCCCCCGTCAGAAATGCCGTCAGCGCCCACGTCCATGGAACCCGGAACGCCGAGTCCACAAACATCGAGAAGCCCGTCGCCATCCCCAGCGGCGGAATAATGATCTTCCTCAGCGAAACGGCAGTGCGCGTCTCCCGCAGCCGCCAGATGATGACGGCCACAGCACCCGCCCCGGCCATCAGAACCGAGCCAGCAGCCTTTGCAAACAATGAGGGGAACAGGGGAAGCGCGACCATGTGTCTTTATCTTATTGGATTCCAGGTTTCCGCGCGACGAAAGGTTCCCGCTCCTGTTCACCCAACGTTCACTCTGGCCCACCATCTTCTTATTTCATGAAAAACTCGCCGCGCCCCCCATTCGCCCACGGATCATAGTGCTCCGCGAACTCCGCCCTCTGCTGCACCGAAGGATGGCTGTCCATCCAGAACTCCACAAACGCATTTGGGTGAGGATCCTCCAGCCACGCCTCGCCCATGTGGTTGAACGCCGAAACCGCCGTCTTCTGCGGATCGGCCACCAGCCCATGAATCGCCTCCTGCCCGTAGACATCGGCCTCGTGCTCAAAGTGCCGGCTCGCCGTATTCGCCACCGGAGTCGATACAAAATCTCCGATGGAAATCGCAAAGAACAGCACCAGGAACCCTGTCCGGCTTGCCGTCGTGCTCACCCGCCAGCGCTCCCCGAACCGCCGCACCATGCCCTCCGCCAGGTGCGCACACGCCCAGAACAAGAACAGCAGCCCCGCCATCGTCAGCGCCAGCCCCTTCGGAATGTGGTTCAGCACATAGTGCCCGCTCTCGTGCCCGAAGATGAACATGATCTCGTCATCGGGCATCCGGTCCATCGTCGTATCCCACATCACAAAGCGCTTGCTTCGCCCGATTCCCGTCACGTAGGCGTTGATGCCGTTGCTCTTCTCGCTGGCCTTCATCAGGAACATTCGCTCCGGCGGAATCCTCGTCCCCGTTCGCGCCACCACCTCTTCCAGCTTCGCGACCAACGCCGGATGCGTCTCCTCCAGCGGCGAATACTTGTTAAAGATCGGATCGATCACGAGAGGCTCGAGGAACGTTCCAATCAAGATCAAAGGCAGCGAGATCACCCAGATCCATATCCAGTAACGCCGCGGCGACTTTCGCACCACCCAGTTCAAAAACACCGCAACCGGCACCCCGATCGCCAGCGACACCCCAAGCCCCTTCGCGTTGTCGACAAACCAGGGCCCCCAGGCCTGCACGCTGACGTGGTACTTCAGGCTCGCCGCGTGAGCGATCACCCCAAGCGGCAGATCGGCAACCGCGAGCACCACCAGCGCAATCCCAAAGAACCCTACGCCCTGTATCCATCGCGGCTTGAGCGTTTCCCGCGTCCACACGTCTAAACGCGTAGCCGTACCTGATGCCAGCAAGGCCCACAGCACGATGAGCCCCCACACCGACCCGGGAATCGCCACCGCTACCCTGATCCTGTTCAGAGCAATTGCCTGCGCAAGCTTATCGGGCGGCAGAGAATACGCCTGCTCCGAATGCGGACGCGATCTTTCCTGCACCTGCAGCGCCCTGCTATTTGCTGTCGGATTCGCCTGACCCGCCTGCCCCCAGGCTCCGGCGCCACTCACCAAAAGCAGAACCGCCACGGTACCTGAACGCAAAATGCGATAGACAAAGGCCAACAGTTTTCCCTCGAGAGAATCAGGAATTTGAGACAATCAAGTTTACCGATGTTTCCAGCTAAGAAGTTCCGACTACCATCAGGATCCCTCTGTTCCTCTGGGCCCCGCTCTGCAGTCATTGCAACGTTCAGCCTGCTTGCACTTGCGCTGACCCTCGCCGCATCCGCCCAGCACCGCAGCAAGGTCCACGCCGCAGCCAGAGATGCCGCCCCCGCTTCGCCTGTCCTGCTTGACACCATGACCAGCGAACTCCAGCGCGCCTTCACGTCGTTGGGCAAGACCATACCCAACCAGAAGGACGCGGACAAGGTCCTCCCGCCCTACTTCATCAGCTACTCGGTAAGCGACGCCAGTGCCGTCACCATTCGCGTCCAATATGGAGCCCTTGCGGACAGCAACACCAACCACGTCCGCTTCGCCGACGTTCAGGTGCGCATCGGCGAGCCCAAACTCGACAACACGCACGGCAACCACCGTTCCTCTGCAGTGAACAGCCTTCAAATGCCTCTCAGCGACGACCGCGCCGCGCTCGCTCGCACCCTTTGGCTCGCCACCAACGCCGGCTACGGCAACGCTCTCGACAACTACCTCCGCGTCAAAACCGAGGCCCAGGTCCGCGCCAGGGAAGAAGACTCCTCGCCCGACTTCAGCAAGGAGCCGCCGGAAGTCTCCGTCTCCGCTCCGGCCCCGTCCATCGCCATTGACCGCGCCGCGTGGGAGCAGCGCATCAAGGCACTCGGCCTGGTCTTCCGGGAATTTCCCGATGTCTACCAGAACATCGCCATGCTCACCGTCCAGAACCAGACCGACTACTACGCCTCCTCTGAAGGCTCACGCATCGTCGCTCCCCGCCAACAGGCACGTGTCGTGGTTTTCGCAGTGACCCGTGCTGAAGATGGCATGGATCTCTTCCGCGGGCAGACCTTTGAAGCCGAGACCGTCGACGGCCTTCCTTCGCAACCGCAGATGGAATCCGCGGTCCGAGAGCTAGGCAAAAGCCTCGAAGCACTCCGCAAGGCTCCCGTAACCGAACCCTTCGATGGCCCCGCTATCCTCTCCGGCCGCGCCTCAGCCGTCTTCTTCCACGAAGTCCTCGGCCATCGTCTTGAAGGCCAGCGCCAGCGTGGCGACGAAGAAGGCCAGACCTTCACGAAGGAACTGAATAAGGAAGTCCTGCCTCCCTTCCTCTCCGTTTCCGACGATCCCACCCTCAGCACGTTCGACAAAACATGGCTCAGCGGCACCTACGCCTACGACGACGAAGGTCAGAAAGCCCGCCGGGTCGACCTCATTCAGAACGGCGTCCTCAAAACCTTCCTCATGTCGCGCCTGCCCATCGCGAGCTTCGCCGAATCAAACGGCCACGGCCGCAGCCAGACAGGCCGCATGCCCACCGGTCGCCAGGGAAACCTCATCGTCACCTCGACGAAGACCGAACCCGAAGCCGACCTCCGCAAACAACTGATCGATGAGGCGAAAAGGCAGGGCAAGCCCTACGGCCTCTACTTCGAAGACATCTCCTCAGGATTCGCCGTCACCACCCGCAGCGCCCCGCAGGCCTTCCAGGTCATCCCGCTCGTCGTCTGGCGCGTCTACGTCGATGGCCGCCCGGATGAACTTGTGCGTGGCGTCAGCATCGTCGGCACTCCGCTCGCCGCGATGAAGCGCATCGTGGCCACCAGCGACAAGAGCGAAGTCTTCAATGGCGAATGCGGCGCGGAATCCGGCACAGTCCCCGTCAGCGCCGTCGCCCCAGCCATGCTCGTCAGCGAAATTGAAACGCAGCGCCAGCAGCAAGGCACACAGCGCCCGCCGATCCTCTCCATTCCAGGCGCGCCATCCACTCCAGCATCGAAGGAGGGCCAATGAATCTCGCTCGCCACCTCTCCTCTTTTCTCGCGGCGGCACTCCTCTCCTTCGCCACCATCTCGCCGCTCTCCGCCTCCGCCCAGACCCCGCGAGCGGACGCCGAGAAAGACCCCGTCCTCAAAGCCATGCTCGAAGAACTCAATCGCAGCATGACGCATCTGCAGCTTCCCGGATTCGAGAAACCCTACTTCATCGAGTACCGCCTCGAAGAGGTGCAGGACTTCGAAACCCGCGCCGCCTTCGGAGCGACGGAAGGCTCCCATCATAACCACGCCCGCATCGCTCGAATCACCGTTCGCGTCGGCGACTACAAGACAGACAACTCCAGTCCCCGCGGCGATGGCGCCCTTCAGCTCACCTCCATCGACGACGATCCCATCGCCCTCCGCTCCGCCCTGTGGTCCGGCACCGACCAGGCTTATAAAGCCGCCCTCGCCGCCTACGCGCAGAAACAAGCCGAGCTCAAGCAGGTGCAGACACCTCCGCAGGCCGACGACTTCAGCAAATCAAAGCCGATCGTCTCCCTCGCCGACCCGCTCAAGTTGTCAGTCGACGAGAACGCCTGGAACGATCGCGTCGCCCGCGACAGCGGCATTTACCGCTCTGACCCTGCCGTCAACGCAAATCAGCACATGATCCAGTACTCCACCGCCGCCTTCCACGCCCGCGTCACAACCACATGGATCGCTTCCAGCGAAGGCGCCATCGTCCGCAAATCTTCCAGCAGCTACTCCGAGTCGATCGGCCTCGGCACGCAAGCCGAAGACGGCATGCACCTGGATCGCTCCTACGGCACGAGCGGCATCTCCCTTCCCGACCTCGACAGTCCAGAAGAATTCCACAAGCACGCCGTCACGCTCATCTCCTCACTCAGCGATCTTCGCCAAGCTCCAATCGTCGAAGAGGAATACCACGGTCCCGTGCTTCTCTCGGCCGACGCCAGTGCCGACACGCTGCATTCCCTGCTTGCCTCTGGCATCACAGCAACCCGCCCCAAGCTCGGCACTGAGGCTCGCACCAACGGACCTTTCGCTTCCAGTTACAAGGCCCGTATCATGCCCGACTTCCTCAGCGTTGTCGACGATCCTGCGCTGAAGACATGGGAAGGCAAGTACCTCGTTGGCTCCTACTCCGTCGATGACGAAGCCGTTCCCGCGCAGACCGTCCAGCTCGTCTCGGACGGCCACCTTCAGAACTACCTCATCGGCCGCACGCCCGTGCGCGACTTCCCCGAATCCAATGGCCACGCCCGCGCCGGCGTCACCGGCCCCGCCCGGCCAGTCATCGGAGTTTTGAAAGTCACAGCGCAGCAGGGCCTCTCCGACGATGAACTGAACACCAGGCTCATCCAACTCGCCAAAGACCGCGGCCTCAAGTCCGTCTACTACGTCGAAACTCTCGGCACTGAAGCCACGCCGCGTCTGCTCTATCGCGTGGACCTCGACGGCAAGCGCACTCTCGTCCGCGGCGCCGTACTCGACGACCTAGACCAACGCGCACTCCGCTCCGGTGTAGTCGCCGCAGGCAAAAACCTCTGGGTCGCCAATTACGCCACCGAAATTCCAGAAACCGTCCTGGCCCCCGCGCTCCTCTTCGACGACGTCACCGTAAAGCGCGCCAACGAAACCAACGACAAACTCCCCTACTACCCGCCACCGGAGTAGAAAGCAGTCGTGAGCAATCATCAGTTCATCGCTTCCTTCCTCTTTCTAGGGCGACCTGATTTCGGTTCAACAAGACGATCGCCAACGAGAATTCCTCACCGGGCCCGGCACCGGAGTGGTTGGTCACAAAAAGTGCAGCGAGCGATGACAAGCACTCTCGCCTGTGATGTCATTGCACCTGGATTTCCCAAACCGAGGACGGTATGGCCCGCCACTTATTCACATCCTCTGGTCCAGGCAACTCGCGACTGAAGAAATATCTCGCACTCTGCGTTCTCGTTTTGACCAGCCCCCTTTTGGCTGATCCGCAGGAGCCCTCGGATCTCATGAAGGAAGTCTCCGGTTCACTGATAGCGCTCTCAACTCCGGATGCATCCGCATCGGCTCGTTGGTATGAGGAAAAACTCGGATTCCATCCCGTCAAGAATGGCGCAATGGGAAAGAATCTGCGATTCGCGCTGCTCCGCAGTGGAGACAATATCGTCGAGCTCATTCAAAACCCCGACGCAAGACCATTGGCAGAAGCTGTCCCGGGCGTTAAAGACCCTTTCGAAATCCACGGAATATTCAAGATAGGCTTGACCGTTCGAAACCTCGATCTTGTTCTGGCCGATCTGAAACGGCGGAGGGTAAAAATCGAGTTCAGCGTTACGACACTGAATGACTTAGGATTGCGTTCCTTCGGAATCCGGGATATGGATGGCAATCTCATCCAGTTCTTTGGCAAGTGAGTGCGTTATTGCGCGCTGCACTTTAATCCAGCCTGGTCAGATACGCCACGCCCTCATCCGGCCGCATGCGCCTCGCCATCTCCTCCGCCTGCTCCCGATCGTCTCCCGCGGGCCGGATTCGCACCCAATAGCTCTTCTCGCCGGGAAACCAGATCACCTTCGATCCCGGGTAATCGTCGATCAGCTTTCCCTTGAACCGGACCGCCTTCCGCTCGCTCGTGAATGGCCCGATCTGCACGCACCACCGGCCGCCCACATCCATCGGCTTCGGCGTCTCATACACGTCCACCCTCACCCGGCCCGATCCAGGCCAAATGCCGATCGACCTCGCCGAAGCCTTCGTCAAATCCAGAATTGCAGTCGTAACAAACGGCCCGCGATCGCTGATGCGCATCGCCGACGCCTGCCGCGTCTTCAGATTCGTCACCACGATCAGAGACCCCATCGGAAGCGTCCTGTGCGCAGCCGTGAGCGCGTCATCGCTGAACACCTGCCCATTCGCGGCCTTCCGTCCCTTATAGGGAGCGGTATACCAAGTGGCCAGGCCCTCTTCGCTGTAAATCGGCCGATGCGAAAGGATGAACTCCTTGTCCTCCGAGCTGATCCCGCCCTCGGGAACCCGCGTCACCGGGATGCCGCCCGTCGCAGGCGGCTCGGCCGAAGGCCGTCTTGTGGGAGCCGGCGGCGTATACACCGGCGGCGCCGTAGCTGTCGGCGTTACGCGCGCCTTTTTGTGACCGCATCCGGCAGCAACCATCACCACCATTAACAGCCCAACCAGCCATCCAATGCGAAACGAGTTCGGGGGAGAGAACCGTCCCATCAGCCGCGCGGACCCTGTTGCGGGTCCATCTTGTCCGCCAGATTCCTGAGCTTGTCTGACAGCTTGCGCATCGCCGAGATCGACTCACTGCGAACCTGCGGCACTACCGCATCATTCACGTAAGCAATCGCATGCCGCAGTTCCATCTCGATCAGTTCGATCGCTTCATCCAGCCTGTGAGATACGCCCGGGCCCGGAGGAGGAGGTGGTGGAGGAGGATAAGAGCTCATAGCAATGAACCTCGCTTTCTAGTCTCGACTCGGCCCCATGTCGCGTCAATGCCGCCAGGTGCGCGTTTCGCATTCACCGTGCCTGCGGAAACAACAGCCGCCCCGTCAATTTCCACTCCTGCCCGGCTCGCGAATCTCAGACCCAAAAGTTACCTTTTCTGAGTATTTTGCGTCGGAGTTAGTAGAGCATTTGCCGATCAGCAGTGGACACTGTTCCGGTCCGAGTCTCTGAGTTCTACGAGCCGGTACAGGAAAAGTTCCATCGGAGCGAGGGAGCACTTTTTGGACGAGGCCCGGAAGCCCCAACCCAGACGCTGGACCGCACGCCCGGTTCGCCCAGTCTCCCGGCTTCATCTACCTTCCTTTAAGCTGGTTGTCATTTCATCCGCGCTTTTGCTCACAGCCTCGATACCCACTGCCGCGCAGACGGAACCCATCAACCCCGCCGCTCCTATCCCCGCAGCCCCGCTTCCGATCATTAAGCAAGACAAACAAGGTCCCTGCCGCATCATCCCTAAAAGCGAATCTTCCGCCAAGACCCTCACCGCCCTGGGGTCAAGCTACCTCGCCGCAGCCGCTGGCTTTCCGCCGATCGAACCAGGTGTGCATCCAGCAGCAAGCCCAAGACCGCCACAAAACATTCAGAACCTGCCGCCCTGTCCTCTTCCGCCCTTTATCAACTTCTTCCAGCGCTTCATCAGTGGCCCCGAGGTCAAACCCCTCACCCCAAAAGAAAAGGCTCGCCTCGCCGTGCGCAATCTGCTCGACCCCTTCAACGCCATCACGATCGCCGGAACCGCCGCCATCACCATCGGTTCCGACCCGCACAGCGCCTACGGCCCGGGCCTCCCCGGCTTTTGGCGCTACACCGGCGTCAGCTACAGCGAAGACACCACCAGCGAATTCTTCGGCACATTCCTTATCCCGTCCATCTTCCACCAGGACCCGCACTACCACCGGATGCCGCACGCCCCCATTCCCCGGCGCATCCTCAATGCCATCATTCAGGTCGGCTGGACCCAGAGCGACACGGGGAAAGGGATCCCCAACTACGCCAGCATCATCGCTGCCCCCATCGATGCCGAAATCGCCGACCTCTACGTCCCCGGAATTGAATCCGACCTGCCCACGACCACCGCCCGCGTCGTCACCGGCTGGGCCCTCGCCCCCACCGATAACTTCATCACCGAATTTCTGCCCGACGTCGCCCGCCGCATCCACGTCCGTATAGTCTTCGTCCAGGAGATCCTGAACCAGGTCTCCCGCCCCGGCGCTCCCGGCAGTTGATTAGCCAAAAAACAACCCGACTCAAATCCGTAACCCCCGCAACATCAACTCTTTGTCTCTGCCCTAAGCACCCCGTTCACCTCCCTCCAGTCCCCATTCACCCCCCTATTTCCCCATTCGCTGCGCCCCCGTTGGATTGACCAGCCCCGGTCATTACTCTTGTACTGAGTTTTCAGGTTCCGGCCGTCACATCCGCCGAACCCCAAGAGTTCCAGCGCATTCTTTCCTAAGGAGATCGCACCAAATGTCAAAAGCGATGAAGTACGCCGAGAAAGCCGCCGTCTACGCGGCCCGGGGAGCGTGGGTCGTATACGAGCGGCTGAACCGCATCAGCCCCAACCCCTCGTTTACCCCCAAATGGAGCGATAAACCCCTCCTCAAGAGCTACGAGAAAGAGAAACCCCCGCTAGGCTGGCCGCGCACCACTGACTCGCTCTGCCCCAAGTGCGTCCCTGAGATCCGCAAGCAGATCCTCGACGGCAAGCTGCCCCACGAAGTTCTTCTGAACGAAAAAGTCGGCGAAATCAAGGCCCAGATCATCGAGCGCGACGGCAAGATCCTCATGATCAAGGACTGCCCCAAGCACGGCCATTTCGAAGACGTGATGTCGATCGACACCAAGTTCTTCAAGCACCTCGAAGAGAGCTTCCCCGGACGCGACATCCGCGCCCACGGCGAGGGCGACAAGAAGCTCCACAATCACGGCACCTCCACCGTCACCCATGGCCGCGGATCGGTGCTCACCATCGATCTCACCAATCGCTGCAACATGATGTGCGATCCCTGCTTCATGGACGCCAACCAGGTCGGCTTCGTCCACGAGCTGACGTGGGACGAAATCAAGACCATGCTCGACAACGCCATCACCATGAAGCCCCGGCGTCAGATGAGCGTTCAGTTCTCCGGTGGCGAGCCCACCCTCTCGCCCTACTTCCTTGATGCGGTCGCCTACTCGCGCAAGGTCGGCTACAACTCAGTACAGGCAGCCTCCAACGGCATTGAATTCGCTAAGTCCAAGGAACTCTGCCGCGCCGCAGCCGAAGCGGGTCTCCGCTACGTCTATCTCCAATTCGACGGCATCGGCAACGCTGCCAACAGCCACCGCAAGGTCGGCAACCTGTTCGACGTAAAGCTGCAGGCCATCAACAACTTGCATGAAGCCGGCGTGGACATCGTTCCCGTGACCACCATCATCAACGGCATCAATAACGAGCAGGTGGGCCGCATCATCGAGTTCGCCCTCGACAACCCCAAGAAGATCAGCTTCCTCAGCTTCCAGCCCGTCTCCTTCACCGGCCGCGATGAGGACATCAGCGAAGAGCGCCGCGTGGCTCAACGCTACACCCTCTCGCACATGGCGCACGACGTCAAGAACCAGGTCGGCCTCGGCGAGCCCGAGCGCGACTGGTTCCCCATCTCGTTCATGTCCACCTTCTCTGACTGGGCCGATCTCGTTCACGGACCAACCGCCGAGTGGGGACAGCTCTCCTGCGGATGCCACCCCAACTGCGGCATCGGCATGGCGCTGATGATCGACAAGGAAACCAAGGAAGCGGCGCCGGTTACCGCCTTCCTCAACATGAACATCGTAGCCAAGGATCTGGCCAAGGTTAACGACGCCGCTCGCGGGAAGTTCATGTCGGTCCTGGGCTTCGGACTCGCGCTCCTGCGCAACTACGATCCGTTCCAGGCGCCCACCCACTTCAGGATCACGGACATGCTCAAGAAGATGGATAAGACCTTCAACGCCACTGGCCGCGACTACGGTTCGGTCAAGGGCGATCGCACCATGAAGGACATCGAGAAGCGTCGTTCTGACCGCTGGAACTTCCTCTTCATCGCCGGCATGTGGTTCCAGGATCTGTTCAACTACGACTTCCGCCGCACTGAGCAGTGCATCATTCCGTACGCTACACAAGAGGGTGAAATCAGCTTCTGCGCCTACAACACCGGCGTCGGCTGGCGCAACATCATCGAGAAGATGCACATGACCGCCACGCTGACCAAGTGGTACGACGAGCACGGCCGTCACGAGATCTTCGCCGGCGGCAAGAAGGTCGGCATGACCTACGTGGGCCACGAGCTCAAGCTGAACATGGAGCACGTGAACGCCGAAGCGAACCACACGCTCGATAACCTCGGCATCGCCAAGAACGCTCGCGAAGAAAAGCTTCGCGCCCGCGATCTGAAGAAGGAAGCCGAGAACGCCAAGATGGCCAAGCTCTATCGCGAACACGTACTCGGCGAAAAGCCGGTCGAAGGCCTTGTAAGCCTCGACTCCATCAAGCCGGCTTCCAATAACGCTGCCTCGCCCATCAACCGGCAGAAAGAAGCCGAGCCCGTAGCCGGAGACTAACCAATTTCCTGCGAGGTTTCTAGCCCCCCGATTTCGGTTCTCCAATGCAACAGGGCCGTCCCCTTCGGGACGGCCTTGTTGCATTTGCGTAATCTTTAGAGGCGAGCTCAGCGTGCATTCGCCGCAATGATGGAGGCAATCACGCCCGTCGCAACAGCAGCCAGCACGTAGTTTCCATCCACCTCGCGCCACTCGTACCCTCTCGGAGGCCGCCGCAAGCGATACTGCCGGTAATCAACCCGTGCTCCGCGGTCCCAGTCCTCGTGACGCATGTGGTAGCCCTTCCTCCATTCCTTGTGCTCTACATAGTGGTGATGATCGCGATCGCGGTCGCGATCATGATCGTCATGATGGTCCTGCGCAAATACAGCCACGCCTGAGAGCATGGCGCCCATCGTGCAATAAGCAATTGCTTTGCGAATAGTCTTCATACTGACACTCCTGTCTATGTGGGGAATTGTTGTTAACCCAAACCAGGCTCGTATTGCTCCTTTAACTGCAGGCACACAAATGCCTCCTTATGAAGACGGGTGTGCGAATCCCGACGTTGCGTCGGATTAAGCAAACTTGTGAGCTTTATCTCATCAGCGACAAAATGGTCCTGCATCCAGATTGGTCAACAAGCCCGCCGCATCATCACTCGGAGTCCCACTCTGCCAAGCAATCTCAAGCCCAACCGCAAATTCCCAACCTTCTCCGACGATCGGCGCTATGATGTTGGCCGGAGAATCGCCATGTCTCAATACGCCTTCCACTGCCAGGACTGTGACAAGGAATTCACCCAGCACCACCACCTCGCCGACATCGACAAAGCTGAAATTAACTGCCCTCACTGCGGCAGCAAGAATGTTCACCAGTTGATGTCCGCCTTCTCTGCTGTCACCTCGAAGAAGAGCTAATCCCAGCCAATTTGACCGCACCGTATCGGTGCCGCCAGTAAAAACCCGGACGCTGGGTGCTGCATTCCCATCCCAAGACGAATATGGCGCGGCCATCGGCCGCGCCATATTCATGAGTGTTAAAGACGGCCTACTCCTTCGGCCCCCC
>Ga0207667_10008397_pt1 | contig 12273 bp, 10 predicted proteins | sample KBSCornC52_FD_184301 | JGI IMG/M metagenome (GOLD analysis project Ga0207667, IMG submission 184301) | Corn rhizosphere microbial communities from Kellogg Biological Station, Michigan, USA - KBS Corn C5-2 (SPAdes) (version 2) | ecosystem: Host-associated > Plants > Roots > Rhizosphere > Soil ...
GTGAGAGTGGAGAGCTATGCTGGACCAAGGGAATAACACCGAGCTCCCGGCCATCCCGGCCAAGCGCTACTTCACCATCGGTGAGGTCAGCGAGCTGTGTGGCGTGAAGCCGCACGTGCTGCGTTACTGGGAGCAGGAATTCCCTGCGCTCAACCCGGTCAAGCGCCGCGGCAACCGCCGTTATTACCAGCGCCACGACGTGCTGATGATCCGGCAGATCCGCGCCCTGCTGTACGACGAAGGCTTCACCATCACCGGCGCCCGCGCCCGGCTGGAAGGCCCGCAGGCGCGCATGGAATCGAGCATTTCGCACCAGATCGTGCGCCAGGTGCGCATGGAGCTGGAAGAAGTGCTGAGCCTGCTGCGCCGCTGAGCTTCAAGCTTCGCAAGTCCCGGCCTAGCTGCTAGACTTGCCCACTTGCCGTATCGTCGGGGCGTAGCGCAGCCTGGTAGCGCATTTGCCTGGGGGGCAAAGGGTCGTCGGTTCGAATCCGGCCGCCCCGACCAATTACGGTGATGGATTCGAAAGGCGCCCTTGGGCGCCTTTCTTCGTTTAGGTACGTCGGCGCCCTTGGGCGCCTTTCTTTTTAAGTACGTCAGCGCCCTTGGGCGCCGTTCTTTTTGCCGTGGATTTATTCGTCCACGTAGCGCGGTATCGGCCCCGGATGCGGCGTCTTGCGGTCCGAGAGGTCGAACATCACCTCGTCCACATAGCACCAGCCCCAGCCCTCCGGCGGATCGTAGCCTTCGATGATGGGGTGTCCCGTCGTGCGGTAGTGCTTGGTCGCATGCCGGTTCGGCGAGTCGTCGCAGCAGCCCACGTGGCCGCAGCTGCGGCAGATGCGCAGATGGACCCAAGGGCTGCCGGTCTTCAGGCATTCCTCGCAGCCGGCGGCGCTGGGCGTGACCTCGCGGATGCCATCGAGATGGCTGCAGCTGGCTTTCATCGCGGTCTCCTTGGGTGGCGCATGGCGTTCGCGATCGGCCGCGCCATGCGCTTTCAGAGTTCTTCAAGGCTGTTTCAGGCGGGTTTCAGGACTCGAGCGCGCCGCCTGGCGAGGGTGGGCGCAGATCCCCGCCCATCGAGAGGCTACATGAAGACACTCGCTCCCATCCCCGCGCATGCGTCCGCGGCGCTGCGCGACGACCAGCTCGAGAAACTGCGCCGGGCGCTGGACCGCTGGTTCTACTTCGGCATGGCCTGGCTGGTGCTGCTGGTAGTGGCCTACGGTTTCGGCCGGGGACTCGGCGAGCGGCTGCTGCACCGGGCGGAGCCGCTGCCGTGGATCCTGCATGTCCACGCGCTGGTGTTTGCCGGCTGGGTGCTGTTGTTCCTGGTCCAGTCCGGGCTGGTGCGCCGGCATGCGCTGCGCCTGCATCGGCGGCTGGGTCTGTTCGGCGCGGGCCTGGGCACGGTGCTGCCGGTGCTGGGCGTGGCCACCGCGCTGGTGATGCGCCAGTGGCATGCGCGCCAGGGGCCGACCCACGATGCCTTCCTGGCGATTTCCTTCAACGACATGCTGAGCTTCGCCGCGGCCTTCGGCCTGGCGCTGCGCTGGCGGCGGCGCCCGGAATTCCATCGCCGGCTGCTGCTGATCGCCACCTGCGCGCTGACGGTGGCCGCATTCGCCCGTTTCCCGCACGCCCTGGTGCCGGCCAATACCTGGTACGCCTATGTGGACGTGCTGATCGGGCTGGGCCTGCTGCGCGATCTCATCGTCGAAGGCCGCATCCATCGGGCCTATGCGATCGGCCTGCCGTGCGTCATGGCCGGGCAGGGGCTGGCGCTCTATCTGGCCTTCGCCGCGCCCGCGGGATGGCTGGCGTTGCTGCACGCCTTGCTCGACTAAGCGACCTTCAGCACGATCTTGCCCACATGCTCGCCGCTTTCCATCAGCCGGTGCGCATCCGCCGCGCGCGCCAGCGGAAACACCTCGTGCACCATCGGCAGGCAGCGGCCCGCGGCGAGCGCGGGCCATACATGCGCGCGCAGGTCGTTGGCGATCTCTGCCTTCTCCGCACCGCTGCGTGCGCGCATGGTGGAGCCGGTGACGGTGGCGCGCTTGAGCACCAGCGTCTGCAGGTCCACTTCGTCCGCGCGGGTGCCGCCGAGGAAGCCGATCACCACCAGCCGCCCGTCGCGGGCCAGGGCGGCCACGTTCCGCTCGAAATAAGCGCCGCCCATGATGTCCAGGATCACATCCACGCCATGCCCGTCGGTCCTGGCCAGCACGGCCAGCGCGAAGTTCTCCTGGTGGTAGTTGATCGCCTCGGCGCCGAGATGGCGCACCACCGCGCATTTGTGCTCGCTGCCGGCGGTGGCGAAGGCGGCGATGCCGAATTCGCGGCACAGCATCAGCGCGGTGGTGCCGATGCCGCTGGTGCCGCCGTGGATCAGCACCCGCTCGCCCGGTACGGCGCGGCCGATGCGGAACAGGTTGGCCCACACGGTGAAGAAAGTTTCGGGAATCGCCGCGGCGTGGATCGAATCGATACCGTCGGGAATCGGCAGCGTCTGTCCGGCGGGCAGCACGCAGTATTCGGCATAGCCGCCGCCATTGGTCAGCCCGCAGACGCGATCGCCCACCGCGAAGCCCTGCACGTCGGCGCCCATCGCGACGATCTCGCCGGCGATTTCCAAGCCCGGCGTCGGATGCGCGCCCGGCGGCATCGGATAGCGGCCCATGCGCTGAATCACATCGGGCCGGTTCACACCTGCCGCCTGCACCTTCACCAGCACTTCGTCGCGCGCCGGCTCCGGCAAGGGCACCGTGCGCGGCTGCAAGACTTCCGGCGGACCGGGCGTCTCGATCCCGATCTCCATCATCCGGTCCGGCAGGAAGACTTTGCTCATGGCGCGCGAATCATTCCTTGGCGTCCGCCACGTGTACGCGACGGCCAGTGAACGACGCGTATCTGCAACGCGTCATCCGCGTTGCAGGGCACGCTCGCGCATCAATACAGCACGCGGCTGCGCAAGGTGCCCGGAATCTCCGCCAGCCGGTCTTTCAGCGCGCCGGCCTGCGCTTCATCCGCCGACACGTCGATCACCACATAGCCCACCTGCGGATCGGTCTGCAGGAACTGCGCGTCGATATTGATATTGCCGGCGGAGAACAATTCGTTGATGCGCGACAGCACACCCGGCACATTGCGGTGGATATGCAGCAGGCGCCGGCTGTTCGGATGCTCCGGCAAGGTCACTTCGGGGAAGTTCACCGCCGACAAGGTCGAGCCGTTGTCGCTGTAGCGCACCAGCTTGCTCGCCACCTCGATGCCGATATTGTCCTGCGCCTCCAGCGTGCTGCCGCCGATATGCGGGGTGAGGATCACGTTGTCCATGCCCACCAGCGGCGACACGAACGGATCGTCATTGCCCTTGGGCTCCAGCGGAAACACATCCACCGCCGCGCCGGCGATATGGCCCGAGCGCAGCGCCGCGGCCAGCGCATCGATATCCACCACGGTGCCGCGCGAGGCATTGATCAGCACCGAGCCCTGGCGCATCTTCGCCAGCTCGGTGGCGCCGATCATCAGCTTGGTGGCCGGCGTTTCCGGCACGTGCAAGGTCACCACGTCGGCGCGTTCCAGCAGATCGTCCAGGCTGCCGGCGGCGCGTGCGTTACCGAGCGACAACTTGGTTTCGATGTCGTGGAAGATCACCCGCATGCCCAGCGCCTCGGCCAGCACGCCGATCTGCGTGCCGATATGGCCGTAGCCGACGATGCCCAGCACCTTGTCGCGCACCTCGAAGCTGCCGGCGGCGGACTTGGTCCAGCCGCCGCGATGGCATAGCGCGTTCTTCTGCGGGATGCCGCGCAACAGCATGATCGCCTCGGCGATCACCAGCTCCGCCACGCTGCGCGTATTGGAATAGGGCGCGTTGAACACCGGCACGCCGTGCACCCGCGCGGTTTCCAGATCCACCTGGTTGGTGCCGATGCAGAAGCAGCCCACCGCGATCAGCCGGCGCGCGTTCTCCAGCACGTCGGCGGTGAGATGGCTGCGCGAGCGGATGCCGACGATATGCGCCTCGGCGATGCGCGCTTTCAATTCCGCTTCCGGCAGCGATTTCTCGTGGAATTCGATCTGGCTGTAGCCGGCGCGGCGGAATACTTCCACGGCGCTCTGGCTGACGCCTTCGAGCAGGAGGACCTTGATGTCTGCTTTCGGATACGAGGTTTTCATGGGCCGCCGGATGGATTGAGCAAGTAGCCACTATGCGGCAGCGCAGCACTGGACCGCAACGGCCGCGGCTGGCAGGCTGGACGACTCGTTCCCGGAGCCGCCATGACCGCACCTGCTCAGGCCAACCCCGCCGCCCTGGCTGAACTGGCCGCCCGCCTGCCCGAACTGCGCCTGCTTACCGCGCCGGCCGACCTGGAGCACTACGGCCGCGACTGGACCCGCCGCTGGACCCCGGCCCCACTGGCGATCGCCCTGCCGGCCACGGTGGAAGAAGCCCAGGCCGTGCTGCGCTGGGCCAACGAGTACAGCGTGGCGGTGGTGCCTTCGGGCGGCCGCACCGGCCTCTCCGGCGGCGCCGTGGCAGCCAGCGGCGAACTGGTGCTGAGCCTGGAGCGGATGAACCGCGTGCTCGGCTTCGATCCGATCGACCGCACCCTCACCGTGCAGGCCGGCATCGCCCTGCAGGCCGTGCACGACGCGGCGCGCACGCACGGGCTGATCTATCCGGTCGACTTCGCCGCGCGCGGCTCCTGTTCCATCGGCGGCAATATCGCCACCAATGCCGGCGGCATCCGGGTGATCCGCTATGGCAATACGCGCGAGTGGATCGCGGGCCTGAAGGTGATCGCCGGCAACGGCGAGTTGCTCGAACTTAATCGCGGCCTGATCAAGAATTCCAGCGGCTACGACCTGCGCCATCTGACCATCGGCTCGGAAGGCACCCTGGGCATCGTGGTCGAAGCCACGCTGCGCCTGGCCGAGCCACCGCCGCCCTCGCAGGTGATGCTGCTGGCGCTGCCGGACATGGCCGCGCTGATGCAGGTATTCGCGCTGTTCCGCGCGCGGCTGAAGCTGCAGGCCTTCGAGTTCTTTACCGACGTCGCGCTGCGCCACGTGCTGGCGCACGGCGCGCAGCGCGCGCTGGACGGCGAGCATCCGTTCTACGTGGTCACCGAATTCGACGCTGCCGATGAGGCTGCACAAGATGCCGCGCTGGCCGCGTTCGAGTACGGCGTCAACCAAGGCTGGATCGCCGACGGCGCGATCGCGCAGAGCGAGGCCCAGGCCGCCGCGCTGTGGCGCCTGCGCGAAGGCATCACCGAAAGCCTGGCGCCGCACAAGCCGTACAAGAACGATATCTCCCTGCGCATCGGCGCGCTGCCGTCCTTCCTGCAGGAGATCCAGGCGCTGCTCGGCGATGCGTATCCGCATTTCGACGTGGTGTGGTTCGGCCATATCGGCGACGGCAACCTGCATATCAATGTGCTGAAGCCGGAAGGCCTGGCGGACGCCGACTTCATCGCGCAGTGCGAGCAGGTCACCAAGCTGCTGGCCGCGGCCCTGCAGCGCCATGGCGGCAGCATTTCGGCCGAGCACGGCATCGGCCTGGTGAAGAAGCCGTATCTGGAAAGCACGCGCAGCGCGGCGGAAATCGCGCTGATGCGGGGGGTGAAACAGGTCTTCGATCCCAAGGGCATCCTCAACCCCGGCAAGCTGTTCTAGCGGCGCCTCGTGCTAGCCTCCGCGCTTTGAATCGCCGGAGAGACCCGCATGAACCAGGAACGCCGCGACCTGTACCCCGAGATCGAGCCGTACGACACCGGCACGCTCAAGGTGTCGGATCTGCATACGCTGCACTACGAGCAGTGCGGCAATCCGCGCGGCAAGCCGGTGGTGTTCCTGCATGGCGGCCCTGGCGGCGGCATCAATTCCAGCTACCGCCGTTTCTTCGATCCCAAGGCCTACCGCATCGTGCTGTTCGACCAGCGCGGCTGCGGCAAGTCCACGCCGCATGCGGAGCTGACCGACAACACCACCTGGCATCTGGTGGCGGATATCGAGCGTCTGCGCGAACACCTGGGCATCGATCGCTGGCAGGTCTTCGGCGGCTCCTGGGGTTCGACGCTGGCGCTGGCCTATGCGCAGACCCATCCGGACAAGGTCACCGAACTGGTGCTGCGCGGCATCTTCATGCTGCGGCGCTGGGAGCTGGAGTGGTTCTACCAGAAGGGCTGCGACGCGCTGTTTCCGGATGCGTGGGAAAGCTATCTGGCGGCGATCCCCGAAGCCGAGCGCGGCGACCTGATGAGCGCCTACCACCGCCGCCTTACCAGCGCCGATCCGCAGGTGCGCGTGGAAGCGGCGCGCGCATGGTCGGTGTGGGAAGCGGCGACCAGCCATCTGTATCAGGATCCGGCGCATATCGAATCCAGCGGCGAGGACGAATTCGCGCTCGCCTTCGCGCGCATCGAATGCCACTACTTCGTGCATGGCGGCTTCTTCGAGCATGACGATCAGCTGCTGCGCAATGTCGAGCGCATCCGCAGGATTCCGGCGGTGATCGTGCAGGGCCGCTACGACGTGGTGTGCCCGATGCGCAGCGCCTGGGATCTGCACCGCGCCTGGCCGGAAGCCGATCTGCGCGTGGTGGCGGATGCGGGGCATTCGGCGCTGGAGCCGGGGATCGCGCACGAGCTGCTGGAAGCGACCGACCGCTTCCGCAACTAGCTCGTCATTCCGGCGCAGGCCGGAATCCAGTAACGACACCGCCAGGTTGTCGCGAAGGAGCAAAGACCGCGTCTTCGAGGCCCACGCTTCCATCCAGCTCGTCGCTACTGGATGATTCGCTTCGCTCACCCCTTCGGGGCCGCCCTGCGGGCGTTCTTCGCGCTACGCGCTCGTCCGGCCTGCGCCGGAATGACGGCCGGGGTAGGGCGCGGCATGCCGTGTGCGGTTGCAGATTCGATCGGCCACCAAAGAAAAAGGCCACGCCCGTCGCCGGGCGTGGCCTTTTTGTTTACCGCGGATCGAGCTTAGTGATCTTTGCCGTGACCGTCATGGCCGTGGTGGCCGTGATCGTCATCGTGGTCGTGCCCATGGTCGTTGTCGTGGCCATGATCGTGATCGCCATGCGGATCGAACATCCCCGGCGCGAACAGGTCGAGCACGAAGCCGTCGTGGTCCGAGGCGCCGATCGCCTTGGTCCAGTCAGCCGCGTTGGCCGCGTCGGCTTCGGTCTGCGCCGGCGCGTCGAGGTCGGCGCGGCCGTACTGCATGTGCAGGAAGCGGAACTGCGCGGCGCGGTTCAGCAGGGCATGGTCGAGCACCTGCACGGTCGGCACTTCGCGGCCGGAGTTGCCGCTGCCGGCCTGGGTATAGCCCTGGATCTCGCCGAAGTTCTCGGTGAACAGGAACGAGTAGCGATCGTTCTCCGGCACCGATTCCACCGCGTTCCACAGCGCCGGGCGCACGATGTTCTGGCCCAGCTTCAGCAGGTTTTCGCTGTCCTTGTACTTGCCCGAGATCATGCCGACCACGTCCACCCAGCCATCGCTGAACTGGTAGGCGTTGAAGTCGCCCACCACCAGCAGCGGCTGCGAGGGATAGCGGATCTGCAGTTCCTGCACCTGCTTGGCCAGCGACACCGACTGCGTGAAGCGCTTCTGGCGGTCGCGCACGGCGGTGGCGTTGTCCTTGTCCACGTTGGTGCGGGCCTTCGGGTGCACCGAGATGACATGGAAGCGCATGCCGCGCACTTCGGCCGTCAGCAGCAGCGGCGGATGGTCATGGACGAAGGCGGTGCTGCCGTTGTCGTCCCAGGTCTCGTCCGCGCCGAGCTGGCGCACCGACAGCACGCGCACGCCGCGATCGGCGCGCACCAGGAAGCCCACGTTGATGCCGCTGGGGTCGTGGCCCGGCAGCAGGTAGGCGTTGTACTTCACCGGGTAGTCGTCGCCCAGCTGCTTGGCCAGGCCCTGCAGCACGGCGAGGCTCTTCACCTCTTCGGTCGACAGCACGTCCGGCAGCTTCAGCACGCTGCCGACATAGGCGGACAGGCGGCGGGTCTTCAGCGCTACCTCGTCCGGCGTCGGCTCCTTGCTGTCGCCGCTGCAGGTGAAGGTGGTGTTGAACTCGCTGTCGCAGAAGCGCTCCATGTTGAACGCGCCGATGCGCAGCGCGAACGGCGGCGTCGGCAGCACGGGGCGCGGCATCGGCGCGGCGCGCTTCACTTCGATCCTGGTCGGAATGAAGGTGTAGGCGCCGAAGTCGTACGAGATGATGCCTTCCGCGCGAAAGGTGGTACCGGCGACGAACGGCGTATTGATCGGCACCGCGCCGAAGTCGTCGGTGTTCATCTTGAACACTTCCGGATTGCCGCTCCAGTTGGGCAGATCCACACCCGCCGGCACCGGCACGCTGAAGCGCACACCCGGCTGGCGCAGCGAACGCTTGCCGTTGGCGGTGATGCTGACCTCGGCGAACGGCTCGGTGCTGAAGCGCTTGTTGCCGGTGTTGATCATGCCGTTCTCGATCACCACGCGCATGCCGACGAAGCACTGGAAGTTGGTGGCGCCGCAGGACAGCTTGTTCGGATCGGTGGACGGCGTACGCGCGCCGAACACCACCGCACGCGGCAGCATCGCGCCGTGCGCGGTCACGGTGACGGTGGCGTTCTTCAGCTCCGTCAGGTGGTAGTAGTTGTCGACCTTGGCGGCCACGTCCACCACATCGCCGATGGCGACCGTGGGCTTGCTGGAGGTGAACACGTACACGCCGTTGGAGGTCAGCGGATCGGCGTCGGCGCGGCGGTCCGGCGTCTGCATGGTGAAGCCGGCCGGGCCCACCGCGGTGACGATATTGCCGCTGGTGAGCACCGACTTGCCCAGCAGCGGCGAGCTCTGCTCGCGGCCCTGGATCTGCCAGATTTCGGCGGCCACCGGGATGTCGTACAGGATCGCGCCGATCGCGCTGTCGCGCGCCAGCGTGGCGCCGCCGGTGACCTGGTCGAGCTTGACCACGAAGGCCTTGTCCGGCGAACCGGTGGTGCGGCCATGCACGACCACGTTGAAGGCGGCCTGGGTCTGGCCTTCGGCGATGGTCAGCGTGGTATCGACCGCGTCGTAGTCGCCGCCGGCGACGGTGGCGCTGTCGTCCTGGGTGGCGGCATGCACGCTTACACCGCCGGCCGGAGCCGGCTGGTTCAGCGTGACGGTGAACGGCATCGAGACGTTGCCCGCGCCGTGCACGGTGGCGCTGGAGTCGGCGATCGACAGCGACAGGTTCATCACCGCGCAGGCGCTGGCGGCGTTGTGCGGCGCGGTGGGCGTGACCACCACGAAGTCGGACTGGTTGTCGCCGGTGTTCTGCGGCAGGCCGGCGCCATTGGTCTTGCGGCCGTAGCCCTTGTCCGCATTGGTGCTGCCCAGCGAAGCCAGCGGCGTGCCGGCCTTGTAGGCGGAGCCGGCGGAGAGGCCGACCTGGTCGACCAGCTGGCCGCTGGCGTCGAGCAGGGCGAGGCCGCCGTCGTCGGTGACGCCGGTGCTGTATTTCAGATCGCCGGCGACGCTGCCGGAGTAACCGCCGCTTGCGCTATTGGTCAGCAGCAGATGGCAGCCCGGCGCGATCGACGTGCCGCTGGGCAAGGTGAGGCGCGTGCCGGTGGTGCCGCTGGCGTTGGATGCGTTGAATTTGTAGCCGGAGACGTCGAGCGCGGTGGCGCCGGCGTTGAACAGTTCGACGAATTCGTCGTTGCCGCCGGAGGGGCCGCGAACACGGAACTGGCTGATGCTGAGGTCGGCCGCCTGGGCGGTGGCGATCGACGCGATTCCTAGCAACGCGGCCCATAGGGCGCGCCGGGTGTGCTTTGCTTCCATTGACCCACTCCCTTGTTGACAGGATCCGGATGGATCCTTCCGGGGAAAACTAACAAGTTATTGCGACAGAATTGCTAATGGGGGTCTCATTGGGAGATGCGGGGGTGTGGGCTGGCGCCCGGTTGGTTCGTCATTCCGGCGTTGGCCTTCATTGCTTGTCATTCCAGCGCAGGCCTCCATTGCTCGTCATTCCAGCGGAAGCTGGAATCCAGTGACTGTGACGCTCGGTTGTCGCGTTACCGCGACCTGGCCGCTTATGCAGCGGGCATTCCGGACGCCTGCCTTTCGCTCGTCATTCCGGCGCAGGCAGCAATCCGCCTTCGCTCGTCATTCCAGCGCAGGCTGGAATCCAGTGACTGTGACGCTCGGTTGTCGCGATACCGCGACCTGGCCGCTTATGCAGCGGGCATTTCGGACGCCTGCCGGCGCCCGAGTTACTTTCTCTTTGCTGGCCCAAAGAGAAAGTAACCAAAGAGAAATGGCCTAAAAGCAAAGGCTCGCGACGCGACTAGAACGAGCAATGACGGCCGTGGAAACGGATTAACCAGAGTCGACACGAAGCGGGCGTGCGGTTTCGGGACGCGCCCTTCGAGGTGCCGTAGCGAAGAGGACGTTCAAGAACCGAGGCCAGCTTTGGCTCTTTGCTCCTGCATGCGACGCACCCCACTTCTCCCTCTCCCCTGCGGGGAGAGGACAGGGTGAGGGGGCGGGGCTTGCGCTGACCTTTGTCGAGCGGTGGCGTTCGCGCTTTTCTATCAGCCGGCGGGGAGTTGCTTGGTGCCGAAAATCTTGTCGCCGGCGTCGCCCAGGCCCGGCAGGATGTAGCCGTGTTCGTTGAGGTGGTCGTCGATGGCGGCGGTGTAGATTTCGATGTCGGGGTGGGCGGCTTCGATGCGCTTCAAACCCTCTGGTGCGGCTACCAGGAACAGGCCTTTGATGCGTTTGCAGCCGGCGGCTTTGAGCATGTCGACGGTGGCGATCAGGGTGCCGGCGGTGGCGAGCATGGGGTCGACGATCAGGGCGATGCGTTCGTCCATGCGGCCGGTCAGCTTCTCGTAGTACGCGATCGGCTTGAGGGTTTCCTCGTCGCGTTGCAGGCCGACCACGCTGACCTTGGCTGCGGGGATCAGGTCCAGCACGCCGGGCAGCATGCCTAAGCCTGCGCGCAGGATCGGCACGATGGTGATCTTCTTGCCTTTGATCTGATGCACGGTCAGCGGGCCCGCCCAGCCTTCGATGTGCTTGTCCACCGTCTCCAGGTCCTTGGTGGCTTCGTAGGTGAGCAGCGCGGCGACTTCGGAGGCCAGTTCGCGGAACTCCTTGGTGCTGATGCCGGCGCGGCGCATCAGGCCGAGCTTGTGCTGGATGAGCGGGTGGCTGACTTCGACGAGCTTCATGGGCGGTCCTGCGCGGTAGGCGGTGCGGGATTGTCGCTCAGGTCGGGCGGGGCGCCAAAAAGCAAAGGCGCCGCTCCAGCGAAGCGGCGCCTTGCGGCATCACACCGGTAAAGAGGCTTACGGGCTCGCCGCGGCGCCGCCGCTCAGACACGAGCTCATGAACTTCTTGCGGTCGTCGCCCTTGAGCGTCTTGGCTTTCGTGTCCGCATTGCAGGCCTTCATCTTTTCCTGCTGGGTCATTTTCGCCGGAGCGGCGGCTTCGCCCTTCAGGCAGCTGCTCATGAAGGCTTTGCGCTCGTCGCCTTTCTTGCCGGTCGCCTGCTTGTTGCAGTCGGTCATGCGCTGCTGCTGCGGGGTCAGTTCCTTCTTGGCCTGCGGCGCGGCGAAAGCGGCGGTGGAAACGGCGAGGGCCAGGGCGACACTGGCGGCGGTCAGGCTGAAACGCAAGAACATGCGGGTACCCTCCTGGAATGACCGGCAACTGCCGGTGGGCGCAAGTCTATGCCTGTCGCCGCTGTTGGCTAGTGGGGGCGACACCGGGCCCGGGGCCCGGCGTTCATGCTCAGGCCGCTTCCGCCTTCAGCTTGCGCGGGCCCTGCTGCAGCGCCTGGCGCACGTGGGCGACGACCAGGTCGACCTCGGCGCTGGTCACCTTGAAGTGCGGGGTGAAGCGCAGCGAATTGACGCCGCCGTGGATCACGCCGACGCCGCGCTCGCGCATGTATTCCTCGATCGAACCCGCGCCGTAGCACTTGAACTCCGGCGACAGCTCGCAGGAGAACAGCAGGCCGGTGCCCTGCACCTTGGTGATCAGGCCGCCCAGTTCGTTCTTCAGCGCATTGAGCTTGTCGACGAATTCCTTGCCGCGCTCGCGGATATTGGCGCGCACTTCGTCGGTGAGCTCGTGCAGCGTGGCCAGCGCGACGTCGAGCGCGCGCGGGTTGGCGGTCATGGTGTTGCCGTAGATGCCCTTGCGGTACAGGCCCGCGGCGCGCTCGTTCACCGCCAGCACCGACAGCGGATACTGGCCGGCG
>Ga0207667_10008398_pt1 | contig 12272 bp, 13 predicted proteins | sample KBSCornC52_FD_184301 | JGI IMG/M metagenome (GOLD analysis project Ga0207667, IMG submission 184301) | Corn rhizosphere microbial communities from Kellogg Biological Station, Michigan, USA - KBS Corn C5-2 (SPAdes) (version 2) | ecosystem: Host-associated > Plants > Roots > Rhizosphere > Soil ...
GCGCCACTCACCTGGTAGCCGAAGTAGACGTTGCCCGCCGAGTCGGATGTGAGCGGCGTGTTTATCTCCACGCCTGCATTGAACGCGGATTTGTTATTCTTGTAGAGCGAATCGCCGAAGAAGGCGACCTGCGTTGGAGTGACCGAGCCTGCGGTGTTGAGATTGTCGCGGAAGTAGACCGTTCCACCGGCGCCCGCATAGTAGACCCTGCCCTGTGGGGTGATGGTCGGGCCGTAGCTCGGGGTCCATCCGTGGGCCGGGAGGGAGTAGTCGGTGGGTTGAGTCCAGAGCAGCGATCCATCCAGCCCCCGGCGCGCCTCGATTTCGAATCCGTCCGCCGCGCCGGTCTTCACGGGGATGATGACCGTGTTCGCACTGGTTATGGCCGGCGAGCCGTAGTGGATGAGCAGGTCATTGCCACTGAACTGAGGATTCTGGTCCACGGCGGTCTGCCAGACGATGCGGTCAAGAGGTTGTGAACCGACCGTGGACAGCGCCGTATGCTGCGAGTTGCCGGCATAGCCGCTCCATGTCACCTGGCTGCGGGCGGGAGAATTCAGGCACTCCGAAAAAATGACGGACGAGAAAACGAACAAGGAAAGTACGAGCCCGCGATTCATGGATCGTCCTCGCCAGCCGCAAGGGACACAGGTGACGGGTCACAGCTTGAGAGTGGCTGATGTCCGTAATTCGCGGCGGCCCCTTTCGATTATCGCCGGTTGGCTGCAATTCCTACCGGGTACCGCTTATCCGCCTCATCGACAGCCGAATTGCACCGTTTTCGCCACGTGTTACCACTTTCCACTTACGGACGCACACTCAGACTGACGCGGCCACATCTGGTCGGGGACAAACATGCGACGGCCCGCGATTCGAGCGAATCGCGGGCCTCAATTTATGACGCTGGGTTCTGCGAATCAGTCGTCGATGGTCTGGAAGACGAGCTGACCGAAACTTCGCGCCCGTATCGTCGCTCGCGCCCTCGGTCTGCTTCATCAGGATGCCGATGATGCCCTCCTTCGGGTCCGCGAAGTAGGTGGTGTTGAAGTAACCGCCCCAGCCGAAGGTGCCGGCGCTGCCGAGCCCGCCGTGTCGCTCTCCCCTTTCGTTGACGGCGCTGAACGCCAGGCTGAAGTACGAGTCGGGCCCGAAGAGCTCGATGGGGACCTGTTGACCGGCAATAGAGGACATTGGCCGGCGCGACCGGAAGAAGCTTATCGAGGCTAACATTCCACCGCTCCCGAACTTCGGGAATCCGTGTCGGGGTGCGGGCCGGACGGGAGACAGCGATGGCGCTCCACGACACATCCACTCGATATGGCGCGTTAGGATTCCGAAAGCCGCAAAGCATTCCTCTGCGACAAACCGGCGGCGTACTCTTCCTGAGCCTCTTGCTGCCCCTTCTCGTCGGAGCCAGCTTTCGCGCGGATCCCTGTTGCGGTGTGATTGGCGTCGATCTGGCCAAAGGGTTCGCCACGATTCGCGACAACAAGACGGGACGTACATGGCAATTCGAGGCGGGCGACGCAACCCTGAGCAGCCTCAAGATCGGCTCGGAGGTGGATGCGGACCAGGCAGGCGGCACGACCGTGTCAGTCGCGGGGATCCGGAAGCCTTACGCGCTGAATGAGCCATACCCGGCCCTTCCATGCTGCGGAATCTCTCAGGTTCACCTCGCTGAAATCGATGGCGGGATCGTTGTGCGCAACAAGACGACGGGCGCAACCCATCACGTGACTGTGGGCAACCAATCCGTGCTGGCCGGTCTGAAAGTGGGCCAGGACGTCGCGATGGATGCATTCGGAAAGTGGGCCCTCCTTCAGGCAAACGTGGACGGCAAGGCGGCCACGTTCAGCTTCCCCGTCAGCGCCGCCGCTAAGCCCGGTGCACCAGCCGCCCCCTGCTGTGGTGTGGTGGGGATCGACGTACCCAACGGCATCGTAACTATTCGGGATAACACGACCGGCCTCACCCTGCAGTTCGAGGCAGGCGCCCAGGCGATTCGGACGATGAAGGAGGGCGACGATGTGATCGTGGGCACCAGACCGGGCGCGCCAGAAACCCGCGAGAGTCTTCACGGCATCGTTCTCCGAGTAGGCAGCGTCGCGAGGTCATATACTCTCACAGACGTTGTGCCGATCCAACCCTGCTGCGCTGTGTCGGTGATTAACGGCGGAGTCACTACAGTGGACAAGGTAACGGGCGCAACGCATCACATCACCATCGATAATGCCGCTGCCAGGGCTGCGATCAAGGTGGGCCAGGATGTCTCAATGGATGCGAGCGGGAGATGGGCAACTTTCCGCCTGGTGATCGACGGCAGTCCGGCGACCTATAGCTTCCCAGTCGAAGGGGCAATCAAGAAGCCCGGCCCGGCCACGGAAAGTATCGCCCCGTGGGAAATCCGGCCGAACGCGGAGTTGAAGGGCGCGCTGGGGTTGCTGTTCTTCGGAATCAGCGACAGGGACGCCGGCACCGCGGCGATCGTGCCGGCCGGGCAGACCGAAGGCAGCCAGACCGTTTTCGTCGACGCGCGGCTTCCGCTTCCTCCTGGGAAGTACGACGTCAACGTCAGTGGCGCGATCGTGAAAAATGTCCCCATTGAATCCGGCATGGAGACGGGGATCAGGCTGGGGGTCCTGAATCTGAGTGTGGGTGGTGACATTTTCGATTCAACCCGGAAGATTGAGCTCAAATACTCTCTCGCTGGCAAGACGATCTTGCCCATCGGGACCTACTTTATCAAGGTCAACTCGGGGTGGGCAAAGGTCGTTATCAAGGAAAAACAGGTAACCGAGTTCTGACGGACGAGGTCTGACTGACTTGACCTACGGCAAGTCGCCTTTCGGAGGTAACTGTATGAGCGTTGAAAGAACACAATGCCCCAAATGCACCGGCGAGATGGTGCAGGGGTTCACCGTCGATTGGGCTCAGGGAGGCCAGCGTCGCGTCACGAGCTGGGTAGAGGGAACTCCGGAGAAGTCCTTCTGGCATGGCACGAGTGTCGCGGAGGAGACGTGTGTGCCAGTGGGTACATTCCGCTGTTCGGACTGCGGATTTCTGGAGTCGTACGCGCTGCCGAAATATGCTGCCGAATAGTGCCGAGAGCCCACCTGAGCAACATTCTCCGAACGGAGGTACGAACCATGCGCACTACACGGATCCTACTTGGCGTGTTTTCAATATGCGCCGCGCTCTGGCCCGTCGGCGCCTTCGCGAGACAGGGGACGGACTGCCGACGGCCGAAGGAGCCACTCAGAAAGGGAGCGATTAATCTTTCAGGGGAATGGATGGACAACAGCGTTAGCCGCAAGGTTAAGATCACGCAGAGCGGGGGCAATCTGCATCAGACCGGGGAAGTCATAGCCATATACGAGGACCCTTACACCTGCGCTCAAGCCGGTAATTTGGGCGGGAAGCCCGTGGTCCTCACCAGCGATTTTAGCGGGGAGATCACTGACAACAAGGTCACGGGTCTTGTGTCCATCTGTAAGGACGTTCCCTACACCCTTGACCGTGGGCCGTTGGACAGCAAGAAGGACTACATCCTCAGCGAGGAGGTCTTCGGCGCAGTTACCATGATTGTCGGCGCCGACGGTGATTCCATGGCGGGGACATTCATGGATCCGGTGAAAGGCGTTCAAGACATCAGTTTCACCAGGCTTTCGGAGAACCCCAATAAGGCGAAGTATTACCCGCAAGGAGTCATCAAGACAATCGGGGCAGCAACGATTTACGACGATGCCGCAGCCGATTCGAAAGTCAGATACACCCCGCCGGCCGGAACGAAGCTCATATTCGAGGAAGTAAAGGTGGATGCGGATGGCAACCCAACGTGGTATAAGGTCACGAACGGCGAAGGGCCGGCCTATTCGAAGAACACGGGTTGGATTCCCGCCTCCAGTATCACTTGCAACAAGCCGAACCCGAAGAATCCCGGTAAGGTCGGTTAAGCGTTCAAGGACTGGGCAGCGGCCGATGCAACGGCGCTTGTCGGTGTCTTCATGGTGACGGCAACCAGCCGAGAGGCAGGCAGCAACACGCTCAAGCGGACACGAACATGATGAATCGTCACTACACATGCGACGGCCCGCGATTCGAGCGAATCGCGGGCCTCAATTTATGACGCTGGGTTCTGCGAATCAGTCGTCGATGGTCTGGAAGACGAGCTGACCGAACTTCGCGCCCGTATCGTCGCTCGCGCCCTCGGTCTGCTTCATGAGAATGCCAATGACGCCTTCTTTCGGGTCCGCGAAGTAGGTGGTGTTGAAGTAGCCGCCCCAGCCGAAGGTGCCGGCGCTTCCGAGCCCGCCGTGTCGCTCTCCCCTTTCGTTGACGACGCTGAACGCAAGGCTGAAGTACGAGTCGGGCCCGAAGAGCTCGATGGGGACCTGCTGACTCCGCATGAGGAGCGCGGTCGGACGGCTCAGGATTCGCACGCCGTTCAGCTCGCCGCCGTTGAGGTGCATCTGGAGGAATGTCGCGTAGTCGCGCGCCGTGCTGCAGAGGCCTCCGCCGCCGGAGAAGAGAGCGCGGGCGCCCTTGATCGGGTAGTCGGGGTCGTACCAGGCCGACGGGGTACGGACCCACTTGCCTTCGCGCGGGGACTGCACCGGGACCAGACGCGCCGCCTTGTCGTCCGGCACATAGAAGAAGGTGTCCTTCATACCGAGCGGATCGAAGAGGCGCGTCTTCAGGAACTTGTCAAAGGGAGTGCCCGAGACGATCTCGATGAGGTAGCCGAGCACGTCGAGGCCCATCGCGTAGGTGAAGTGCTCGCCCGGGTTGTGGTGGAGGGGAAGCTTTGCCAGCCGCTTCACGTTCTCCGCAATCGTGACAGGCTCCGTAGAGAACGCCTCCTTGATTCCCGCCTTCGCATAGATCTTGCGGATGCGCTCGTCGGCATCGATCGCGCCGTAGCCCAGCCCGGAAGTATGGGTGAGAAGGTCGCGAATCGTGATCTCGCGCTTCGCGGGCTCACCGGTCCACGTGCCGTCCTTCTCGTTGTACGACTTGAGGACCTGCGGATTCCTGAACTCCGGGATGTACTTTGAGATCGGGTCGTCGAGCTGGAACCTCCCCTCCTCCCAGAGCATCATCACGGCCGTCGCCGTGATCGCCTTCGTCTGCGAAGCGATGCGGAAGATGTCGTCAGGCTTCATGGCCCGATTCGCCCCGTTGTCCGCCATGCCGAACGCCTTGTGATAGAGGATCTTTCCGTGTCGCGCTACCAGCGCCACCACGCCAGGGATGCTGCCGGATTTCACGGCCCCCTCGCATAATGCGTCGATTCGCGCCAGCCGCTCCGGCGAGACACCGGCCCGCTCCGGCGCAGCAACGGTGAGCGGCGCGCTCCGCTTGATCGAATTCGTCTGGCCAGCGGATGGAAGTCCAGCGGTAACGAACACGGGGAGACAGGCTGCAACACGGACGACACGATTGAGCAGCAGGGCGTGCTTCATGAGTCGATTCGCTCCTCACCGCGCCATGGCTGGCGCGTCTTCACTCCGATTGACACTCAATTCCCGTGACGCCGGCAAAAGCCTCATGTGTCCCGCGCGCCGAGCTGCCGCCGGATATCTCGAACGTCCTCGACCACCCGTGCGAATATCTCGTGCAGGGTTGTCCCGTCTCGCGATGCCATGCGGCCATCTCTGTCCGTCGCCGTAACAACGTAAACGCCCATCGAAACCTCGCGGACGTCAAACGTCCAGCCGGGAAGGTCGTCGGCGCTCCTCGGAACGGAATCGGGTGAAGACGGCATCAGTGTTCCGCGAAGTCCACTCGTGCGTAAACGGCCGCGAGAGGTAAGTCAATCCCAATCGATTCGGGCCGGATCAGCGCATCCAGCCCTTCAACGGTCAGCGATTCCCATCTCCCATCCGTCAGCAGCCACCGCTCGATTCGCGGCCGATCCTGCCAGACCAGCACGTATTCTCGCAGCGACTCAATTCGCTTGTACCGCTCGAACTTGAGTCCGCGTTCGTACTTCTCAGTGGACGGGGAGAGCACCTCGACAATCAGCACGGGATTCAGGAGAGTATCGCGGTTCGTATCTTCGAGCAGCGCTTCGCCGCACGCAACCGACGCATCAGGGTAACAATAGTGTGTCGCGTTCGTCTGGACACGCATGTCGGCCGTAAACGGCTCGCAGGGTGAACCGCGCAAGCGTGCATCGAGCTCAGCGTAGAGACGCATCTGGATGCGATTATGAGCGCCACTCGCGCCGGACATGGCGAGAATTTCGCCGTTTACGTACTCGCTCTTGTATTCGGCGGCGCGCTCGAATTTCAGATATTCTTCCGGCGTGTAAATCTTCTTCGCCAGCACGGCCATGTTAGCCCCCTCCTATAGCTGCGCGAGCATTTCGGCGGCGAAGGCGGCCGATTCGCCCAGCGCGTTAACCGCGCGATCTACCTGCGCCTCGGAGATGATGAGCGGCGGCTCGATTCGGATGACCTTCGGGTTGTTCAGGGTGTACGCGGCGATCACGCCGCGCTGGGCCATTCCGTTGATTGTAAGCTCGGCGGCGTCCTTCAGCGCAAACTCCACGCCGATCATCAGCCCGCGGCCGCGGACCTCGGTGATCGTCTCCGGATAGCGCGCCTTGACCTCGCACAGGCCGGCCAGCATCCGCGCGCCGCTCTCTAGGGAGGCGCGAACCAGCCCCTCTTCCTGAATCGTCTCAATGGCGGCGATTCCGGCGGCGCAGGCGAGCGGATTGCCGCCAAACGTGGAGGTGTGAATCAGAGGGTTCTCGGTGAAGACCTGCTCCCAGACCCGCGGCGTCGCCATGGTCGCGCCGATGGGCATCACGCCGCCCCCGAGCGCCTTCGCCAGGGTCATGATGTCCGCGCCGACTCCGACGTGGTCCGCAGCGAACATCGCGCCGGTCCGTCCCATCCCGGTCTGGACCTCGTCGAGGATGAGGAGCGCGCCCGTCCCGTCGCAGATCCGCCGGAGCTGCGGGAGGTAGTCGTCCGGTGGAACGATGATCCCGCCCTCGCCCTGGATGGGCTCGACGATCACTCCGGCCGTCTCGTTGTCCACCGCGGCCTCGACCGCGGCCCAGTCTCCGAACTTAACGTGCGTGAATCCGGGGACGAGCGGCTCGAACGGCTTGCGGAAGACCTCGCGGCCGGTGGCCGAGAGCGCCCCCAGCGTCTTGCCATGATACGCGCCGAACGTGCTTACGAACCGATGCCGACCCGTGGCGGCGCGCGCAATCTTCAGCGCGGCCTCCACCGCCTCGGTCCCGCTGTTGGAGAAGAAGGAGTATTGCAGGCTGCCCGGCGCAATCGCGGCGAGCCTTTCGGCCAGCTCGGCCATCCGTGCGTTGAAGAAGGTGCGCGTCGAGAGCGGCAGCCGATCGAGCTGCTCGTGAACGGCGGCGACGACCTTCGGGTGGCGATGGCCGAGCGCGAAGACCCCGTAGCTGCCGAGACAGTCGAGGTACTCGGCGCCGCTGGCCGTGCGGAGCATGCAGCCCTCTCCATAGACCTCGACGTCGCCGAACCCTCCGAACTTCATGAGGCTGGCGAGGCCGGGATTCACGAACTCCTGGTACTTCTCGACCACTCCCTCGATCCACTGCTCGGTGGCATTCTCTTGCAACGCGGTCATATTTCCTTATCCTCTTCGTGCTCGGCGCTCAGCCGTGAAACCAGTTCGCGCAGCCACGCGGCGGTCTCCGGCAAAACCGTTTCCGGCCGGGCGATGGTGTGGCCGCCCGCCTCTATCGCTGCCAACACGCGCTCACGCTCGAATCGGTCCGCCTCGGCCTCGTCGCGCGCCGGCCTGGCCCGGTGATTCACGACCGGCTTCCCGAATCGTCGAAGCGTCGCGACCGTTTCCGCGAACCCCTGCGCAGCCAGCTCGCCGTCCCGCCAGTCGAACCCGGCCGCATCCACGCCCTGCAAGCTGTAGATCGCGCTATCCGTCCGCTTCGGATTCGCGACGGATACGGACACGAGCCGGTCCAGCGGGTCGGCTTCCCGCAGCAAGTCGACAAAGTGCGACACGAAGCCAGCGCGCACCGGGTCGGCGCCGTCCAGCGAGCTGATCAATTCCCAGGTCACGTTGGTCAGGTTACCAAACGCCCGGACTGCGTCCTTGACCAGGGCATTCAGCGCCGAATCACTGCCCGTCATCTGATAGAACTGCATTGCGGACCCCGGTTCGATGGGGCCGCCCAAAGCGGAGTTGAGGGGATTGCGCCACCATCCCGTCCGCCGCGGACCGGGTCGGAGCGCCGCGGTGTCGAACAGCACGAATTCGACCAGTACTCCGCGCTCCCCTGCGTACCGGGCAAGCTCCACGGCGCGTGTCCAGAACGTAGGGTCGAAGCGATTCAGGCCGGTGTCTGATTCGGCCGCGGCCCACGGTGAGAGCGCGCCCGGCTCGAAGCAGAACGCCCAGGTCTCTATCCGGAGCTGGAATCGGACGCGATTCGTGGTCAGCTCCGCGAGGCGATCGACGAGCGCGCGCTCCGCCCCCTCCGAATCGGGGCGCGGCACGACCGGCCCCACCCCGAACAGGTGAATGTCCTCGCCGTGCAGCACGAATCGGCCACGGCGCGTACGGAGCAGAGGGCTTGGTGGCGCGCCCTCCTCCAGTTCGGTGCTGTCCAGACTCACATCGGCCGGTGGCATAGGTTCGATCCGATCACCGCTGTCCGGAGGCGAGCGCGGGCTCCTCGACATCCGTGACAAAGAACTCGTCGTCATGGACTTGCGCGGGAATCCCGATGACGATGGTCGTGATGTCGCCGTATGCCCGGTGCGGAGTGCCCGGCTCGATGACGATGGTCACGCCCGGCTCGAGGTCCACCACGTCGTCCCCAAGCTCCATCTTCCCACTGCCCTCGAGGACATAGTAGTACTCGGTGCACCGCTTGTGGTAGTGCTTCACCGAGTCGGTTATCTTCGTGACGTGCAGGTTCGCAACCGGCGTATCCGCCCGCGTAACTATGCGGGTAGAGGGGCCGCACGGACACTGCACCACGGGAGCCTCGTCGCGCTTGCGATAGATGTAGCCATTCGGCATGTTAGCCCTCCGGAATTGAATGCAAAATGTTCAACTCCCAATGTCCACTGCGGAATGAACGGCCGGCCGCGCGTTTCCCAAAGTCCTGACGACCCAACGACCCATCCCTCTACTTCTCCTTGAACGCCTCCGGGATGGACAGCGAGGGAACCGCGAGCATGCGGACCAGCTCGGCGAGCATCTGTTCGCGGAAGATGGAGTTGACGGCCAGAGACGCCTGCGTCTGCGCGTAACCGAACGGGATTCCGATGTCGTGGCGCTCGCCGACCGCCTCGAACGCCAGATAGCGCTCGCCGCCCTCGCGGAGCCGCTCCTGCGCGGACGTGAGCTGGAACTCGCCCTTCTCCCTCAGGTCGTTGTCGATGGCGTACTGAAGGCTGTCGAAGATAGTGGGCGTGAAAGCGTGCATTCCGAAGAAGCAGAGATAGACGCCCCAAAGCAGCCCCTCGACGCGAAGGTGCTGCTCCGCATACTCGACCGGCGGCTTCTCGTAGATATGGTCGATGTCGTAGACCCGCGGGTTCTCCTGGATCAGCTTGCCCCGTACCGTGCCGAAGAGGTGGAGCAGCTCGGCGGGCGTCTGCTGGACCGCGGAAACGGAGGACCCGAACTTCTCGAACACGTCGATTACCTGGCGGGCGCACCGCTTCTGCGTGCCGGACGTGTAGACGTGATCGCCGAGCATCAGAAGGAAGGGCTCGCCGCCCACGAACTCCTTCGCGCACCACACCGCGTGGCCGTAGCCCTCCGGCGAGGGCTGCTCCACAATGGTAAGGCGGCTCGCGATATGCTGGATTCGCGCGGACTGGAGAAGCGCCCAGTCCTTGCCCTTGAATACGCGCATCTCGTCGGGCGGAAGGGCGCGAAAGTGCGCTTCAATCTGAGGGCGGTTGTGCTTGTTTACGACGAGGCAGACTTCGTCCACGCCGGAGTCGAGCGCCTCTTCGATAATGAGCTGAATCGCGGGCTTGCAGATGCCGTCGCGGTCCATCAGCGGCAGCATCTCTTTCTGAATCGTAGTGGTGGCCGGGAACATGCGGGTTCCGCGCCCGGCGGCGGTAATGACGGCCTTGCGGACTCTCGGCATTTTCGGTGTCCTGTCAGGGGTTGATTTTCAGGGAGAGCCGCCGGCCTCCGACCAGCGCAAGCGGAACCTCCGCCGGAATCGATACCAGCGCGTCAGTCGTTTGCAGGGCCGAAAGGATAGGCTTCCGCCCTCCGCTTTCGCCCACGGTCCCCGTCTCGGTCACCGTCGTCCCATTGGAGCCGTGTATCGATGAGTCTACCCGCAATAGCCCGGCAGTGCCGCCGCCTGCTTCGGGAGTGGAAAAGGCGGTGATGTCCACGGTCCAGATGTGCGTGCCGCCGAGCCTAGCCCGACTATTGAACGGATAGGCCCCACCCAGCTCGAGCGCGCCGTTCCGAATCGCCGCGGTCGTCCAGTTGCGATCGCCCACGACCGTCCACTGCCATTCCGATTTCGCGGGCCCCTCGACAACCTTTCGGGCGAGGATTCGCGCATGGCCTGGCGGCGGAATGGAGAGCGCCGTTCCCGCCGGCCTCCGGGCATGCGTCGGAATCCGGTGGTCACTTACGAATTTCAGTACGAGAATGAGCGTGATGACCGGGAGCAGGAAGCACCCGGCCGCCATGCAGCCGAGCGTGCCGCGCCTCAACCGTTCCTGCCCGGCTTCGCGGCCTGCAAATACGTGAGCGCTGCCTTCAGAGCTTCCGAGTTCGGCTGCTTCTTCAGCGCGTCCTTCACGTCCTCGATTCCGGCGCGGAGATCCGCGGGCTCGGCCACCGCGACGGCAGCTTCGTACTCCTTACGGGAGTTCGCCGAATCCCCCTGCACGGCGTAGATGAGTCCGAGGTTGAAGCGCACATAAGCGAGCTTCGCATCGAGCTCGAGCGCCTTGCGGCTGGAGGCGATCGCATCCGCGTACTTCCCCGCCCCGTATTGCGTCCATCCGAGATTGCCCCAGACGGAGGCGACGTTCGGGTTGGCCTTTACGACGCCCTGATACTCCTTGATCGCTTCGTCCCGCCGCTCCAGCCCGTCGAGTCCGATGGCGCGCGCCGAGTGGAGATCGAGGTCTTCCGGGGCCGCCTTCAGCGCCGCGTCCGACTCTTCGAGCGCTCGCCGGTAGTCCTTCTCGCTGTTCAGGGCCGAGATGAGGAGCAGCCGCGCCTGCCGGTATCCAGGGTTGAGGCGGAGGGCGGCCTGCGTTTGCCGGACGACCTCTGGCCAGCGCTCGAGGTCGGCGTACACCTGCGCGATGGACTGGTAGATGGTGAAGTCCTCGGGCTGGTAACCGAGCGCGCGCTGGTAGGCAGCGAGGGCATCGTCATAGCGCCGCTCCTGCGTGTAGGCGTTCGCGAGGCCGAGGAGCGGCCGGCTCGTATAGGGGGCGAGGTCCTCCGCCCGCTTGAACGCCTGAATCGCGTCCTCGGTCTTTCGTGCCTGGAGCAGCGCGATGCCCAGGTCGAAGCGGTATTCGGGAGACTGCGGGGACATCTCGGCGAGCGCGCGATACTGGTCCGCGGCCTCCTCGGGCCGGTTCCGGCTCAGGAGGACGGTCGCATAACCGGTGCGCGCCTTGATGTCCTTTGGGTTCTCTTTGATCGCTTCCTTGAACTCCGTCGCGGCCTCCAGGAACTTCCGCTCGTTCGCGAGCTGGTAGGCGCGGTCAGTCCGGCTGGCAGCCGTCTGCCCAAAGGTTCTGCTTCCGACCGCGGCCATTAGTGCGAGGCTGAGAATGATGGGCTGGATTCCGCCCCGCTTCGAGGACATGTTCGCTCTTCTCCCTGTTCGACGACGCCTATACTACATACACCGAATCGTAACACCGCAGGGGCAGAGTGTCAACACCGGCGCCCCGTTTGCGGGCAAACTGCACTAACAGTACGTGCGGAGACGGCTGGCATGAATGGCTTCGCAATCAGATCGCAGTCGAGATGCAGCCTGTACGTCCGTAGGGGCAAAGCATTCGCGCTCGCACACCCCCAGGGAGCACGGATTCTGGTGCGCGAATGCTTCGCCCCGGCTGCCGGGAGGTGCATGGCTTGTCCGCTACCTGAAAGGCAATGAGGCTTAGCACCAATGCCTTTCAAATAAGCGACACCGCATGCCTCGACATACAATCGTAGGGGCCAAGCATTCGCGCAACGGACCCTGCGTCACGCACGAATCGTCCTGCGCGAATGCTTCGCCCTGGTCGTCGTGC
>Ga0207667_10008407_pt1 | contig 12268 bp, 7 predicted proteins | sample KBSCornC52_FD_184301 | JGI IMG/M metagenome (GOLD analysis project Ga0207667, IMG submission 184301) | Corn rhizosphere microbial communities from Kellogg Biological Station, Michigan, USA - KBS Corn C5-2 (SPAdes) (version 2) | ecosystem: Host-associated > Plants > Roots > Rhizosphere > Soil ...
AGATGATCTGTAGCTCGCGGCGCTTCTTGCGCATCGACTCCGCGTCGAGATCGAGCAGGTTCTTGCCCATCCACAGCACGCGGCCGCCGTCCGGCCTCAGCAGTTGCAGGATGCAGCGGCCCAGCGTGGACTTGCCGCAGCCGCTCTCACCGACGATCCCGAGGGTTTCCCCCTCCTCGATCGAGAACGAGATGTCCTGCAGCGCCTTGAGTTGCAGCGGCTTCTTGAACATGCCGCCGCCGATCGCGAACGTCTTGGAAAGATGCTCGATCCTGAGCAGCTCGGTGCTCGCGTCCATACTCACGCCGCGCTCTCCTCGGCCACCAGCGATCTTGCATAGTGGCACGCCTTCTTTCTGTCGCCCTCGCCGAAGTCCAGCAGCGCCGGCACTTCGGCGAAGCAGCGCTCGAACCGGAAGGCGCAGCGCGGGTGGAACGCACAGCCGCGCGGCAGCCGCTCGAGATTGGGTGGCGCGCCACTGATCGAGTTCAGCCGCTCGCTCTTTTCCTCGACGTTCGGCGTCGAATTGAGCAGACCCAGCGTGTAGGGATGGCGCGGATCGTAGAACAGCTCGTCGACGGTCCCGGTTTCGACCAGGCGGCCGGCATACATCACCATCATCCGGTCGGCGAGGCCGGCGACCACGCCCAGATCGTGCGTAATGATGATGAGAGCGGTTCCGAATTCGGCGGTCAGCGACTTGAACAGTTCGAGCATCTGCGCCTGCACCGTCACGTCGAGCGCCGTCGTCGGCTCATCGGCGATCAGCAGCTTGGGGCGGCAGAGCAGCGCCATGGCGATCATGATGCGCTGCCGCATGCCGCCCGAGCACTCGTGCGGAAACCGGCTGAAGATGTTGCGCGCGTCCGGAAGCTTCACCGCATCGAGCATGCGCACCGCCTCGGCCTGCGCCTCGCGCTTGCTCATGGCCTTGTGCAGCACGAGCACTTCGACGAGCTGATCGCCGACGCGCAGGTATGGATTGAGCGAGGTCATCGGGTCCTGGAAGATCATCGCGATCTTTTCGGCCCGCACCTTGTTGAGCTCCGCCTCCGGAATGCCGAGCAGCTCCTGGCCCTCGAACGTCACGCTGCCCGAGGCAAAGCCGTTCTTGGCCAACAATCCGATCAGCGAAAACGCCGTCTGCGTCTTGCCCGAGCCGCTCTCGCCGACAATCGCCAGGGTCTTTCCCTCATCGAGCGAGAAATTGACCTTGTTGACGACATGGATGTCGCGGCCGGGCATGTGGAACCCGATCGAAAGATCGGTGACGTCGAGAAGAGCCATCAGCGGTCCTTGGGGTCGAGCGCGTCGCGCAGCCCGTCGCCCGCGAAGAAGAAACTGAACAGCACCACCACGAAGAACGCGAGCGGGAAGCCGATCTGCCAGAGCTCCCCGTATTGCATGGTCCGCGCGCCGTCCGAGATCAGCGCCCCGAGGGACGTGTAGGGGTCCTGGATACCCAGCCCAAGGAAGGAGATGAAGCTCTCGAGCAGAATGATCTCGGGGATGAGCAGCGTCGCATAGACCACGACGATCCCTAGGAGGTTCGGCACGATGTGCCGGAACACCACCGCCAGCGGCTTGACGCCTGTGGCGATCGCGGCCTCCACGAACTCTCGGTTCTTCAGCGTCAGGGTCTGCCCGCGCACCACGCGCGCCATGCCGAGCCACGAGATCAGCCCGATCCCCATGAACAGCACGACGAACGAGCGGCCGAACATGATCAGCAGCAGGATCAGGATGAAGAGGAACGGGATAGAGTAGAATATGTCGACGAAGCGCATCATTGCGCTGTCGAGTTTTCCGCCGAAATACCCGGCAATCGCGCCGTAGAGCGTGCCCATGACCACGGCGACAGCGGCCCCGAGGATGCCGACGGCAAGCGAGATCTGAGTGCCTTGGATGACGCGCGAAAACAGGTCGCGCCCGACCTCGTCGGTGCCGAAATAGTGGCCGCTGGCGAGCGAGGGCTGGCCGAGCAGCTTGACCTTGCCGGTAATGCTCCAGTCGATCTTTTCGATCGACCACGGCGCGAACAGGGGGCCGACGAACGTAAAGATGACGATGATCGCCAGGATGATGACGCTGACCAGCGCGGCGCGATTGCGCACGAAGCGCGACATCGCGTCCTGCCAGAGCGAGCGGCCGCGGATCGGCGTAACCGGCCCGACTTCGGGGGCCGCCTCGGTCTCGGAGGGTGCAGTGCCAATGCGGCTGTCTGCCAGCATAAGTCGAGAACTCCTAGTATCGAATCTTCGGGTCGATCCATGCGTAGAGCACGTCGACCACGAGATTGCCGGCGATGGTCAGCGCGCCGAGCAGAATGGTAACGCCGAGAATGGTCGAATAGTCGCGGTTGAGCGCGCTGTTCACGAAGGCTTGGCCGATGCCGCCGGTCGAAAAGTACACATCGACCACGACCGAACCGGTGATCATGCCGACGAATACGGGCCCCAGATAGGAGACGACCGGCAGGAGCGCCGGCTTCAGCGCGTGCGTCAGCACCACCTTGTATCCCGGCAGCCCCTTGGCGCGGGCGGTCCGGATGAAATTGGTGCTCAGCACCTCGAGCATCGACGAGCGCATGATGCGCGCGATGTTGGCCATGTAGGTCATGGCGAGGGCGATGACCGGCATCACCACATATTGCGGCTTGCCGCCGTTCCAGCCTCCGCCCGGCAGCCAGTGCAGGCCCAGCGTGAAGATCAGCACCAGGATCGGCGCCAGCACGAAGTTCGGAACCACCTGCGCCCCGATGGTGACGCCCACCGCCAGATAGTCCGCCCAGCTGTTCTGCTTCACGGCCGCGACGGCGCCCAGGACGATGCCCACCGTGGAGGCCAGGAGGAACGCCCAGAACCCGTAGGTCAGCGTGACCGGGAAGCCCTGCGCGATGATGTCGTTGACCGAGCGGTCCTTGTACTTGAACGACGGACCGAAATCGAAATGCACAACGATGTTCCAGATGTATTCGAACAGTTGCTGCCATTGCGGCTTGTCGAGATTGTAGCGCGCAAAGATGTTCTTGAGCGTCTCGGGGGGCAGGTTCTTCTCACCGGTAAACGGTGAACCCGGAGCGATTTTCATCAGGATGAAGCTGAACACGATCAGCACGAGCAGCGTGGGGATGGCGATCGCCAGGCGCTTCAGGATGAAAGCTATCATTAAGTCGTCGGTCCAACGATCCGTGTGGAAATGGCCGAGGCCCCGCGCTGCGCGCGGGGCCTGACACCAGTTGCGTGTGGCTTACTGAGCGACCTTGTAGAGGTCCTTGGCGTACCAGGTCTGCTCGACGTTATCGTACGGCCAGCCCTTGACGTCCGTCTTCAGCAGGAACGGATGGCTGTAGTGGTAGATCGGGATGATCGGGATGTCCTTGGCCACCTGCTCTTCGATCTGCTTGTACTGGACGTTCGGGTCCTTGCTGGTCGAGGCGTCCTTCAGCCACTGGTCCACGTCCTTGTTGGAGTAGCCCGAGTTGTTCTGCGAGGAGGTGCTGTCCATCAGGCCTTCGAAGGTCGACGCCTCGTTGTAGTCGCCGCACCAGGCGTCGCGGGCCACCGAGAAGTCGCGCGAGTGGCGCTTGTCGAGCAGGGTCGCAAATTCCATGTCCTGGAGCGTCATGTTGATGCCGAGCTTCTCCTTGAGCATCTGCGACACGACGGTGGCGATCTGCTGGTGCGCCACTGAGGTGTTGTAGATGTAGGTGAAGCTGACCGGCTTGTCCGGACCGTAGCCGGCGTCGGTCATCAACTGCTTGGCCTTGGCGTCGCGATCGGCCTGCGTCATCTTCGCGATGTCGAGATCGGGCGACTGGAAGCCCGCGGTGGCCGGCGGCGTGAACACATAGGCCGCCTTCTGGCCACCCTGCAGAATGTTGTTGACGATCACATCACGATCGATCGCCAGCGAGATGGCTTCGCGGACGCGCACGTCCTTGAGCGCTTCGACCGGCTGGCTGGCCGTCATGTTGATGTCGAAGTAGTAGGTGCACAGGAACGCCGGCGAATGCGCCTCGTCCGGGTGCTGCTGCAGCAGGGTCGGATACTGGCCGGCCGGCGCATCGGTCCAGTCGACCTCGCCGGCGAGATAGCGCGTAAGGCCCTGGTTCTCGTCGTTGATGGTCAGGAAATTCACCGTATCGAGCACGGTGTGCGCGTCGTCCCAGTAGTTCTTGTTGCGCTTGAGCGTCACGCGTTCGCCGGGCGAATTCTCGGCGAGGGTATAAGCGCCGTTGCCGACGATATTCTCCGGCTTGGTCCAGTCCTGGCCGAACTTCTCGACGACCGCCTGCGGCACCGGGAACAGCGTCGCGTGCGCCGTCATGCGCACGAAATACGGAACGGGCTTGCTGAGGTCGACCTCGAGGGTCTTGTCGTCGATCGCTTTGACGCCGAGGTTGGTGATCGGCTGCTTGCCGGCGACGATGTCATCGGCGTTCTTCACGCCGGCAAGGCCGAGGAAATAGGAGTAGTTGGAGGCGGTCTTCGGATCGACGGCGCGCTCCCAGCTATAGACGAAGTCGCTGGCCTTGACCGGATCGCCGTTCGACCATTTCGCGTCGCGCAGGTGGAACGTGTACTGCGTATAGTCCGCGTTGACGTCGTAGCTCTCGGCCACGCCCGGAACCGGGTTGCCCTTTCCGTCTTCGTTGTAGAGGCCTTCGAACAGGTCCTCGACCACCGAGGCCGTATCCACGTCTTCGACGATATCGGGATCCACCGCATTGATGTTATCGAGCACGCGATAATTGAAGGTCTGATCAGCGGCGAGCTTGGTGCCGTCCGGTACGTTTGCGGCCAACGCCGGCAACGTGAACGCGGTCGTGCACAACAGGGCCAGCGCTCCAGCGCTCAGCCCCAGAACGGCTTGGAGTTTCATGAATCCCATCTCCTTTTGACGTTTCCCGACATCCCGGATTTCTTGTTCGCCCCGGGTATGTCCTGATCCGGCGAATTGCCAGGCCGGCCAAGACTTGCCGAACCCTATATGGCAAAAGCGTCCACTGACAAGGAAAAGCATGACGTAAGCGTCAAGTCACTGACCTCACCACCTAACGCGATGATTCAAATAATATTTCACCGAGACGGCTGGTACGGCTCTCGGCCATCGATCGGGTAAGACTGACAATCGCCCAGAACGTTCAGGCGGCAGCCCGCTCGAGGATGGCGGTGACGCCCTGCCCTCCCGCCGTGCAGACCGAAATCAGCGCCCGCTGCTTCATCTCTGTCGCCAGTTCCTTGGCGGCGAGGCCCAGGATGCGCGCGCCCGTCGCCGCGAATGGATGACCATAGGCAAGACTGGACCCCTTCGGGTTGAGCTTGCTGCGGTCAATCGATCCCATCGGCGCGTCGCGGCCGAGGACGGTCCGGCAGTAGTCGGCATCCTCCCACGCCTTGAGCGTGCAAAGCACCTGGGCGGCGAAAGCCTCGTGGATTTCATACAGATCGAAATCCTGAAGCGTCAGCCCGGCACGGTCCAGCATGCGCGCGACCGCGATGGTGGGAGCCATCAGCAGACCGTCGCCATGCGCGAAATCGTTGGCCGCGAGCTGCCCATAGGTCAGGTAGGCGAGGATCGGCAGGTCATGCGAGCGAGCCCACTCCTCGCTGGCCAGAAGCACCGCCGCTGCGCCGTCGGTCAGCGGTGTGGAATTCGCCGCGGTCAGCGTACCGTTGCCCGAACTCTTGTCGAACGCGGGCTTCATCGTCGCCATCTTCTCGAGACTGGTGTCGGGCCGGACATTGTTATCCTTGAGCACCCCGGCAAACGGCACGATCAAATCGTCATGGAAGCCTTCGTCATAGGCCCGGGCCGCATTGAGATGGCTGCTCAGGGCCAGCTCATCCTGCGCCTGCCGGGCGATGCCCCAGGTCTTCGCCATGAGCTCGCAATGCTCGCCCATGCTGAGGCCGGTCCGCGGCTCTTGCGTCGAGGGTGCCACGGGCGTCAGTTCGCCCATGGTGAAGCCCTTGAAGGCAGCGAGCTTCTCCTGCGGTGTGCGTGCCCGGTTGAGCTCGACCAGCCGGTGCTGGAACTTCGTTCCGAACACGATCGGCGAATCCGAGACGGTGTCGGTGCCGCAGGCGATGCCGCTGTCGATCTCGCCGCTGGCGATCTTGCCGCCCAGCATCAGCGCCGCTTGCAGACTGGTGCCGCACGCGATCTGCAGGTTCGTCCCCGTCGTGCGCGGAGGCAACCCGGCATCGAGCGCTGCTTCGCGGGCCAGGTTGAAATCGCGGCTATGCGAAATCACCGCGCCGCCGACGACCTCGTCGACCGACTGAGTGCGGAGGTTGAACCTGTCCGCCAGCCCGCCCAGCGCAGCCGAAAGCATCGAGAGGTTCGATTCCTCGGCATAGCCCGTATAGGCACGACAGAACGGAATGCGGGCCGAGCCGACAATGGCGATCTTCTTGAGCTCCGCCATCTCAGGCTTTCCCTTCTTTGCGCGCCTGCATGGGGCCGCCCAGGAACGGCGCAAACCCGGTCCCCAGGATCACCCCGATATCGGCGAGATCGGCATTGGCGACGACGCCTTCGCCGACCACCGTCTCCGTGGTGTCGACCATCGGCTTCACCAGCTCGCGACCGAGCGCAGTGAGGTCGCCATGCTGCGGGACCTGACCCTTCTGCACCTTGCCGTCGATCCATTTGTAAAAGCCCTCGCCGCTCTTGCGGCCGAGCTTCTTCTGCGACACCAGCGAGGCAAACCGCGAGCTCGCCGGCACCTCGTAGCCAAGCTCTTTGGCAACGCTCGCGCCGACATCGAGCCCCACGGTATCCATAAGCTCGATCGGCCCCATCGGCATGCCGAAGGCCACCGCCGCGGCGTCGATGAGCTCCATGCTCTCGCCTTTCTCGACACGCTCGACGGCACCGAGCATGTAAGGCATCAGCACCCGGTTGACGAGGAAGCCTGGTGCAGACTTCACCAGCACCGGGCTCTTGCCGATGGCGAGCGCAAAGCTCGCTCCCATCGCGACGTCGCGGTCGACGTTGTAGCTGGATCGGATCACCTCGACGAGCGGGAGCTGTGCCACGGGATTGAAGAAATGCAGCCCGATCAGCCGCGACGGATCGCGCAACCCTTCGGCAATGCGTTCGAGCTCGATGGAGGACGTGTTCGTCGCAAGGATGGCATCGGCCTTCGCCTTGTTCTCGACATCGGCGAAAATCTTCTTCTTGACGTCGAGGTTCTCGACCACGGCCTCGATGATCACATCGGCCCGCGCGATCCCCTTGCCGGCCGGGTCGGCCTCGAGCCGCGCCACCGCCGAGTTGACGGCGACCCGATCCTTGAGCCGTTTCCTGAACAGCGATTTGGCGCGGGTGAGCGCCGGCGTGATGCGCTCCATATCGAGATCTTGCAGCGTCACGCCGAGGCCACGCAAAGCGCACCACGCGGCGATGTCGCCGCCCATGACACCCGCGCCGACCACGTGCACCCTGGCAAAGCTCGGCTTTTCCTTGCCGCGCAGCCCCTGCTTCTTGAGCGACTCCGACAGGAAGAAGACCCGGCGCAGATTGCGTGCCGTATCGGTCGCCATCAGCGGCACGAAGCCTGCCGCCTCTGCATCGACCATCGCCCGCCAGTTGTCGCCGTGTTTTTCGAACAGATCGATCAGGGCGTACGGCGCGGGATAGTGCTCCTTGCGCACCTTCTTGCCGGTTTCCGCACGCATCTTGGTGACGACCTGCTGGCGCAGCGGCCCCCACGCCATGACCCGCTCGACGAACGACGCCGGCCCGGATTTGCGTCTCTGCAACACCGCTTTGCGGGCTTCCCAATGCAGGAGGTCGCGATGCCGCACGAGCTTATCGACGAGCCCCATGCGGCGCGCTGCGCTCGCCTTGATCATGCGGCCGGTGAGCATGGCCTGCATGGCCTGCACCGGACCGGCCTGGCGGATCGAGCGGCCCGTCCCGCCGAACCCCGGGAAGATCCCGAGGTTCACCTCGGGAAAGCCGATGCGGGTCTTGTCGTCATTGACGGCAATCCGGTAGTGGCAGGCAAGTGCGAGTTCGAGTCCGCCGCCCAGTGCGAAGCCGTGGATCGCCGCGATCACCGGCGCCTTCATGTTCTCGACGCGGTCCATCACGGCGTGCGCCCGCTTCAGTGCTTCGGGCAGGATCGCCGGATCGGACATCTGGTCGAATTCGCTGACATCGGCACCGGCGATGAAGCCGCTGTCCTTGCCCGACTGGATCACGAGGCCAATCGCCTCGCCCGAAGCGATCAGGTCCTCGACGCGCAACAGCGCCGTCTCGAGTTCGGAGATCGCCAGCCGGCTTAGTGTATTCACCGGCGCGTTGGGAGTGTCGATCGTCAGCCAGGCGATGCGCTCGACATCGATCTCGAACCGCCAGTTGGTCATCTGCGGCATTTGCGGCTGGGGCATGGGCTGTCCTCTTATTCGGCGGCCTGGCCGCTCTCCCGCCGAGCCAACTGCTTGGCCGCGAGTTCATCCGGGTCGAAATCATCGACGCGGATAACGCGGTCGGTCGCCTGGTCGGCAAGCCGCAGGATCGCAGCCTCTTGCTCGGTCAAGACCTGGGCATCAACCGCGTCGGTGATGGCGTCGCGATCGAGCCGCCGCTCGACGATGCCCTTTTTGATGGCGCGCACGAACTTGCTTTCGATCTCTTCGGCGCGCGTCACCTTGACCAGCGCGTCTTCGAGAACGCCGGTCACGTCCTTGGGGTCCATGGTGACATACGTTCCAATCGTCAGCCGATCGCGGAAAGCCCCCGGCCGCATCACCGCGCGCGCGAAGCGATACGTCTCGCGATCGGACGCCGGCCTCTGGCGCCGCCCCAGCGGGAACACGAGAAACGTCATTAGGCCGCGCAGAAAGGCGTTGGGAAAGTTGGCGAAGACGGCGGCAAAACTCTGCTCGATCGCATAGAGGTGGTCCCTGGCGATGGCGTCGACCAGCGCCACGTCGTCCTTCTGCCGCCCCTCGTCCTGGTAGCGCTTGAGCACCGCCGACAGCAGGTAGAGATCGGAAAGAATGTCGGCCATGCGGCCGGCGAGCCGCTGCTTGCGCTTGAGGTCGCCGCCGAGGAAAGCGACCGTCCAGTCGCCGACGAGCGCAAAGCTCTGCGAATAGCGCGCGAGCTTGCGATACCAACGTGCCATCTCATTTTGGACCGGCGTCGAGGCGAAACGCCCGCCGGTGACACCATGCAAGAAGCTGCCCGTCATGTTGCGCAGCATGAAGCTCACATGCCCGCCGAAGGCGCGGTCGAAGGCCGCGAGGCCGCGACGTCTGTCCGGATCCTGCGCGGCTTCGATCTCGGAATAGAGATACGGATGGGCCCGCAGCGCGCCCTGCGCGAACGTGATGAGCGAACGGGTGAGGATGTTGGCGCCTTCCACGGTGATCGCCACCGGCGTCGTCATGTAGCCCGAAAAAAGATAGTTCGACGGACCGTCCTGTACAGCGCGGCCACCGTGAATATCGAGTGCGTCGTTCACCCGGTCGCGCATGGCATCGGTTGTGCGGTACTTGAGCAGCGCCGAGATTACGGCCGGCTTTTGGCCTTCGTCGACCATCGAGGCGGTCAGTCCGCGCGCCGCCTCGAACGTATAGGCCGAGCGGACCAGCCGGCTCAGCGGCTCGGCGACGCCTTCCATGACGCCGACGGCGATCCCGAACTGCCGCCGGATGCGGGCGTAGGCGGAGGTCACGCGCAGAGCATACTTTATTGATACCGTGCCAATCGCCGGCAGCGAGATCGCACGGCCGGTGGAAAGGCATTCCATCAGCATGCGCCAGCCCTGCCCGGCATAGTCCGTGCCGCCGATCAGGAATTCCATCGGGATAAAGACATTGCGGCCCTTGATCGGACCGTTCATGAACGCCGCACGCGCCGGATAGTGCCGGCGACCGATCTCGACGCCCGGGAAATCGGCTGGGATCAGCGCCAGCGTGATGCCGATATTCTCGGTTTCTCCGATCAGATGATCAGGATCGTGCAGATGAAAGGCCAGCCCAATCAACGTCGCGACCGGCGCCAGCGTGATGTAACGCTTGTCCCAGCTCACCTTGACGCCGAGGGTCTTCTTGCCCTGGTACATGTCGTAGGTGACGACGCCGACATCGCGCATGCTTGCCGCATCGGACCCGGCATAGGGTCCGGTGAGCGCGAAGCACGGAACCTCCTGCCCCTTCGCAAGGCGGCGGAGGTATTGGTCCTTCTGCGCCTGCGTGCCGTATTTCTCGAGCAGCTCGCCCGGCCCGAGCGAGTTCGGCACCATCACCGTGATGCCGGCCGCCACCGAGCGCGACGCGACCTTGCTCACGACCTGGCTCTGCGCCTGGGCCGAGAAGCCGAGGCCACCATACTCCTTGCCGATGAGCATCCCGAGGAAGCCCTGCTCCTTGAGGTAGGCCCACACCTCGGGTGACAGATCGGCGCGATTGTGCCGCACGTCCCAGTCGTCGATCATCGAGCAGACCGTATTGACCGGGCCATCGAGGAACGCTTGCTCCTCGGACGACAGCGTCACCGGACGGATGTCGAGCAGCTTGTCCCAATTGGGTCGGCCGGAGAACAGCTCGGCATCCCAGCCCACTGTACCCGCGTCGAGCGCTTCCTGCTCCGTGCGCGACACACGCGGCAGGATGCGCTTCACCACCCCATAAGCGGGACCGGTGACCACCACGCGGCGGATGCCGCCAACCGAAAGCAACCCGAGGATGATCGCCGGCAGCACTGCCAGTATCCAGCCGAACACGCCTGTTCCGATGCCGAAACCCGACGCATCCCAGTGGAAACGGCTGAGAATGCCGATGATCAGCGCGCCAATTGCCCAGTGCAACAAAGGCGCACGCCGCATGGCCAGAAAGAAGAAACCGACGATTCCGATGAGTGTGACGACCGCCGCCAGCAATCCCGTCTCCCGCCCTCGGTTGAGTCGGTATTTAGTCCCGACACCCGGAATGTTTCAAACAAGATAGCGCTACTTGACGTATACGTCAACCGGAGGCACCTATCGTAAGTTGCCGTAACGTCGCCGGATTGACGCTAAGGTAAAACCTCTGCTCTAGTCTTGAAGGGGCGGAAGGCCGGAGGAAGGCAATGATACCGGATAGCGTCGCGGACCATCCGCGTCCTTGGGTCGACCACTACCCCGAGGGCATCACCTGGGACGTGAAGCTCAACCTCACGCCGGTCCACGAGCAGGTCCTCGCCGCCTGCGCGAAATCGCCCGACGCAATCGCCCTCGACTTCCTCGGCGGCAGGACGACCTTCGGCCATCTCGCAAGTGCGATCCGCGCCTTTGCCGGAGCGTTGCAGACCAAATACGGCGTCACCAAGGGCAAGCGCGTTGCACTGCTGCTGCCCAATACGCCATTCTACGTCGTCGCCTACTACGGCGTGCTGCTCGCGGGCGGCACGGTCGTCAACTGCAATCCGCTCTATACTGTTCACGAGCTTACGCACATCACCGGCAACGCCGATGCCGACGTGCTGGTGACGCTCGACCTGAAACAGATCTACGAGAAGGCCGACGCCCTGCTGAAGGCCGGACGGATCAAACAGATCATCGTCTGCCACTTCCCGCAGGCGCTCCCGGCACTCAAGGGCATCCTCTATTCCATCGCCAAACGCGGCGATCTCGCCAACATTCCCGACTCGCCCAATGTCGACTGGTACCACCAGCTCCTCGCGCGCCGTGACGCGCCCAAGCCAGTCGCCATCGATGCGACGAAGGATGTGGCGGTGCAGCAATACACAGGCGGCACCACGGGTCTGCCGAAAGGCGCGATGCTGAGCCATGCCAACATTGCAGCGAACATGAGCCAGATCGACGCCTGGGGTTGCGGCCTGTTCTACCCGCCGAGCAAGGTCGTTGCGATCCTGCCGTTCTTCCACATCTTTGCGATGACCGTGTGCATGAACACGCCGCTCTGCAATGGCACGCAGGTCGTGATGATGCCGCGTTTCGAGATGAAGGGCTTCCTGGACCTCCTGAAGCGCAATCGCCCGAACGTTCTTCCTGCCGTGCCGACCCTGATCGGTGCGATGAGCAAGCTCTCGCCCGAAGACGCCAAGCTCCTCGATTGCCTTGACGTCGTGATCTCCGGCGGCGCTGCGTTGCCGAGCGAAGCGCGCGGGCAATTTGCAAAGGTCTCGAAAGCCCTGCTCGCCGAGGGCTACGGGCTGACCGAAGCATCGCCGGTCGTATGCTGTGCGGCACTGCGCGTGCCGTCCAAGCCGATGTCGATCGGTCTCCCGGTCCCCGCTACCGATA
>Ga0207667_10008414_pt1 | contig 12261 bp, 13 predicted proteins | sample KBSCornC52_FD_184301 | JGI IMG/M metagenome (GOLD analysis project Ga0207667, IMG submission 184301) | Corn rhizosphere microbial communities from Kellogg Biological Station, Michigan, USA - KBS Corn C5-2 (SPAdes) (version 2) | ecosystem: Host-associated > Plants > Roots > Rhizosphere > Soil ...
AGCTTCTGCACACCAAACCGGGCGACAATTGCCCTATCTGCCGGCAGCGGGCCCTCATGGAGAAGGCCGCCGGCAATCTTTGATCGGCCGGCGCCGCGTCGTCGCGTCCTTCGCCCCCTCTGTGAATATGTGTGCCTCGCCTATCGACGCCATCGCTGTCGTTTCCCGGCCGGATTCCTCCACGCGCGCTTTACGCTCGGAGGGGTAATCGCTACAGACTCGCACTTCATGTTCCTCCTCCGAACTCTCCGTGCCGTTGCTGTCCTCGGATCGGTCTGGCTAATCTCCCTTCCGGTCTGTCGCGCCCAAGGCGAAGGCAAGCCGATCTTTAACGGGCACGATCTTGCCAACTGGGACGGCGACAAACGTTTCTGGACGGTGGCCGGGGGCACCATCCGGGGCGAAACCTCGCTCGCCGCCATGCCCTCGACCAATACCTTTCTCATCTGGCGCGGGAGCGTGCTGAAGGATTTCGAGCTGAAGCTCAAGGTGCGGTTGCGCAACGGCAACTCGGGCATCCAGTATCGCAGTCACGATCTCGGCAAGTGGAACGTCTCCGGGTATCAGATGGAACTCGACAATGGCGCCGGCAAATCCGGTTTTCTCTACGAGGAGCGCGGCCGCAAATTCCTCGCGCTCGTCGGCGAAAAGGTGGAGATCGACCCGCAGCAGAAGCCGACCGTGCTCGGCCTGCTCGCCGAGAAACACGAACTGGTCGCCGCCCGCTACTACAAACCGCAGGATTGGAACGAATACCGGATTGTCGCCCGCGGCAATCACCTGCAGCATTTCATCAATGGCGTGCAGACCGTGGACGTGGTGGACAACGATGCCCAAGGACGGAGCCTCGAGGGTGTCCTCGCCCTGCAAATCCACGTCGGGCCGCCCATGCTCGTGGAATTCAAAGACATCTTTTTGAAAAATCTGTAACCAACAAAGCCATTCCCATGATCACACGTCGTCACGTCTTGAAAAATCTAGCGTTCGCTACCGGCTCAGTGGCACTGGCGCCTTCCCTTGCCCACGCCCAGGCGCCCGCTGCCGCTCCGGCCGCCCCGGCGGTGGAGGGCGTCTTCAAGCTTCCGCCGCTCGGCTACGACTACAATGCGCTGGAGCCCTACATCGACGCAGACACGATGAAGATCCACCACGACAAGCACCACGCCGCTTATGTGAGCAAATTGAACGTGGCCATTGCCAGCGCGCCCGGGCTGGAGAAAAAATCGATCGAGGAAATCCTTTCCAATCTGGATGTCGTGCCCGAGGCCGTGCGCACCGAGATCCGTAACCAGGGTGGGGGACACGCCAATCACTCGCTTTTCTGGCAAATCCTGAAGAAAAACGAGAACGGCAAGCCCGCGGGCGACCTCGCCAAGGCAATCGACGGGAATTTCGGCAGCTTCGACAAGTTTCAGGATGCCTTTAACGCCGCGGCGGCCAAGGTTTTCGGCAGCGGCTGGGCCTGGCTGGTCTGGAGGGGCAAGAAACTGAGCGTCGAGTCCTCGGCGAATCAAGACAGTCCCTTGTCTTCAGGAGGGGTGCCTCTGATGGGGATTGATGTCTGGGAGCACGCCTATTACCTGAAATATCAAAATCGCCGCCCGGATTACATCAAGGCCTTCCAGAACGTCATCAATTGGGACTTCGTGGCCGACCGCTATAACCAGGTCGCCAAGGCGTAGCGTCCGACACCCCGCGAAGAAACCGTTGCACCATTCTCCGGGCGCTGCCTAAACTTGCGCGCATGGTTCAAGCCACCGCGGTCTCGACCGCCAGTGCCGATACATCCGATTTGAAAGCCAGATTTCTGACGGCTTTCCGTTGGATGCTGCTCGCACGTGTCGTCGAGGAAAAACTGGCCGCCTTGTACCGGGGCGGGAAAATCACCGGCGGCGTATTCCTGGGCAAAGGGCAGGAAGCGCTCAGCGTGGCGACCGCCATGGCCCTGCGCAAGGGCGACGTCTTCGCGCCGCTGATCCGCGATCAGGCCGGGCGTCTGGCTTTTGGAGAAACGCTGCTCGATTGCACTCGCACTTACATGGGTTCCCGTCTCGGGCCGATGCGCGGGCGCGATGGCAATGTGCATCGCGGCCGTCCCAAGGAAGGTCTCATGGCGATGATCAGCCACCTCGGTGCGATGCTGCCGGTCGTCGCAGGCACGCTGCTGGCGCGGCGTTTCCGCGGCATCGAAGGCACGGTCGGCGCAGTGAACCTGGGCGATGGCGCGACTTCGACCGGAGCCTTTCACGAAGGACTGAACCTGGCGGCGGTGGAAAAGCTGCCGCTGGTCCTCGTCGTGGCGAATAATCAATATGCGTATTCCACGCCCACCTCGCGCCAGTTTGCCTGCGAAGATCTCGTGGACAAGGCGGTCGGCTATGGGGTCGCCGGGCACAGCGTGGATGGCACCAATCTCGAGGCCTGCCTCGACGTTCTCGATCGCGCCGTCACCGCGGCCCGCACCGGTGGGGGCCCGCAACTGGTCATCGCCTCGCTCCTGCGCCTCGTCGGTCACGGCGAGCATGATGACGCCGGTTACGTGGACCCCGCTTTGCGCAAGTCACCGCTCGGCGCGGATTGCCTCGAGCTCGCCGAGCAGCGGTTGCTCCGGGAGAACTGGACCACCAGCAATGCCTTGCACGAAATGCAGCAGGACATGCAGCGCCAGGTCGAGGAAGCCGTGGCCACCACTTTGCGCGAGCCTTTGCCCGATCCGAACACCGAGGATTGGTGTCCGCTGGCCACCCGCCATCTCTGCGAGGGCGGCTATTCGCCTACATGATCACTTATCTCGAAGCCATTCGTGAAGCCCAGGCCAAGGCTTTGGCCGACGATCCCCGCGTCTACATTTACGGTCAGGACGTCGGGCAATTCGGTGGCGCTTTCAAAGCCACCAAGGGGTTGGCCAAGGAATATCCCGGCCGCGTGCTCGACGCGCCGATCAGCGAGGACGCCATCATTGGTTCCGCCATCGGGGCAGCCATCGAAGGCATGCGCCCGATCATCGAGATGCAGTTCGCGGATTTCTCGACGGTCGGTTTCAACCAGATCGTCAACCAGGCCGCCACGCTCCATTGGCGCACGCAGATTCCGTGTCCCATCACCATCCGCCTGCCCAGCGGTGGCACCGCCGGCGCCGGACCTTTCCACTCGCAGAGCATGGAAGCGCTCTATGCGCACTATCCGGGGCTCATCGTGATGACGCCGGCGACAGTGGAGGATGCCTACTCGATGCTCCTCGAGGCGGTGGCCATCGATGACCCGGTCATCTTCTGCGAGCACAAATATCTCTACTATCACCTCAAGGCGGAAAAGCTTCCCACGGAAGCCATGCCGACCGGCAAAGCCCGGATCGCCCGCCAGGGCCGCGACGCGACCATCGTCACGTATTCGGCGATGCTCCATGAGTCGCTGGCCTGCGCCGAGGAACTCGCCAGCGAAGGTTGGGAGATCGAGGTCATCGACCTGCGGACCATCAAGCCGCTCGATACCGACACCGTCCTGGCCAGCGTCGCTCGCACGGGCCGTCTGCTCACCGTCGGTGAAGCGTGGCCGTGGGGTGGGGTGACCGCCGAGGTGATCGCGCGCGTCGCCACCGAGGGCTTCGGCCTGCTCGACGCCCCGCCCATGCGGCTCAACGCCAAGGACACGCCCGTCCCGTTTCATCCGAACTTGTGGGGCACCCACCGGCCCACGGCGAAGACGATTGCGGTGGCATTACGCCGACTACTCTCAGCTTGAAAGACGGAAACATCCAACACCCAACACCCAACGCTCAACATCCAATGGAAAAAGCGGCCATCGCAGCTCGCTTGCGCCATTGGATGTTGGGTGTTGGACGTTGGACGTTGGATGTTCGCCTTTGATCCCTCATCCTTTTCTTCCATGTTTCCCGGTATCGCCCGCGTTCCCATCATCATGCCACAACTCGGCGAAAGCATCGCCGAAGCGACTGTGGTGCGTTTGCCTTTCTCCGTCGGCGATCAAGTCGAGGGCGATGCGGAAATCATCGAGGTCGAGACCAACAAGGCGACCATGGGTGTGACCGCGCCGTGCTCTGGCCGCGTGGCGGAATTGCTCGTCGAATTACAGGGCAGCTATCCGGTGGGGGCGACGCTCGGCTGGCTCGAGGTGAGCGAAGACGAAGCCGCGCGCCTGGGGCTCGATGTCGCCACGCCCGCTTCGTCGGAGAGCGCCGCAGAATCCACGTCTGCGTCATCCACTCCGGCCACGCATTACGCGAAGACCACCGTGGAACCCACGGTGCGCGGTCTCCCCGTGCCCGCGCACGCCGCGGGCGCCGGCTATCTCTCGCCGCGGCTCAAGGCGCGCATGAACGAACTCGGCATGCACGCCGCCGATCTCGCGGGTATTCCCGGCAGCGGTGCCGCCGGTCGTGTGACCGTCGAGGATTTCGAGAAATTCATCGCCAAGCTGGATGACCATCAATTGAGCCAGGCTTCCACGATGCGCGTCGCGGTGGCCGATGCCATGCGCCGTTCCTGGACCCGCCCGCTGGCGACGGTCGGCATGTCCGTGCCGATCGAGGCACTGCTCGCCCATCGCAAGGCCGCCAATCCCAAGCCCGGCCCCGCCCTTTACGCCCTGCGTGCCCTGGCCATCGCTCTCGGCGAAAACAGCGCGCCCGCCGGCCGTCTCATCGGCGACAAGATCGTCCACCCGAAGGCCATCGACGTCGGCTTCGCCGTGGAAGCCGAGGATGGCGTGCTCGTCCCCGTGTTGCGTGGCGCCGACCATACGCCGCTCGCGCAAATGGTCACCCGCTACAACGAGCTGGTCGACCTCGCCCGCCAGCGCCGCCTGCCGCCGAATGCCCAAGGTGGCAGCATCGCCACGGTCACAAATTTCGGCACCTTCGGTCTCGAATGGGCCACCCCCATCCCGCTTCCCGAGCAAACCCTCGTGCTGGGCATGGGCGCCGGCCGCGTCTGTCCGCATTGGGATAAGGCCAAGGGGCAATTCCTGCCCGTGACCGAGGCCCATTTCACGCTCAGCTTCGACCACCGCGTGCTGGATGGCGGGGGGGCCGGACGGCTTCTCCAGCGCATCGCCGCACTCCTGCAGGAGCCGGAGAAGCTGTAGAAGATTGGTTTCTGGTTTCTGGTTTAACGTTTCTGGTTCTCTACAGCGGAACTCGTTCTCGCAGCGGAAGACCAGAAACCAGAAACTAGAAACTAGAAACCAGAACCTCGGAGCCAGAAACCCAAGCAAAAATTTCTAGAAGGGCCGTTGACAACAATCCTCGCTGGCCTTAAAAACACCGCCCCGCTCGAACCGGGCAACACGCTTTTTCCCATGTCCACGACTGAAATCATCCTTACTGAAAAGATCGCGAATCTCGGCGCCGAAGCCGATGTCGTGAAGGTCAAGCGCGGCTACGCCCGCAATTTTCTCGTCCCCCGCGGCCTCGCCCTCGAGGTGACCCCGGCGACCCTCAAGCGCCTCAACCTCCTCAAGGCCAAGCGCGCCGAGCGCGAAGCCAAGGAGCTCAACGAAGCCGACGAACTCGCCCGCCGCATCAACAAGCTCAAGATCACCCTCGAACTCGAGACCGGTGAGCAGGGCAAGGCTTTCGGTTCCATCACCGCCGCCGACATCGCGGAACGCCTCAAGAAGGAACTCGGCGGCAACATCGACATCGATCGTCACAGGATCCACCTCGACAAGGCCATCAAGGACACCGGCGAGCACGAGGTCACCATCAAGCTGCACCACGACGTCACCGCCAAGCTGAACGTGAACGTCAAGGCCAAGGGCGGCGACGAATCCAAGACCGAAGAGGCCGAGGACAAGAAGTCCGAGGAAAAGGGCTTCAAGGCCAAGCCGAAGGCCAAGCACACGAAGTAAGCTTCGATGGCATCCGAGGCTTCCAGCAAGTCTGCGAAGCCCTCCAAAAAGGGCACGGACTCTGGGGATTTCCGCCAAAACGAGAGTTATCGTCAAGATACTCACAGGTTATTCCCACAGTCGGCCATAGCGGAAAAGGGGGTCATCTCCTCCTTCCTGCTTTCCCCGCGAGAGATCGGTGCACTCTGCGGTGAGCAAAAAATCACCAAGGAGCACTTTCACCTCCCGGCACATGCGTCTATTTACGCATGTTTGCTGGAGATGTGGGACAAGGGAAAGCCGATCGATCTCATCACGGTCACGCAGCTTTTGCAGGACCAAAAGCAGCTCGATCAGGCAGGCGGAGCCGCCTACGTATCGGAGTTATTCACCTATCTTCCGACGGCCGCCAATGCCGAGCATTACATCGAGATTCTCGTTGAGAAGCACACTCTTCGGGAAATCATCAAGGTTTGTACGGAATACGCGGCGCGGTGCTACGATGAGCAGGACGTCGTTGCGACTTTATTGGACTCTGTAGAACAGGGCATCTTCAAGATTTCGCAGTCCCGCTACCAAGCGAAGTCGATGAGCATGAAGGACCAGGTCATGCAGGCGATCCACTCGATCGAGGAACTGTATGACCGTCGTGGCGCGATCACCGGCCTTCCTACCGGCTTCGCCGAGCTCGACAAGATGACCGATGGGCTGCATGGCGCGGAAATGATCGTCATCGCGGCGCGCCCCTCCATGGGCAAGACCGCGCTGGCCATGAACATCGCCGAGCATATCGCGCTCGAGGCCAAGCATGCGGTCGCCGTTTTCTCGCTGGAAATGAGCACCTCCCAGCTCGTCCAGCGTCTGCTGTGTTCCCGTGCCCGGGTGAATCTCGGCAGTATCCGCAACGGCTTCCTTTCCGAGCGTGATTTTCCGGCGCTGACCAGCGCGGCGGCCAAGCTGGCCGAAAGCAAGATCTTCATCGACGACACCCCGGGTCTCTCCATCCTGGAACTCCGCGCCAAAGCACGGCGCCTGAAGTCCCAACACGATATCCGGGCCATCTTCATCGACTACCTCCAGCTGTTGCGCAGCACCTCGCGGCGGGCGCAGGATAATCGTCAGCTCGAAATCGCGGAAATCTCCTCGGGTATCAAGAGCCTCGCCAAGGAGCTGAACATTCCGATCGTCGTCCTCGCTCAGCTCAACCGTAATCCGGAATCGCGCAGCGGTGAAAGCAAGGGGCGCCCGCGTCTGAGCGACCTTCGTGAATCCGGCAGTATCGAGCAGGATGCCGACGTCGTCGGCTTGCTCGTGCGTGAGGAGTACTACGCGGAGAACGAAGAGGACAAAAAAGAGTCCGAGGGCAAAGCCACGCTCATCATCGCCAAGCAACGTAGTGGCCCGGTCGGCGACTGCCCCCTCACGTTCCTCAAGGAGTTCACCCGGTTTGAGAATCGCGCCCGCGAGGCGGATGGCGACGAAGAATGATTCGCCGGGAGTTCAACGGGCTCAATACGAGGGCGGTCCCAGGATGTCTTCGGACCATTCTCCCTCGATCTCGCTGACCGGCACGGGCAGGGCATGGGTGGGCGGAATGGCGTAAAGCCGGCCATTCTCGCGAAACACTTCCAGCGAAACCGGATTGTCCGTCGGCGTCTCGCGAAACCAAAAGCGGCCCACAGCGGAGGGTTTTCTTGGCGACCAAAAGACAGAGCGACCCATGGCTAGCGGCGATTCGAGCGACGCTGGTAAGTAACCGCATCCCAGCGCTTTTGTTTTTCAGTCTGCCGCGCAGTGGAGAAACGCGGCAACGTCTTGTTGAGAAGCATGTAGACCTTGCTGCCGCTGAAAAGCTCTAGGCCTTCTTCCGCCAGCGAAGCCAGCTCCGCGCACAAATTACGCAACGGACCATCGGGCAGCTTGCCCACTCGCGATTCCAGCAGCGGAGCAGAGGCGACGAATTTGGTGGTGATGGAGACTCGTCCTCCCGTGACACCCTCGGGATAGACGCACTGGGTCAGGAAATGCATCAGTGGAGAGTCCGCGAAGTTTTGGGAGCTGACCGGGCAGGCGTCCTCCAATTCGCGAATGAGCGCGAGCAACTCATCGTCTTTGAAATCTGCCACTTTTGTTTCCAAGAGTCGGCCCATGACGGCGAAAGCTATCCGAAGGGTCAAGCTATCACAAGATGCGGTGGTGCCCTAATTTGAATTTCCGTCAGTTTTCCGAGCGGCACCCCGCTCCGCCTTTTCGCGAAGCAATTCGGATATTTCTGCAGTCGTATGAGCGTGAAAACCGATGCTGGCTGAGGGTGTCGGATTGTTTTGCGTGATGATCCGCTTTAATTCTTCCTTATTCGGGTCGCTATCAACTTGTCCCGTCACCCGCAGCACTCCAGCCAATCCGTAAGAGACATCGATGCGGATGTTCTTGAATCGGGCATCGGCGGCGAGAATCGGTTTTAGCTTTTCTTCGATTGCCTTGGTGCGTCGGTAGGCGCGGAATTGACGATAGCCTGGAGTGAACGGCCAGAGTGCAAGACCGACAATCGTGATGGCTGTAATTCTGATCCATCCGGCGCGCGTTATCGCTTGTGGCATGGGAGTGTGAAATCCAAAGCAAGCCGGTTCACAGTGCGTCGCAAATATGCTATTAGGATGCCACTTTGCGCCGCGTGAGTCTGGCCATCAATTCCTCGCGTGAGATGTCCTCAAATTCTCCGGCACCAAGTTGAGCAAATCCCGCAATTGCCTGCTCACGAACCCAAGCAGTCACCGTGTCGCGAGCCATTTCCTGTCGAAGCGCCTCGCATATGACCTCTGTTTCGTTAGCATACAACCCCGGGGCAACCTTTTCGCGAACCAATCGCTCCAGCGCGGGGGGCAGGGTGATCGTCATAGATTAGGGATAAATTCCGAGTGCATTGGTTGCAAGCTCCGTTCGACACACCTGCCTGCGTGGTCTTATTTGCTCGCCGGTGCCGATTCCGGTTTCAGGTGTTGGAAAAGAAACTTCCACATCGCTTGCGGATCGGAGCCGTCGTCTTTGGTTTGCAGCACATTTTCCACACCGAGGGCGTCGAGCTTTTCCTTGAGCATGCGGCCGAATTCAGCGTGGTGAATGTAAATGTTTGCCGAGGTCTCCGGAGGGAGCGGTGTGCCGCCGAGAGGCGTGACGTATTGCATGAACGTCGGGGGAGCATCTTTCGTGACGAGGTTGAGCGCACTGGCGTCGGTGATGAGTTTTTGTTTCTCGGGTGTGTCGAGTTCCGCGATGCTCTTTACGTTGAAGAACGGGAGGAGCGCGGGATGGCTGCCCGGTGGGCCACCGACGTGCTGGAAAATGAGTTTCGGATCGAGCGTCGTTGGCCCGACTTGCTCCAGGATGCAGGCCACCCGCGTGGAGAAGCGCGCGATCGGATCCGCGGAATCCGGTTTGGCCAGGTCCCCGTGATAACCGATCCACATGGCAATGACCGCACCGGCGGAACTGCCGGTCAGCGCAACCCGATTCGGATCGATGTGCCATTCCTCCGCCTTGCTGCGGACGAACTGCACGACCCGCGCGGAGTCCAGCATCGGCGCGGGAAAAGGAGCCGCGTCGGGAGTTCCGGTGGTGAAGCGATAGTTCGCCGTCACGAGTGAGATGCCAGCGCGCAGGAACGGCGTGGGATTGGCGCTTTTCTTGTCGCCGCCAATCCAGCCGCCGCCGTGAAAATAGATGAGCACCGGCGCGGGGGCCTTCGTCTCCGCGCGGAAGAAATCGAGCACATTGCGGTCGTATTTCCCGTAGCGCACATCGGTGAGCGTCGGATGGTAATTGGCGGGTTCGGCGCTGATCGCGCGCAGGGCCAGCACGGCGCTGAACGACAGCGCCACCAAAATGCGGGAGAGTGAGATGTTCATGGGAAGGGGAAAATTCATGGGGGTGAAATCTTCCCTTCCACGTAGATGCGCGTGAGCGCGGCCTCGATGAGACCCTGGACTGGCGCGCGCAGCGGGTATTCGCGCTGGAGGCGTTCGAGGCGCTCGCGGTATTCGCCCGCGATATCCGGCCGGGCACGTGCTTCGCGCTCCATGGTGCTCAGCAGCAGGAGTCGCATGGTCACGTTGTCGGTTTCGTGCAGGCAGAGATCAAGCAGGCCATCGATGATGCTGCGCTCAGCGTAGAGAAAGAGCTCCGTGTCCGGCGCATGCGCCGAACAGAAAATGGCGAGCGCTTGCTCGAGACAGGCGAGGTAGGCGGGCAACCGGCCGATGGTGGGCGCAAAGAGCGATTCGGTCGACGACTGCAGAGTCACCTGTGCCATGGCCTGCAACTCGCGCAGCGTCCGCTTGACGACGGTGTTGATCGCGCTGGACGCATCCTTGGGATCGACCGCCTGCACCCACTCGGCAACGGCTTTTTCATCGATCACCCGCACGATGCTCAGCTTCGCCTGCCACGGTTCTTCCCGGGCGAGAACGTGCAGGAAGACGGCATAGTCGGGCTTTTGGGCGAGCGAGGCGAGCACGTCCAGGGTGTAAGGTGTGCCGGTCAGGACGAACCCACCGCTCTTTAACCACGGCACCAGCACGGTCGTGCCTGCGGTAGTCTTGATGTGGACGCGCTCAGCGAGGAACATCGGCAGGCCACGCGTGAAGCGTCCGAGGGCGTCGGTGGGTTGCGATACGACCTGGTCACCGTGGCCCGTCGGCGGCACTTCCACGCTGCCGCAGAGAAATGCCACTTTGATCGCGTCCGCGGCCTTGGCCGTGAGCATTTCCGCAAAGGCAGGGTTGGAGTGCGCCCAGATCGGGCCTTCGAGAGCCAGGAGTTGCAGCTCGAATTTCCGGCCATCCTCGACCGGCCCGTAGCCTTTTTCCTGCTTGTCGATTTCGCCTTCCCAAAAGACCAACTGCTCGCGCCAGTCGGGCCGCTGCTCGGCGTAGAGCTGCTCGACGATCCGCCGCGCACTGGGCGTCGCGTGGAGATCGACGTAGGCCTTGATGAGATTGTTGCCGACCGGCAAGCCGTGCTCCTTCGCATCGAAGAGCGGCGCGCAGATTTCGGTCAGTTCTTTCAAGAGGCCGTGATTTCCGAGGTCGCTGCTGATCTGCACGAGCGCATCGCTGGGCACGGGCTTCATTCGGCCGAGCGCTTCCTGGTAGAGGGTGAGCGCCTTGGCGGTCTCCTTCGATTGCAAGGCTTCCCGGGCCAGCCACAATTGCGGGCGCCAGCTCCCCGGCTGCGCGGCCGCCCGGTGCAAGGCGTCGAGTTCGGCCGGCTTGCCGCCGCGCTCGCGATGGATCGCCGCATACCAAAGCAGGCCGTTGTCGAGGTTGGGATCGACCTCCAGAGCGCGCCACAACGCCCTTTCCGCGCGGTCCTGTTCGCCGCGGGCGGAATAGGCCTTGGCGAGATTGGTCAAAAGCGAACCATCCTCGCCGTGCTTTTGTAGGGCGTCCTTGAGCACCTTCTCCGCTTCGTCGAATTGCTTGAGCTGGAGCAGGGTCACGCCCAGCAACTCGGCGCCCCGCTTCGGCTGTGGGTCGATGCGCTGCAATTGCCGCGCGCCTTCCAGCGTTTCGGGAGCGAATCCATCGCGCAGGCTGGCCGCGATGAGACCGGCGAGGAGATCGGGGTTGTCCCAAGCCTTCTTGAAATTGTCCGGCAGGATCTTGCGCCACTCCTCGCGCGGCACTTCCATGAGCCGGCCATAGCTGTCCCAAGCCTTGATCATTGCGGAGCCGGTCGGGGGCGTAAGTGCCGGTGCGGGCGGCGACGACGTTGCCGGCGACGGAGGTAGCTCCGTTTCTTTCTTCCGGAAGAGCTTGTCGAAAAAGCCCATGGCTAGTGCGGTTGAGTATTCACGGCAGCGTCGGCACGGCAAAACCGTTTAGCCGACCGTCCAGCGATATGTCCATCAAATCGGACTCCCGTGGCGAGGATTTTACGGAGCGATTTTGGATGCGGGTCGGAACCACAGCTCTCTCTTCGAGGTGTCAGCCGGGGCAACCGCGCGGCCTGAAATGAGTTCCGGACGGAGGCCCTCGTGCGGTCTGTGGACCCTTCCATTGACTTTCTTACTGACATACGTAATTTCGCACCCTTCGTGCCGAGAAAAGGCTTCTATATTGGCATCTCGTTTGTGGTGCTTGCGTTCGTTGCCGGATGGTCTCTGCGTCATCGCCAGCACCAGCCCGCCGCGCCGGTGCGCCATATCCATGTGGGTGGGGAAATTGCCGCTGCCGTGCCCGAGACGACTCGCCAGTTCATCTCCCAGCGGTGTATCGACTGCCACGATGGCGATACGCATAAAGGCGGCTTGAATTTCGAAGCGTTGACCGCGCAACTCGACGACGCGCCGACCGAGGCGAAATGGATTCGGGTATTTGATCGAGTGCAACGTGGCGAGATGCCGCCGAAGAAGGA
>Ga0207667_10008419_pt1 | contig 12258 bp, 13 predicted proteins | sample KBSCornC52_FD_184301 | JGI IMG/M metagenome (GOLD analysis project Ga0207667, IMG submission 184301) | Corn rhizosphere microbial communities from Kellogg Biological Station, Michigan, USA - KBS Corn C5-2 (SPAdes) (version 2) | ecosystem: Host-associated > Plants > Roots > Rhizosphere > Soil ...
AAGAAAACGGCTCCTCTTTCACGACACTTGCGAGGTTAGTTGACGGGTTCGGACGTGAAAGACTCGCCCTAGGGTCGACCGACCCATTCACCCCTACCGGTATGTCCCCCGCTCCAAGCCCTGTGGCCTGGATTCAGTGATTTTTGGCAGGCGTTGTTGTGTCCAGAGAGACGTGAGCCTCTTGGACCATGGAGGGCGGTTTGGCCCCGACTTCCCAATCTCCCTCCCGATGAAACCTATTTTCGCCGAGAAATTCGCGAAATTTTCTTAAGGGGCGGCAGCCGCCTCGATCCGGGCGGCCAAATCCCGGGCGATCCCCTCGATCTGTGCCCGGTCGTCCCCTTCGGTCATGACCCGGATCAGGGGCTCGGTCCCCGAGGGGCGGATGAGCAGGCGGCCGGTCCCGGCCAGGTCGGCCTCGGCCGCCGCCACCGCAGCCACGATCTCGGGCCGCTCCAGCACGGCCGTGTCGGCCGTCCGGACGTTGACTAGGATCTGGGGGGCGTCGACCACCTCGGCGACCTCGTCACGCAAGCGTTTGCCGTCCCTGGCCAGCAGGGAGAGCAAGGCGACCGCCGTCATCGCCCCGTCGCCGGTGGTGTTGCGCCGCAGGTCGATGATGTGCCCGGACTGTTCGCCGCCCAGCACGTAGCCGCCGGCCCGCATCTGCTCGAGCACGTAGCGGTCGCCGACCGGCGCGCGGAGCAGCCGGATGTCGTAGCGCGAGAGGGCCCGTTCGAGGCCGATGTTCGACATGACCGTTCCGACGATGGCGTCGCCGCGCAGTTCGCCCCGCGCGTGAGCCTCGCGACCGAGCGCGAACATGATGTGATCGCCCGACGTCCGTTCGCCGGTCTCGTCGACGAAGAGCGCGCGATCAGCGTCGCCGTCGAACGCGACGCCGATCACCCGGTCGTGACCGCTAGCCGCCAGTTCCTTCACCTTCGCCTGGAGGGCGCGCATGTCGGTCGCACCCGAGGCGACGTTGATCCGGGAGCCGTCGTTCTCGGCGTGCAGTTCGTAGACGGTCGCGCCGAGCTTGCGCAGCGCGTAGGGCGCGATCGCGTAGGCCGCGCCGAAGGCCGCGTCCACCACGATCTCCAGGCCCGTCAGGTCCGCCGCGCCGGCGTAGAGTTCTTCGTAGTAGTGTTTCGCCAGGTTCTGCGCCAAGCGCGCGACCCCGACGCCGGTGCCGGTCGGGCGCGGCAGCGCATCGCTACCGACCAGCGACTCGATCTCATCCTCGATCGCATCCGAGAGCTTGAACCCGTCCGGGCCGAAGAACTTGATCCCGTTGTCGGCGATCGGATTGTGCGACGCGCTGATCATCACGCCGGCGGCGGCGCCTTCGCGCACCGTCACGCATGCGACCGCCGGCGTCGGCACGACGCCGAGCGAGACGGTATCGCGACCGACCGAGGTGATGCCCGCCACGATCGCCGCCTCGAGCATCGTCCCCGAGAGCCGCGTGTCGCGGCCGACGATCACCGGGCGATGGCGATCGCTCGAATGGCCCAGCACGGTCGCGCCGGCCCGGCCGATCGCGAACGCAAGCTCCGGGGTGAGCGCGTCGTTGGCGACGCCGCGGACGCCGTCGGTACCGAACAGCTTGCTAATGATTCTTGGCTCCCGTTCCTTCGACAAAGGTGATCTTCACGCGCACCAGGTCGGGCGCGACCTGGACGCCGGGCACTTCCTGGCCCATCGCGTTGACCGGCACCGGCCGGAGCATCTCGTCGAACGCGCCCGGGGCCGACGGCAGCGGCGCGACCACGCGCAGCGATGCGACCGCGGAGAGCTGCGAGCTCGGCGCGCGGACGGTCGCCTGCGACGGTACGACCGAGAGCGAACCGACGACGACCGAGCCCTGCGACCCGGAATAGTGCACGTCCAGCGGAAACGCCTTCTGATCGATCTTCTCGACCGCCAGGGTCACCGAGGCGGGGCTGAGCGATTGCACCACGACGCTCGGCGCGACCAGCTGGATCGGCACGTTGTAGACGCCCGTCGTCTTGTTGCTCAGGTCCAGGACGGCTTTGATCTCCTCCGGCTTGACCGAGGGTTCGCCGCGCTTGGACGAGACGGTCACGACCGCGTTCTTGTCGGTGTAATGCGCGACGTAGCCGACCGGCAGATCGATCGCCACGATCGGGACGGAGAGCTGCTGGTCGAAGCGCGCCGCCAAGAGCGGATTCGCGTTGTACCGGAAGTAGGCCCAGCCGAGGACGGCCAGGATCACCGCCGCGAGCTTAAGTCCGAAGTTCTTGCGAATTATCTCCACGAGTCTCTCCGGGCGCGGGCGGTGGCGAAACGCGATGCGGCAGCAGCCGCGCGCGCAGGTGCGCGACGAGGTCGTTGCCGGTCACGCGCGTCGTGCGGCGACGGCGGGTCACCGCCAGCAGGATGTTGTTGAGGCGCGCCTCGTCCTCGATCGGACGCGAGAGCTTGCCTTCGCGGGCGACCGTGATCGAACCGGACTCCTCGCTGACGATCACGACGACCGCGTCGGTCTGCTCGCTCAGGCCCAGGGCCGCGCGGTGGCGCGTTCCGACGCGCCGCTCCGCGAGCGACTGCTCCGCGAGCGGCAAGAAACAGCCGGCCGCCTCGATCAGGTCCTCTTGGACGATCACCGCGCCGTCGTGCAGCGGCGAGCGCGGCTGGAAGATCGAGACCAGCAGCTCGACCGAGACCAGCGCGTTGAGCAGCGTGCCGCTCTCGATGTACTCCTTGAGCCCGGTCTGCTGTTCGATCACGATCAGCGCTCCGATGCGGCTGCGCGAGAGCGCGAAGGCGACCTGGGCGATGGCCAGGATGCTGCGATCCTCGGGGCGCCGCTCGGCATCGTCCTGCGCCATCCGGAACAGCCCGCCGCGCCCGATCTGCTCGAGCGCGCGACGCAGTTCCGGCTGGAAGACGATCGGCAGCGTGACCGCGGCGCCGACGACGATGATCTGGAGGATCGAGCCGAGCAGGTAGAGCCGCAGCAGGTTGGCGAGGCCGAGCAGACCGATCAGCACCAGGACGCCGATGAGGATCTGCACGGCGCGCGTGCCGCGGATCAGCAGCAGCACGTAGTAGATGAGGACGCTGGTGGCGATCACGTCGAGCAGATCGGTCGGGCCGACCGAGAACACGAACGCTCTAATCGCGTCCATGCGGCGCTCCGAGGTACGACTCCAGGACGCGGTCGGGCGCGATTCCGGGCGTCCGCAGGCCGTCGGCGGCGACCGCCGCGGTGACGCTCACCGGCAAGGCCGCGAGCGAGCGCGTCAGTCGCCAGCCGGCGAACCGGCGCAGCTCTACGTCGAGCAGCGCCATCACCAGCGATGCCGGGCTGACGGCCGGATCCCACTCCAGGGCCAGATCGTCGCCGATCCGCTCGGCGCTCAGGATGCCGGCCGGACGGCCGGGACCCGCGAGCGCCTGGAGCAGCGCGGGGAAGGCTTCGGGCGGACGCGGCGTAACAGCAAGGGCGATGATCGCACTCCCGTACGCCGTTCCGGATCCGCCGAGCTCGATGGCCTCCGGCGTTTCCACCAAGGCGTACGTCCTGCCGGTGGCGGCGTCGTCGCACCACGCGATCGTCCCGCTCGCGGCGGCAATGCTCCGCTCGAGCGCCGCTCGTTCTGCGGCGACCGGCGCGGCATCGAAACGAATCGTGCGAGCGAACTTCACGTCGCCTGCTTCGTTATACGCGCGCACCCCGCACTCTTGCGCAGACCGGGCCGCTCGTTGAACGCTCCGGTCCACGCGCTGATCGTCTCGGTCGGGAAGAACGTCGCCTGGGTGGTCCTCGACGGCGAGACCGAGCCGCGCCTGGCCGCGCTGCGCCGGATGAGCGGAAAGCGCTCGATGCCCGTCCCGGGCGACGAGGCCGCCGTGCGGATGCTCGAAGACGACACGACCGTGGTGGAACACCTGCTCCCGCGCCGGTTCGCGTTGACGCGGCGCAGCGTGGGCGGCCGCGAGAAGACGATGGCCGCCAACGTGGATACGCTCGTGACCGTCACGGCGCTGGCCTCGCCCCCGCCGCGACTCGTCACCCTCGACCAGCTCCTGGCGTTCGCCGCCCTCGAGAACATCGCGGCGACGGTCGTCTTCACCAAGCCCGATCTGGCCGATGCTTCGCAGCGGGCCGAGCTGGAACGGACCTACGAGGCGATCGGCTACCCGGTGGTCACCATCGACCCGAAGCACGGCGACAACCTGGACGCGCTCCGGGCGGCGCTAGCCGGCAAGCACGCCCTGCTGTGCGGCAACTCCGGCGTCGGCAAGAGTTCGATCTTCCGGGTGCTGGGCGGCGAGGCGACCATCGGCGAGACCTCGCGTCACGGGCTCGGCCGGCAGACCACCACGACCGCCCGCCTCTACCGTATGGAGGACGGATTCCTGATCGACAGCCCCGGCGTCAACGAGTTCGGCCTGGGCGCCATCGAGCCGCGCGACCTGGCTCATGGGTTCGTCGAGATGCGGGAGCCGACGACCCGGTGCCGCTTCACCGACTGCACCCATCTGCGCGAGCCGGGCTGCGGCGTCCGCGAGGCGGTCGCCGGGGGCGCGATCGCGGCCTCGCGCTACGCCAGTTTCGAGCAGATCGCCCAGGAGACGTAGCGACCTTTCTCGCAGGACGTGTCTGCGACAGGCGGCCTGGACCGGGCAGGGCTTCTGTGCTACAATCCCCCGGTTGTTCTAACGCCCAAGGAGCTGGTTTCTTGCCCAACATCAAAGCCGCCGAGAAGTGGGTGCGGCAGACGCAAAAGCGCACCGTACGTAACCTCGACGCCAAGACGCGTCTCAAGACCCTGTACAAGAAGGCTGCCGTCGGCACGGCCGACGCCGAGACCGTGCAAGACGTCGAGTCCCAGTACGACAAGGCCGCGCAGAAGGGCACGATCCACCCGAACAAGGCCGCTCGCAAGAAGTCGCGCCTGGCCAAGGCCATCAAGGCCGCTGCCAACGCGCCCGCCAAGCCGGTGAAGTCGGCCAAAGCGAAGTCGACCAAGAAGTCGACCTCGAAGAAGACCACGAAAAAGGCGTAGCCGCCGTAAGCGCGCCTCGTGGCTGAATCGACCGCCTTCGTCGCCGACGATCCCAAGGCGGTCTTCATCGCTACGATGGCGCGCGAACTCCATCAAGCCGGCGTCGCCACCGACGCGCTCGAGGAGACGCTCGTCGCCGTCGCCGCCGCGATCGGCCTGCAGATCCAAGTCTTCGCGCTTCCCACCAACATCGCGATCGCGATCGGTTCGGTCTATCGCCAGCGCGTGGTGATGCTTCGGATGGATCCGGGACGCCCGAACCTGCGGCGCATCGCGCTGCTCAACGCCATCTACGACGACATGCTCAAGGGCCGCATCGACTACGTCGAGGCGACCCGGCAGCTCGTGCTGCTCGACGAGCATCCCGGCTATGCGCCCTGGCTGCAGATCCCGGGCCTCTTCGCCATCGCCGTCGGCGTCGCGCTGCTCCTGGGCGGCGGCACGCGCGAGATGATCGTCTCCGGTACCATCGGCGCCGTCACCGGCGCGCTCTCGGCCTTCGGCGCGCGGTACGCCGTCATCGACCGGCTCTTCGAAGTGATCGCCGCGTTCGCCGGAACGCTGGTCCTGGCGCTGTTCACCAAGCTGATCGGCCCGACCAACATCTACATCTCGATCGTCGCGGGCGTGGTCGTGCTGCTGCCGGGTTACTCGCTGACGCTCGCCCTGCACGAGCTGGCCAATCGCAACCTGGTCGCCGGCGTGGCGCGCTTGGGCAAGGTGCTCTCGACCCTGCTCGCGCTCGGTTGCGGTGCGCTGCTGGGGTTCACGCTGCTCGGTCCGCAGCTGCTGCAGAGCAGCGACGTGCATCCGCATCCGGTCGGCGCGGCGTTCTGGCTCTTGGCGGTCGTGCTGCTGACGGTCGGCCTGTGGGTCGATCTCGACGCGCGTCCGCGCGAGTTCCCGTGGGTCTTCGCCGCCAGCTTCGTGGCGGTCGCGGCGACCAAGTTCTTCGGCATGCTGCCCGTGCACACGGCGGCGGCGTTCGCATCCGCGTTCGTGTGCGGGATCGTCGCGAACCTCGGCGCGCGCTTCCTGCGCATCCCCCAGCCGGTCATGCTGGTGCCGGCGCTGCTGGTGCTCGTCCCGGGCAGCCTGAGCTACGAGAGCGTCCTCTTCGCCTTCCAGCAGAACATCGACAGCGCGCTCCCGCTCGCCGCCAATGCGATCGTCAACGCGATCCTCTTGGTCGCCGGCCTGCTGCTCTCCCAGATGGTCTTCCCCTCGTCGACCCTGCGGAACCAGCGCGCCTCGTTCGGCCCGCGATAGAGGCCTTGACGCGCAACACAGACGCTGTGTTACACTTGCTCCATGGCACCCACCGAAACCCTCTCCGTCCGCCTGACCGCCGAGACGAGAGCAACCCTGACCGAAGCTGCCCATAGCCACGATAGCGCTGGGGCCTCGGCCCTGGCCCGGGAAATCCTGGAACATTGGGCTCGGCGAGTACGCGATCGACAGATCAAGAGCGACATGAAGCGAGCCGTGTCCTTTATGCTCGCGCACGACGACTGGGGCGACGACCCCGCAGACTTCTTTCCTGCGATCAAGGAGATGGAATGATCCCGGGGGACATCGTGGCCGTCGACTGGAGAGACGACGCGATTCCGCGTTCCCTCGAACCGAACAAACGCCGGCCCGCCGTCGTCATCGGATCGCCGCGGTTCTTCGACGCGGACGTCCCGCTTCGAATCGTCGTGCCGCTCACGACGCGCGAGGAGCTCAACATCCGCGCCGCGACTCTGCGTATAGAACCGACGGCGAAGAACGGCTGCACCGCGATATCGTATGCGCTGGCCTGGAACGTCCAGACGGTGCCGTTCGCGCGGATTCGCACCACGCCCTCATCTGTTACGGATGAACAACTCGCCGGCTTGCGTAAGCTCGTTGCGCGATGCATCGATATCGAGGTCGATTAAGGGTCGACGTTGAGAGCGATCCTGGTCGTACGGTCGGCTCTTGCCATCGGAAGGATGCGCTCGCGAATGGCTTCGCGTAACGCGGGAGATCTGGACGTCTTGAGCATCACGCGGAAGCGCCATTCGTCGTTGAGGCGCGCGATCGGATACGGCGCGGGGCCGAGGACCTCGCAGAGGCCGGTCTCCCCGAGGACGCGCGCGTAGGTCGCGGCCGCGTTGCTCGCCGCGACCTTATCGCGGCCGATGACGCCGAGATAGATCAGCCGCGCGGCGGGCGGGTAGCCGAGCTCGCGCCGCTCGCGCAGTTCTTCTTCCGCAAAGCCCTCGAAGTCGTGGGCGGAGGCGAACACGATCGCCGGATGCGTCGGCGCATACGTCTGCACGATCGCCTCTCCGGGGCGCGCGCGCCCGCTGCGGCCGCAGACCTGGGTGATCAAGTCGAACGTCCGTTCCGACGCGCGGAAATCGGCGACGTGCAGGCCGATGTCGGCCGCGACCACCCCGACCAGCGTGACGGTCGGATAGTCGAGCCCTTTGGCGACCATCTGCGTGCCGACCAGCACGTCGCCGCCCTCCTCGAACTCCGCCAGGAGCCGGGCGTGGTCGCCGACGCGGGTCGTCGTGTCCGAGTCCATCCGGACCACCCGTGCCTGCGGGAAGAGGTGCCCGACTTCTTCGGCCACCCGTTCGGTCCCGACGCCGAACTCCTTGACGGATGCGTCTCCGCAGTTGGGGCACAGCGTCGGGATCGGCCGTTGGAGGTCGCAGTAGTGGCAGCGCATCAGCCGCTCCGAACGATGCACCGCGAGCGACACGCTGCAGCGCGTGCACTCCGGCACGTGCCCGCACGTGCGGCAGAGCAAGAAGCCGCCGCTGCCGCGCCGGTTGACGAAGAGCACGCTCTTCTCGCCGCGCTCGATGCGATCGGCCAGCGCCTGCGTGAGCGCGCTGCCGAAGATGCGCTTGTTCCCGGCCGCGAAGTCTTCGCTCATGTCGACGACCGTCACGCGCGGCATCGCCTGCCGGGTGGCGCGTTCGCGCAGGACGAGCGGTTCGAGCGCGCCGCTGCGGGCCGCGGCCCAGCTCTCGAGCGAGGGGGTCGCGCTGCCCAGGATCGTCACGCCGCCGGCGGCCCGCATGCGCTCGCGCGCCACCGCGACCGCGTGATAGCGCGGCACCGTATCCTGCTTGTACGACGTCTCGTGCGCCTCGTCGACCACGATCAGCCGCGCGTCCGGAAGCGGCGCGAAGACGGCGCTGCGCGCGCCGACCACGACGTCGACCTCGCCCCGCGCACTGGCCTGCCAGGCGTCGAACCGCTCCCGCTCCGAAAGCGCCGAGTGCAGCACCGCGACCCGCTCGCCGAACGCGGCCTCGAAGCGCCGGGCCGTCTGCGGCGTGAGCGAGATCTCGGGGACCAGCACGATCGCGCGCCCACCGGCTTGCACGACCCGCTTGATCGCCTCGAGGTACACGAACGTCTTGCCGCTGCCGGTGACCCCGAACAGCAACGCCTCGCGTTGCTCGCGCGCGTCCAGCCAGCCCGCGATCCGGGTCAGGACATCGGCTTGCTCGGCGGTCGCGACGAACTGCGCGGGCTCGTCGATGCGCGTCGTGCGTTCGCGCGCCGGTTCGACCTCGCGTTCGACCAGCGCGCCTGCCTTGACGGCCCGCGCGATGACGGCGTTGGTGAAGCCGGCCAGGAGCGCGTCGGCGCGGGGCGTGCCCGGCTGCTCGCGCACGAACGCGATCAGCGCCTCGACCTTCTTGCCCTTGATCGCCGCATCGCCCGGATAGAGGACGCGAACGGTGTACGCATGCGTCTTCGGGGCGACGAACCGGCGAACGCGTTCGAGATCGCCGCTGCGCGAGAGCGTCTGGACGTGGCGCAGCAGGGTCGCGCGATCGCCCGCGCGGCGCGCGTCGGGATGACGCAGCAGCGACTCGAGTCCGAAGCCGTCGGGCAGATCCTCCCAGATGGTGCGCAGCAGACGTTCGGGGACCGAGGGATAGCGCGCCGGGTTCGGCCGAGGCGCGCGCGCGAACGCGTCGACCATCCGCGGCACGGCCGCCGCCAGGACCACCGCGCCGAGCGCCTCGCCGAGCGTGCACAGGTAACGCTCCGCGACGAAGCGCGCCAGGTGCAGCCCGACCTCGTCGAACGCCTGCGGCACCTCGCAGCGCTCCGCGATCGCGCGGATGCGCGGGTCCTCGGGCTCGTCGCGGATGGGCGAGACCACGAACGCGACCACGTCGCGCGAGCCGAGCGGCACGCGCACGACGTCGCCGACGCGCACGTCGAGATCGCCGGCCGCGTAGGTGAGCGGCAGGTCGAATCGCGAGGAACGGATCGCCGCAAGGGCGTCGCAGACGCGCACTAGCGTGCCACGCGCTAGGCTACTTCGGCGTCGGTCGGGGGCGCGGTCATCCGCCTGAGCACGGCCCGGACGTCGCGATCGGGGACCTCGACGCCGTACTCCACGTCGCCGATGGCGTTCGGGAGGACGAACCGCAGGCGTCCGTCGCGCTTCTTCTTGTCGGCCTGCATCGCGTCGAAGACCGGACCCGGATCGAGCGGCATCGTCATCGGCAGGCGCAGCAGCGCGAGCAGCGTGAGGACCCGCAGGTGGTCGACGTCGGAGAACCGGCCGGCACGCAGGGCGAGCAATCCGGCGGCGCGCAGGCCGAGCGAGACGGCCGCGCCGTGCGAGATGCGAAAGGCGCTCGCGCGCTCGATCCCGTGCGCGAAGGTATGGCCGAGGTTGAGCAGTTCGCGTGCCCCGCGCTCGGTCCGGTCGTCGGCGACGATCATGGTCTTGACCTTGGCCGAGTCGGTGACCAGCGCGTGCCACGGCCATTTCGAGAACGGATGCGGCGCGAGCACCTCGAGCGAGTCGAAGAAGTCGCCGCCTTCGATGACGCCGTGCTTGACGGTCTCGGCGAGCCCCTCGCGCACGTGACGGAACGGCAGCGTCTCGATCGCGTCGGTCGGCGCGAACACCGCGAGGGGATCGCGGAAGACGCCGGCCAGATTCTTACCGCTCGGCAGATCGACGCCCGTCTTTCCGCCGATCGCCGCATCCACCATCGCCACCAGCGACGTGGCCACGTGCACGTACGGCACCCCGCGCATGAAGGTCGCCGCGGCGAAACCGAACAGATCGCTTGCGACCCCGCCGCCCACGCCGACGACGGTCGTGCCGCGGTCGGCCCCGGCCGCGATCAATCCGTCCAGGACGCGCTCGAGCGTCGCCAGGCTCTTGCGCTTCTCGCCCAGCGCGAACGGCAGGGTCGCGACCCGTCCGGCGATGCCGCCGGTCAGCCGGCGCGCGAGCCGCCGGACGTCCGCTTGCGCGTCGCACAGCACGACGAAGCGCCGCACGTCCCGCTCTGCGAGAAACGCGCGCAGCTCCGCCCGGAGATCCGGACCGGTGACGATCGGATACCCGAGGTCGCGGTTGATCTCGATCAGAATTCGATCTTCTTCTTGTGGGTCCACTCGACGATCTGTTCGATGATCTGGGCGGTGCTCAGGGTATCGGCTTCGACCACCAGGTCGGCGTGGGCGTAGCGCGGCATCCGCTGGGAGTAGAGCTCTTTGATCTTGTGCAGCGAAGGGGTGGGCCCGATCATCGGCCGCACGGTCGGGCTGCGCCGCAGCCGCCCCAAGATCTGCTCCGGCGCGACCTTGATGAAGACGCGATAGGTCCGCTTCTTCAGCAGCTTGAGCGTCTCGTCGTTGGTGACGGCGCCGCCGCCCAGCGCCATGATGCCGGGAGCGCCCTCCTCGATCACGTGCTCGATGGCGTCCCGCTCGTAGGCGCGAAACGCCGCCTCGCCCTGCGAATAGAAGATGTCGCTGACCGGTCCGTGCGCCTCGACGATCAGATCGTCGATGTCGTAGGCCGCGCACCCGAGCTTGCGGGCGAGCCTCTTCGCGATGGTGGACTTCCCGGCGGCCATGAATCCGACGAGCGCGATGTGTTTCTTCATGCTCTCTCTTTCGATGTCTCGAACAGCGCGGCGGCGGCCGCGTTCGCGCGGCGCAGATTGTCGAGCGTCTCTTCCATCGAGTCGCCGCCGTACTTCTCGAGGACCGGTGCGACCAGCGCCAAGCGCACCATCGCCTCGCCGACGATGGCTGCGGCCGGCACCACGCAGACGTCGGAGCGGACGATCGAGGCCGGGGCGTCGACGCCGGCGTGCAGGTCGACCGACGGCAACGCCTTCATCAACGTCGGGATCGGCTTGACCGAGATCCGCAGGGTGATCGACTGGCCGTTGGACATGCCGCCTTCGATGCCGCCCGCGCGGTTGCTAGTCCGGACCACGTCGCCGCCGGCATACGCGAAGACGTCGTGGGCTTGGGAGCCGGGCTTGTCGGCCACGTCGGCGCCCAAACCGACCTCGACCGCTTTGACCGTCTGCATGCCCATCAACGCGCCGGCCAGGATACCGTCGAGCCGCGTGTCGGGCTGGCGGTTGCTGCCGATGCCGACCGGCAACCCGTCGACCCGGATGACGAACTGACCGCCCAGCGTGTCGCCTGCCGCCTTGGCCGCGTCGATAGCCGCGATCATCTTCGCTTCGGTAGCCGTATCGGGGCAGCGGACGTCGCTGTTCTCCACGTCGTCCTGCGAGAACGTATCGAGAACCGGCGCCTCGACCGGCCCGATCCGGTGGACGTAGGAGTGGGTGGTGATGCCGAGCGCTCCGAGGAACTGCTCGCAGATGGCGCCCAGGCAGACGCGCATCGCGGTCTCGCGGGCGCTGGCGCGCTCGAGGATGTTGCGCAGATCGCGCTGGCGGTACTTCAAGGCGCCCGCGTAGTCGGCGTGGCCGGGGCGCGGATTGGTCAGCGGATCGCCGCCACCCGCGATCGGGTCCATCAGCGCCTTGACCTTGGGCGTGTCGTGGTCGCGGTTGCGCACGACCGCGCAGATCGGCGAGCCGAGCGTCTCGCTGCCACGGACGCCGGCCAGGAACTCGACCTCGTCGCGTTCGAGCTTCATGCGCGCGCCGCGGCCGTAGCCGCCCTGGCGCCGCGCGAGCGTCCGGTTGATCCGCTCGATATCGAGCTTCAGGTGGGCGGGCAGTCCGTCGAGGATGCCGACGAGGGCGGGGCCGTGCGATTCACCGGCGGTCAGATAGCGAAACATCGAGGCGGGGGAGTTGGCGAAAACGGGCAGGCGGGCCTGTGGCGCGTGCCCGAGGTGGGTATGACCGCTCCATGGCCGACAAGAAACTCCACGGACTCCGCGTCGCGATCCTCCTCACGGACGGCTTCGAACAGGTGGAGA
>Ga0207667_10008420_pt1 | contig 12258 bp, 10 predicted proteins | sample KBSCornC52_FD_184301 | JGI IMG/M metagenome (GOLD analysis project Ga0207667, IMG submission 184301) | Corn rhizosphere microbial communities from Kellogg Biological Station, Michigan, USA - KBS Corn C5-2 (SPAdes) (version 2) | ecosystem: Host-associated > Plants > Roots > Rhizosphere > Soil ...
GGGCGATAGCGCGAGAAGGCCTCGAAGGGGTTCTGGAAGATCGGCTGCACCGAAGCGAGGAAGGCGCGCTTGTCGGGCCTGACACCCTTGCCGGCAACGAGCTTGTCGTAGATCGTCACCTGCCCGCTGGTCGGCTCCACCAGCCGCAGCAGGGTTTTTGCCAGTGTGGTCTTGCCACTACCGGATTCGCCCACGATGCTGATGATAACCGGGTGATCGCTTTCGACAGTCAAGTTGACGTTGTCGAGCGCCTTGATCTCGCGGTTCCGCGCCAGGCTGCCGAGCCGATAGACCTTGTTGAGCTCTTCGGTGCGCAGGATCACTGCCATGTCGGCTGCTCCGCTTCCCGCTTGTACTGGCCGGCATAGTGGCAGGCTGCGAACTGCCCCGGCTTGTGCTCGATGAGCTCGGGCTCCTCCGCCCGGCAGCGCGCCGTCGCGAGCGGGCAGCGGTCGGCAAAGCGGCAACCCTTGAGCTCCTGCCACAGGCTCGGTGGCCGACCGGGAATGCCATGTCGTGCGCGGTCGTCGCCGATGGTCGGCAGAGAGTCGGCCAGCATCGCCGTGTACGGGTGGAGCGGCGCCGAAAACACGCTCTCGGAGTCGCCGTATTCGACGGCCTTGGCCGCATACATGATCAGCATGCGCGTCGTCGTCTGGTAGTGGACGCCCATGTCGTGCGAGACGAGGACGATGGTGTTTTGCATCTGCTCCTGCAGTTCCATCAGCAGCAGCAGGATGTCCTTCTGCACCACCACATCGAGCGCTGTGGTCGGCTCGTCGGCAAGGATCAGCTCGGGCTGAAAGAAGGTCGCCATCGCGATCATGACACGCTGCCGCATGCCACCTGAGAGCTGGTGCGGATAGGCCTCGAGCGTTTCAACCGGCAGGCCGAGCTTGACGATGTAGGCCTTGACCTGCTCGAGCACACGCCGCTTGTCGGCGTCCGGCCCGGGAAAGTCGAGGAACTGCTTGCCGACGCGCACCACCGGGTTCAGCGAGTTCATCGAGCTCTGCGGCACATAGGAGATGCGCCTGAACCACTCGCGCTTGATGTTGTCGCTGGTGATCGGCGTGCCGCGATCGTCGGTGAACCCGTATTCGATGCTGCCGGCTGACAGCGACATCGGCGAGAGCACATCGCCATAGATGAGCTTCATCAGGGTGGACTTGCCGCAGCCGGATTCGCCTGCGACACCGAGGATGCAGCCATCTGGAATCTCGAGCGTCACGCCGTCGACCGCGTTGATCGAGCCGCGGCCGGTGCGATAGCTGCCGACGACATTGTTGAGGCGGATCATGCGACACCCCGGCGGCTGGCGAAGGCTTCATTGAAGCCGGTGGAGGTGAGGAATAGGCCTAGGAACAGCAGTACCGTCGCGACGATCGGTGCCACCAGCCAGACGACGTTGCCGGTAAAGAGTGCGTTGTAGTTGAGCGCCCAGAAGATGATCGAGCCCAGCGTCGGGATCTCGACCTTGCTCAGTCCGATGACCGCCAGCGTCGCCTCCGTGTTGATCGCAAACAGCACCGTGTTGATGAAGCCAACCAACATGTAGGCCGACACATACGGGAAGATTTCGCGGGTTAAGATCTGAAACGTGCCCGCGCCCGAGAACCGCGCCATGTTTATGAATTCGCGTTCGCGCAGCGTGAGTGCCATTGACCGGATGGTGCGGGCATTCCAAGCCCAGCCGAAGATGATGATGATGCTGACGAGGTAGGCGTAGTTGGCGCGGATCAACGTGCCGAGGATGATCAGGATCGGCAGCAGCGGGATGGTGATGAAGGTATCGACGAACAGCATCACGATGCGCTCGAAGGCACCGCCGATATAGCCGGCACTGAGGCCCACGGCGGTCGAGATGATGGTGATGCCGATGCCGACGGCGATGCCGAGGAGCAGCGAGTTGCGGACCGCAAAGATCAGGTACCAGAAGGTGTCCTGCCCGAGCGCCGTGGTCCCGAGCCAGTGCTTGGTCGTCATGTGCAGGTTCTTCATGTAGGTCGCCTGCTGCGACGGGTCCGATGGCGAAAAGAACGGCAGGACGAGGCTGCCGGCCACGAAGATCAGCAGGATCACGAGGCCGATGCCGAGCCGCCGATTGAGCAGCCAGAGCAGGCTCGACCAGCCTTCGTCACGGCGTTTCCGTTTCGGCGCTGTGTCGGCGGCCACGGGTGTCGTCTGCGTTTCGGTCGTCATGCGCGGCGGATCCGTGGATCGAGGAGCGGATAGACGAGATCGATCACGAGACCGGCCGTCGCCACGGCGATGATCGAGAGCGCGATGGCGCCATAGAGCACGTCGTAATCGCCGTTGCTCGCGGCGGTGCGCATCAGCAGCCCTACGCCCGGGTAGGAAAACAGAATCTCGGTCAACAGCGCACCATTGAAGACCATCCCTAGAGACAAAGCGAGCGCCGTGACCTGGGGCAGCATGGCGTTGCGGAACACGTAGCGGATCATCCGTGTGCCGTGCGACGTACCCTTGAGTCGCGCGAAGGTCACGTAGGGCTCCTCGGTGGTGGCGACCGCGAGGGCTTTCATGCTGAGGATGTTCCAGCCGAAGCCGGCGAGCACCAGCGTCAGGGCCGGCAGGAACGAGTTGTAGAGGATCTGCCCGACCATCGGCAGCGTCAGCTGCCCCACCGGGAAGGTCGGCGAGAGCGGGAATACCGGCACGACATAGGCGAGCAGCAGGATCACGCTGACCGCGAGGATGTAGTACGGGATCGGATAAAGCAGGATACCGACGATCTCGAGTACCGTTGCCCAGCGCTTGGTATGGAAGTAGCCGGCCACCACGCCCACCGCGTTGCCGATGACCCAGGCGATGAGCGTCGAAATCAGCAGCAGCGCCAGCGTCCATGGCAGTGCCGTGAAGATCATGCTCGATACCGGCGCCGGATAGTAGGCGAACGACGGCCCGAAGTCGAAGTGCAGCACCACGCGGTTGAGATAGCCAAGGTATTGACTGAGCAGGTCGCCCTTCAGCCCATAGAGCTGTTGCAGGCTCTCTCGCAGCGACGCGATCGCTTCCGGCGTCAGCATGCCTGCGGCCCGGCTCTGGATCTGGCCGATATAGGAGTCGATCGGATTGGTGGGGAGCAGCCGCGGCAGGAAGAAGGTGATCGTGAGGCCGATGAACAGCACCGCGAGGTAAGTCGCGACGCGCTTGGCGACATATTGCACTACGCCCATGCTGGCTTCGGTCCCTCTTGAGAGAAACGTCGATGGGGCACCCGGCGGCGGGAGGACGCCGGCGGACGCCCCATCGTGGAACCGGACCGGATTACTTGCCGGTCGGCTGTATGTTGACGATGGTCTTCTTGAACGAACTCCACCAGGTATACGGCGCGGCATAGAAGTTGTCGGCCTTGGGGTAGTTCTTCCAATAGTAGCTATTGGTCGGGATCGTCGTGGGGATGTTCATCAGGTTGATGAGCTGCATTCCACTGGTTAGCTCCTGGGCGATCTGTTGTCCGTCCTTGAGGAAGGCGTCCGAGGTCGTCTCCTGCTTGGTGGCATCGGCTACGAGATCGAAGATCTTCTGGTCCGTCACGCGCAGGTAGTTGCCGCTGAGCGGATCATTGGAGTTCGCATCCTTGACATTTGTAGGGGTGAACGAGCGCCACGAGTTGAGGAAGTTCTGGTTGTAGGTGCAGCTCGACGACCAGTTGATCATCGCCTGGAGCTTGGAATTGGTGTTCTGCACGGTGGTGAACTCACCGTTGTCCACCTGCCGGGCGTTGACGTTAAAGCCCGCCTTCTTCCAGCTGTCGGCAATGGAGAAGCCGACGCGCTCCATCACCTTGTTCCAATCCGACGGGAACACGAAGTCGATGGTCCAGGGCGAACCGTCCGGCAGCGTGTAGAAGCCGTCCGAACCCTTCTTGATCCCCACCGAGTTGAGGAGTTTCTCGGCCTCGGCCGGATCGTACTTCCACCAGCCCTGGCCGAAGCCAGCCTTGATGGCATCGCCCGTCGGCAGCATGGAGTCGTCCATGCCCTGATCCTTGAGCTTGGCGATCAGATCGCTGCCGAAGTTCGCGTTGAACGGCTGATAGCCGTCCTTGAGCTTGAGCCCGGTCAGGAAGTCGAGCAGCGGCTTGTAGAACAGCGGATCGGTGATCGGCGTATCCGCGAGCGGCAGCGCCGCCGCCTTGAACTCGCCGTTGACCGCCGTGATACCCACCGTCTGCAGGTCGATCGACAGTGCCAGCGCCCAGCGGACCTCGGGCTTGTCGAGCGGTGCCCGCTGCTGGTTCAAGTAGATGCCGTACGAACACGCGTCGTTCATGTCGTTGAACGGCATAGTCGGCGAGAAGGTCTGGATCGCCGGGTTCTTGGCCTCCGCCGCCTGGATCGAATCCGGGCTCATGAAGGTGTCTTCGTCATACTTGTTCTGGACGAAGGCGAGCGTGCGGGTCTCTTCCGCGCCGAAGTCCTTGTAGAGCACGTATTTCGGCTTGGGCTGGCCGAGATTGCCCCAGCCGGAGCGCTGCCAGTCGTCGCGCAGCTGCCATAGCTGCCAGAAGCCGTTCGGGTCGTACTGCTTAACAGTATACGGCCCGAGTGTAACCGGGTTCTGGTTCTTGAAGGTGGTGACGTCGGCCTGCTTCTCGAACACGTGCTTGGGCACGGGAATGAAGGCCGAGGCCCAGGTGTAGACGCCCATCACCTGTACGAAGTCGTAGGCCGGCTTTTGGGTCTCGACCTCGAAGGTGTATTTATCGACCGCCTTCCAGCTGTCGGGCTTGATGTAGTTTACGATGGTCGCGACGTTGGTGAGCTTGTCCTTGTATTTGAATTCGGTCGCGAGGGTATAGAGGATGTCGTCGGTGGTGAACTCGACGCCGTCGCTCCAATAGACGCCCGGCCGGATCTTGACCCGAAACTTCGTGTGTTCGGGGTTGAGCACCTGCGGCATGCCGTCGGCGAGCTCGGGATAGGATTTGCCGGTCGACGTATCGTCTTCCCAGAGGTAGCTCCAGCCGAGCTCCCGGAAGCCGTGCCAGATCGCGTAGCTGTTCAGCGGGTTCTGGTCGTCCGGGTTCGCCGACTTGCCGTCGAATGTCTGGACGACCAGCGTCTGATTGCGCGGCGTTCCGACATCGGTCATGTCCTGCGCATGAGCGCCGATGCTCGTGCCGCCCATAAGCAGCACGGCCAGAAGCGGTGCCATCAGGTACCGACTTGGCTTAGCCATGAATACATCCTCCTTGTGCGTCGGCCTCGCCGACTGGGTTGTTCCTCATTCCGTCACCGGGCGGCGGAGCCTCAAAAGGGCGCGTTCCTTTGCTGCGGTGAGCGGTCGCCACGACGCCGCTATCCGCACGCCCATCCCCTTTTCCCGCGCATCACAAAAATGCGAATGTCGTCTGCTTCGCTTTTCTTGCGATTAGCTACGATTATTCGGCGAGCTTGCGGGAGTCAATGGCCGGCGTCATCATGCGCCATCAAACGAAAAGAAACAGAGCTTTTGTCGCTGTCAGCGGGCGACGATAACCTCGATGCCCCGCGCCTCGAAGCCGGCGACATCCTCCGCCGAGATGCCCTCGTCGGTGATCAGGGTATGCACGAGCTCGACGCCGCCAAGCGATGAGAACGAGGTGCGCCCGATCTTGGTCGAGTCGGCGATCAGGTAGACCCGCGATGCGGCCTTAATCATCGCCCGCTTGACATAAATATCTCCGATCGCGGGGTAGGTCAGGCCCGCCTCGAACGAGATGCCGGCAGTCGCAAGGAAGAGCTTTTCCGCATAGATACCAACGAAGAAATCGACCGACTTCTCGCCGCTCAGCGACAGCGTCGGCGCTTTGAACTGGCCCGCCGGCATGTGGACCGTATTGGTGGGGTTCGCCCCGAGCATGAGCGCGATGTTCAGCGCGTTCGTGATGATGTTCAGCCCTTGGCGGGACCTCAGATTTTCGGCGAATTGCGTGGCCGTCGTGCCAGAATCGATGATGATCGTCTCGGCGTTGCCGACCAGCGCCGCGGCAGCCCGGCCGATCGCCTGCTTGCGGTCCATGTTTTGGATGTGGTGCAGAGATAGCGACTCGACCTGCTGCGGCACCGATCGCAGATAGGCGCCACCGTGTTCCCGGGTGATGTATCCGTCGTTGTCGAGCCGTTCGAGGTCCTGCCGGATTGTGGCCTCAGAGACACCAAACGCTGCAGAGAGATCGCGGACGCGGGCACTGCCCTCCTCCTGCAGCCACTCCAGGATTTTCATGCGGCGCGGCTCGGCCAGCAGATTCTGCCGGCCGTCGCCACCTTCGGCGCGCCGATTGGCTGTGCGCGTTCCGCGCCCGACTACGTCCACCATTTCGCTCCGCGCCGCCACATATCCCCGAAAACAGCACACTCAGCCAGAGAGCAACGGCTCGGCAATGACAAGCCCCAGGCTACACAGAGCACGGTTTTCCAATCGTTTCGTCGCTTCCGTCGCGATACCTTCATCATCGATACAAGCAAAAACGATAGCAATCGAAAATTTTCGATATTGCACGAAAGCCAAAGCGTCGGTACTTATCGCCGAGACCAAGCCGCGGGCCAACCGCGCGGTGGAGATCGAGGGCGCCGGGGTCGACGCTCCGTTTGCCTCCGGCGCATCGCCCTCTGGATCGGTCTTGCCTAAACGACAGGACTCATCCCCGTGTCTTCAGCCATACAACGTGATTTTCGCAACGATCGTTTGAGCATCCTCAAGGATAAGGCCCTTTGGATCCGGCGCCGGAGCTTCCAGATGGTCTACGAAGCCCAGCTCGGACACCCGGGTGGTGACTTCAGTGCCGCCGACATCCTCGCGACTTTGTACTTCGGCGTGCTCCGCTTCGATCCGCTCAACCCGCGCGATCCAAAGCGCGATCGCTTCGTGATGAGCAAGGGGCACTGCACCGGCGCGTTCTACTCGGTGCTCGCCGCTGCCGGATACTTTCCGGAAGCCCAGCTTTCGACCTATATGCAGGCGGAATCTAAGCTGAACGGCCATCCCAATCGCAATTACCTGCCGGGCGTTGAAACCAACACCGGACCGCTGGGGCACGGCCTGCCGGTCGCCACCGGCATCGCCATCGCCGGCCAGATGGACGGCGCGGACTTTCGCACCTTCGTGCTCACTGGCGACGGCGAGCTGCAGGAAGGGAGCAACTGGGAAGCAGCGCTGACCGCGGGGCACCGCAAGCTCGAAAACCTGACGGTGATCATCGACCGCAATCGCCTGCAACAAGGCGCACGGACCGAAGAGACGGCGGCGCTCGATCCTCTGGACGACAAGTGGCGCGCCTTCGGCTGGCACGTCGAGATCGTGGACGGACACGACTACGGCCAGCTCTACGACGTGCTCTCGGCGCCACCGACAGGGCGCGGCAGGCCGCTTTGCATTATCGCCAACACCATCAAGGGCAAAGGTGTGTCCTTCATGAACGACAATGTCGCATGGCATCATGGCGTCCCCAACCAGGCGCAGTTCGAGCAGGCCATGAAGGAGCTCGTGTGATGTCGGCAGCCGCCTCCGCATCGGGGATGTTCGATTGCCGCGATGCTTTTTCGAGCACCCTCGAGGACCTGGCCGAGAGTGATCCACGAATCGTCACTGTCGTGAGCGACAGTGTTGGCTCGTCCAAGCTCGTGAATTTCCGCAGGCGCTGGCCAGAGCGCATTGTCAATGTCGGCATCGCCGAGCAGACGGTGGTGGCCGTGGGCGCTGGCCTTGCCAATGGCGGCAAGGTCCCGTTCGTCTCCGCCGCCTCCTGCTTCCTGACCGCGCGCGCACTCGAGCAGATCAAAGCCGATGTCGCCTACAGCAATGTCAACGTGAAGCTGGTCGGCCAGTCGAGCGGCATCGCCTATGGCGAGCTCGGTCCCACGCATCACTCCATCGAGGACATAGCCTGGCTGCGGCTCTTCCCTAACCTCACCCTGATCGTTCCATCCGATCCGTGGGAGACCGAGCAGGCTATCCGTGCCGCCGCCGCGTTCGATGGCCCGATGTTCATCCGCATAAGCCGGATGCCGGTTCCTGCCATTCCCCGCAAGGCTCTTTCCTTCCAGATCGGCAGGGCCGAGGTCCTCGCCGAAGGCGGCGATCTGGCCATCATCTGCAATGGAACGATGGTTCACCGCAGCCTCGACGCCCATCGCATGCTCGCCGAGGAAGGCATCCGGGCGCGCGTCATCAACATGTCCACGGTTAACCCGCTCGACGAGGCCGCAATCCTTGATGCCAGCGCGACAGGCGCGATCCTCACTGTCGAGGAGCATTCCGTCCGGGGCGGTCTTGGTGGCGCCGTCTCCGAAGTGGTGACGGCCAACGATCCGATCCCGGTGCGCCGCATGGGCTTCCCCGGCTTCCTGCCCACCGGCTCGGTGGAGTGGCTGCTCGATCACTACGGCCTCACGGCCGCCGGGATTGCGCAGAACGCGAAAGAGCTGGTCCAGAGAAAGCGTCGATGACCACCGGCCTGATCCTCGCCGTCGATCAGGGAACGACCAACACCAAGGCCCTCGCGGTCGACGGTAGCGGCGACGTTGTCGCCAGCGCCTCGGTGCCGATGCGTGTCGCCTACCCGCGGCCGGGCTGGGCGGAGCAGTCCGCCGACGACATCTGGACGGCGGTCACGGCGGTCGTGGCGGAGGTGGCAAAGAGCACCGGGCCGGTGTTCGACGCGCTGGCGATCTCCAACCAGCGCGAAACGATCGTGGTGTGGGACGCCGAGACCGGCCGGCCGATCGCGCCCGCTATCATCTGGCAGTGCCGTCGCTCGGTCGATATCTGCAACGCGGTCCGTGATCGAGGTCACGCCGAGCGCGTTGAAGCGAAAACTGGCCTCGCTCTTGATCCGCTCTTTCCGGCAGCGAAAATCGCGTGGCTGCTCGACAGCGTGGGCGGTGCGCGATCTGCAGCCATTCGAGGCCAGTTGCGCGCCGGCACCATCGACAGTTGGCTGCTCTGGCAGCTTACGGGCGGAGCGGTGCACGCAACCGACCACTCCAATGCGTCGCGGACGCAGTTGTTCAACACCAAGACCCTCGCTTGGGACGACGAGCTCGGCAAGATCTTCGGCGTTCCGTTGTCCCTGCTGCCCGAGGTCCGTTCGTCCAACAGCCTCTTCGGCTCCACACGGGGCTTGGCCGGTGTGGCCGACGGCATACCGATCCATGCCATGATCGGCGATTCCCATGCCGCACTGTTCGGTCACGGCGTGCGGAGCAGCGGAACGGTAAAAGCGACCTACGGCACGGGCACGTCGCTGATGACGCTCACGGACCATCGTACCCGCAGCCGTCACGGCCTTTCCTCGACCATCGCTTGGAGCCGTAGCAGCGAGATCTCTTATGCTCTCGAAGGCAACATCTCGGTGTCCGGGCAGGCTGCCGCATTCATGGCCGATATGCTCGGTCTCGACGACGCGACGGCGCTCGCGGCGCTGGCGAGCACGGTGCCCGACAGCAACGGCGTGCACTTCGTTCCCGCCCTCGTCGGCCTGGGGGCCCCGTATTGGGCGCCGGACGCGCGCGGCCTGGTCAGCGGCCTCGCGCTCGGTACGACCCGCGCCCACCTCGCCCGGGCGGCAATCGAGGCAATCGCCTTCCAGATCGCCGACGTATTTGCTGCAATGGAGCAAGACCTTGGCAAACCGATCACCGCCCTCTCGGCCGATGGCGGCGCATCGCGAAACGACATTCTGATGCAGTTTCAGGCAGATCTTCTCGGCCGCACCGTGAAGCGCGGCAGTCTGGCCGAAGTCAGCGCCATCGGCGCCGCAATGCTCGCCGCAGACGGGCTCGGCCGGCACTGGCCGGCCAATCGCGACACGCTTCAGACGTTTGAGCCGAAGATTGGCCGGTCTGAGCGGGATCGGCGACGCGCGGGCTGGCGGGACGCTATCGACACTGTCCTGCGCCAGGCACAATCCGGCGAGAGCGCCGCAAACCACAAGAAGGGAGAACCGACGTGACCACTCCAAAATTTGGTGCCGGCATCTGGCACTTCGCCACCTATGTCGACCGCTACGCCACCGACGGCTACGGGGCGCCTCGCAGCGTCATCGACGCGATCAATCTCGCCGGGCAGGTCCGTGACCTCTCGGTGGTCGACATCAACTATCCCTATTTCGGCGGCACGTTCAGCAACGCCGACATCAAGGCGGCGCTCGACAAGAACAAGCTCGGAGTCATCGGCATCACGCCCGAGATCTATACCCGCGAATTCTCCAAGGGGGCGTTCACCAATCCCGACCCGGGTGTCCGCCGCCGCGCCCACGACCTCATCAACGAAGCCGCCGATGTGGTCCGCTATTTCAAGGCCGACTACGTCAAGCTCTGGCCCGGCCAGGACGGTTGGGACTATCCGTTCCAGGTCGACCACAGCGTGCAGTGGAAGAATTCGCTCGATGGCGTCGGCCAGCTTGCGAGCGAAAATCCCGACCTCAAATTCGTGATCGAATACAAGCCGCGCGAGCCGCGCGTGCGCATGAGCTTCGGCTCGGTGGCACGCACGCTGCTGGGTATCGAAAAGATCGGCCTGCCCAACATCGGCATCCTGCTCGATTTTGGCCACGCGCTGTTCGGCGGCGAGTCGCCGGCCGACTCCGCCCAGCTCGCGATCGACTACGGCCGGCTGTTCGGCATGGACGTCAACGACAATTACCGTGCCTGGGACGACGACCTGGTCGCCGGCAGCCTGCATCCTCTCGAGTTGTTCGAGTTCTTCCACGTCCTGCACAAGAACAACTGGGATGGCGTGTGGCAGCTCGACCAGTTCCCGTTCCGCGACGACAGCGTCGCCACGGCCAATCTCGCCATTGATTTCCTGAAAGGCGTGCAGCGTGGACTCGACGTGCTCGACGTGGAGGCGCTCGCCAAGGCGCAGGCAGACAACGACGCCATTGCGGCGCTCAGGATCGCGCAGAAGGCGCTGTTCAGCTCGCTGTAGTCGTTGCGCCAGGGAGGCTTGAGCCGACCGGCCTCCCCGACAGCAGAAATCGACCCGCGCTGTGCCCAGCCTACCGGCCAAAGCCGCAACCGACCAAAGTCCGCTGTGGGCGCCAGGTGCGGAAGGTGGATGTTGAGTACTTGAGAGGCCATATCGAAAGTCGCTTGCTCGGTTTCTGCGATCGGCGCCTTCAGCTTGCCCATGGACTGATCATGAACGGTCCGAAACAGCCGGGCGAGCCGCTCTCTGGTCATGAGTGTTGTGGCACGCGCGACGGCAGGTCCCGGATTTCCAAGGACTCGGCGGTGATCCACTTGCCGGCTGGCTGGGGCGCTAGGAGCCGCACCCAATTTCCGGCGCCCGGGAACCCCTAGCAAATCCGGGGGATTCGGCTGCGGATCAATGTGCTTGTGCTACACTCGTGCGGCACACCCGGCAAGGGGGAACGTCACCCCGGGCCACCTGCCGTGAGGCCTCGACAGGCCCCTCGAGCGAAGGCCCTCCTGCGGCACCCTGGCGGCTCCTTTTCTTTGCACCGCCTGAAGCGGCTTACATGACAGTCCCACTGGGCCGTCCCCCATCTGCGGCTCGCAGTGGCAATTGCAGGATGCCACAAATTGCTCGGGGTTCACGAAGGAGCGCAGGGATGCAAAGCCTGAGCGGCTTGGACCTCGTGACGCGCATCGTTTCGAGCATGACAAGGCTGTCTCCGGTGGGCCTTCCGTCCGGCGCGCTTTTCCTCCCTAATCACCTTGCTAACGCGGGGCCCTAAGTTGGGAGACCTCGGCGCGAGCTGCTCGGGCGCCGAGGTCAATCCGGAGAGCCATCACGCGGCTCCGAACGACAGTGAGGCCTGGCCTACATCTGCGCCTTGCGGATCCGGGGGGAGTCGAAACTCGGACGGCCCACTTCGCGGACGGCTGCCATGCTGGCCGCCGTGGGCAGACCGCCCAGCCGCACGCCATGCCAGCCGTGACGCCGCTTGGAATAGTGGCTGGACGCCGTTCTGGTCGAGGCATGTCCGGCGGCAGCCGCAACCTCGGTTGGCGTCATCCACGACTTGGCCGTGGCGATCCCGACATGCCGTAAGGTATAGAGGCTGACCCGCCGCACGCCGCAGCCCTTGCAGATGCGTGCCAACCGCGCCGACAGACGGCCGAAGAGCTTTTCCGGCGAGCCGGCCGCCTCGACCGCCTTGGCGAGCGAATTCAGAAAGATTATGAGCTGGTCGATCGTCCAGCCTGGCATTTCCAGGTTGCGGCTGCGCTCCTCTCCGTTGGCGCGCCCGTTCGTTGCCTTGGCATTCTTAGTGAAGAGAAG
>Ga0207667_10008421_pt1 | contig 12258 bp, 11 predicted proteins | sample KBSCornC52_FD_184301 | JGI IMG/M metagenome (GOLD analysis project Ga0207667, IMG submission 184301) | Corn rhizosphere microbial communities from Kellogg Biological Station, Michigan, USA - KBS Corn C5-2 (SPAdes) (version 2) | ecosystem: Host-associated > Plants > Roots > Rhizosphere > Soil ...
GGTCCAATAGATATATTTTCTATACTTCTTATAGCCACCCCTTCCGCTGGAGCGCAATGCAGTTCCCCAGCGCCATTGTCGCACCTATCGGCGCAGAATTGGCTGGGACTCTGATTTGAACAGTCCTGGCCTTCCTGGCGGGCAAGCCTGGACGACCGGCCGTCCCGCGAAGGCGGGGACCGAAACGTATCGAACGCATGTGATTGAAGATTGGCTGGGGGACTAGGATTCGAACCTAGACAGGCAGAGTCAGAGTCTGCAGTCCTACCATTAGACGATCCCCCAAAACCGGGGGAAAACCCCTTTGGGACCGCCCGTTTAGACCAGCCCGTCGCCCCTTTCAAGGAGGCTTTTCGGGGGCTGTTATTGCTTCTTAATCTGGCCCCTTATCTCGCCATCGGCATAGGCGGGGCTATGCATGTCCACATAAGTGGTTCCGCCCAAAAGGCTGTCGGCCTGGGCTTTGGTCAACGTCACCGAGCCGCTCACCGGGGATTCCGACGTCGGGAAGGCGAGGATGGCGGCGGCATTTTCATCGGCCCCGGCCGGCCCGTGAAGGTCGATCCGGGTGGGCGCGGTGCCATCATAGGTCAGGTAATAATCGAGCTTTCCGGTCCCCGCGTCGTAGCGGAATTGGCCTTCGCCAAAGGCATCGCTTCTATTCTGGGGAACGGCATGGCTTCCCAGCAGATGCGCGGTCAGCGAAACCGTTTGCGCGTGACCGGCGGCAATTCCCGCCAGAAGGCCGAGGGCCGTCCAGACAATTATCCCTCGCATGGTTGCCGCCGTCCTTTCCGATATGGCAAGGCAGTTTAGCGGGGTTTCAGGGAGAGGAAAGCGCGTGCAATTGGGTTGTCCACCCCGCTTTTGCTCATGCTAGCGTCGGGCAGCGGACAGTCCGCATTCCGAGGCGAAATGCAGCAAAAGCGGGCACAATCGAGCGAGCTACAAGGCGAATCGCCCCGTCCATCGGGCGGGAGCGGGCCGTTGTTGGCGGTGCTCGATCTCGGCACCAACAATTGCCGGCTTTTGATCGCCCGCGCCGTCCCGCCCGATAATTTCCGCGTGGTCGATTCTTTTTCCCGGATCGTGCGCCTGGGCGAGGGGGTCGGCGACAGCGGTCTTCTGTCCGACGCCGCCATCGATCGCACGCTTGCGGCGCTCAAAATCTGCGCCCAGCGTATTTCGCGGCACCATGTCCGGCATGTCCGCGCCATCGCCACCCAGGCCGCCCGGCAGGCGGCCAACACCGGCACGCTGATCGCCCGCGCCCGCGCCGAAGCGGGGATCGAGTTGAACGTTATTTCGCCGGAAGACGAGGCGGATCTTGCAGCGTTGGGTTGCGCGCCCCTGATCGGGCGCAAATATCAGGGCGCGCTGATTTTCGACATTGGCGGCGGCTCGACCGAAATCGTGTGGCAGCACAAGCGCGAAGGAAGGCCCGTGAAGCTTTTTTCCGCCTCGCTGCCGGTGGGCGTGGTGAATTTGGCCGAACAATATGGCGCCGCGGCGCGCACCCGGGCCGGATACGAGGCCATGCGCGCGGCGATGCATGCGCGCTTCGCGCCGCTCGCCGAGCAGATGCGGGACTTCGATCCCCAGCGCGAACATCTTCTGGGCACATCCGGCACGGTGACTACGCTCGCCGCCATTGCGCTCAAGCTGCCGCGTTACAACCGCGCCAAGGTGGATGCCAGCTGGCACGAAACGTCCAAGCTTTTGCAGGTGACGGAGCGCATCTCCCGCATGGATGTGCCGACGCTGGCAAAGATCGGCACCATCGGGCCGGAACGGGCGGATCTGATGCTGGCGGGCTCGGCGATCTTCGCCGTGATTTGCGGACTTTGGCCCAGCCCCACCTTGCGGGTGGCGGACCGGGGATTGCGCGAAGGCATGCTGCGCCAAATGCGCGACGAATTGTCGGCGCGGCGGCGGAGGGTTTCGGCGTGAAAGGTCCATCGGGATCGGGGCGCGGCGAAGTCCGCGTCAAAGTGAAGAAGAAGCGCGGCCTCAAAGCCTCGTCGCGCGAATGGCTGGCGCGCCAGCTCAACGATCCTTACGTCCATGCCGCGAAAGCCAAAGGCTATCGCAGCCGGGCTGCGTTCAAGCTGCTGGATATGGACGAAAAATTTCATTTCCTGAAGAAAGGCGCGCGGGTTTTGGATCTGGGCGCGGCGCCCGGCGGCTGGAGCCAGGTCGCCGCCGCCAAAGGGGCTGTGGTGGTCGCGGCCGACGTCCTGGAGATGGAGGGGCTGCCCGGCGTCACCTTTTTTAAGGCCGATCTCACCGATCCCGATGTGCCCCAGATTCTGAAAGACGCGTTGGGCGGACCTGCCGATGTGGTGCTGACCGACATGGCCGCGCCCACCACGGGCCATCGCGCCACCGATCATTTGCGCACCACGGCTCTGGTCGAGATCGCGCTGGAGGTGGCGGAAGACACGCTTCGCCCCGGTGGCACTTTTGTCGGCAAGGTCTTCCAGGGCGGTGCCACCAACGAACTTCTGGCCCGCATCAAGAAATGCTTTCGCGATGTGAAGCATGTGAAGCCGCCATCGAGCCGGTCGGATTCGGTGGAGCTTTATCTGGTGGCGCGGGACTTCAAAAAAACCTCCGGCAAGTGATTGCCGGAGGTTTTTATGTCTTCAGAAGTTGCCGTTACGGGGCCGATTTCAGGCTGATCGAGCCGATGCCCGCCGCCACGTTCAGGCCCTTGTTGCCTTCGATGCTGAGCGGCTGCAGCGCGATGGACTTGTCCAATCCGCCGACCAGCACATTGGCGCCCAGGCCCACGCCGATGGTGGCGCTGGCTGTCGCGCCGGCATAATCGCCTTCAAGCGCGCCCACACGGACGTCGGACGAAGGGGCGAACACGCCCCACACCAGAACACCGCCTTCGGTGTAGCCGACGTCAACGCCGAATTTGGAGATGCTGCCGGTGTAATGCTCGCGCGGATGGCCACTGGGGCGGAAGGTGCAATGCAAATCCTTGGACGAGCCGAAGATGAAGCCCCAGCCGCTGGCCACGTTACAGGTCAATTCGCCGACCTTGACGCCATGGGGAGCGGCATTCGCCGCGCCCGCCATCACAAGGCTGCTTGCGGCAATCGCCGCACCTATCAACAAACGAAATTCCTTTTTCATATCCGTCTCCTTTGGAGATGCCCTCGTTCTGAATTCGGGGCTGCCGGACAAGAACGTGTGCCTTTGGCTTCGGTTCCGGCCCGGGATATGCCGCAAACCCGCCGCAATTGCCGGAAAATCGGGAAAAACAGCCGCTTTTACGGCCCTCTTGCGGAATCAGGGAACCGCTGATACAGGCTCGGCGCTCCAAGACGGAGCCGCCCATGAGCAGCAACCAGACCATCCGCGAAGCCCTTACCTTCGACGATGTTCTCCTGGTGCCCGGCGCCTCCGAAATCCTTCCCGCCCATGCCGATACCCGCACCCGCCTGACCAAGTCGGTCGAACTGGGCATCCCCTTGGTTTCCGCGGCCATGGACACGGTGACGGAAGCGGGCCTGGCCATCGCCATGGCCCAGGCCGGCGGCATGGGGGTGATACATAAGAATCTTGGCATCGAGGAGCAGGCCGAACAGGTCCGCCGGGTGAAGCGCTTTGAAAGCGGCATGGTGGTCAATCCCGTCACCATCGGTCCGGACGCAAGCCTGGCCGATGCCCTGGCCCTGATGGAGCGGCATCACATTTCCGGCGTGCCGGTGGTGGAATCACCCAACGGCAAGGGCGCGGGCAAGCTGGTCGGCATCCTCACCAACCGCGATGTGCGCTTCGCGGCCGATCCGCGCCAGCGCGTCGCCGAGCTGATGACCAAGGACAAGCTGGTGACGGTGCGCGAAGGCGTCAAGCCGGACGAAGCCAAGCGGCTTTTGCATCAGCATCGCATCGAAAAGATACTGGTGGTCGATGATGCCTATCGCTGCGTCGGCCTGATCACCGTCAAGGATATCGAGAAGGCGCAGAAATATCCCAATGCCTGCAAGGACGAGCGCGGCCGGCTGCGCGTCGCTGCCGCCACCGGGGTGGGCGAGGACGGCTATGCCCGCGCCATGGCCCTGATCGAAGCGGAATGCGATGTGATCATGGTCGATACCGCGCACGGCCATTCGCGGGGCGTGCTGGACACCATCGCGCGCATCAAGAAAGCGTCGAACTATACCCAGGTGGCGGGCGGCAATGTCGCCACCGGTGACGGCGCCAAGGCGCTGATCGATGCGGGTGCCGATGCGGTCAAGGTCGGCATAGGTCCGGGCTCGATCTGCACCACTCGCATCGTGGCGGGCGTGGGCGTGCCGCAGCTGACCGCCATCATGGACGCGGTGGAAGCGGCCCATAAGAGCGGAACGCCGGTGATCGCCGATGGCGGCATCAAATATTCCGGCGACCTGGCGAAAGCCTTGGCGGCGGGCGCCAGCGTGGCGATGGTGGGATCGCTCTTGGCGGGCACCGAAGAGAGCCCCGGTGAAGTGTTTCTCTATCAGGGCCGCTCTTATAAAGGCTATCGCGGCATGGGCAGCGTGGGCGCGATGGCGCGCGGCTCGGCCGACCGTTATTTCCAGGCCGAAGTGCGCGACGCGCTGAAGCTTGTACCCGAAGGCGTCGAAGGCCAGGTCGCTTATAAGGGCCCGGTCGGCGGCGTTGTGCACCAGATCATCGGCGGCCTGCGCGCGGCGATGGGCTATACCGGCTGCAGGACGATCGAGGAATTCCATACCAAGGCCAAATTCGTGCGCATCACCGGCGCGGGCCTGCGCGAAAGCCATGTCCACGACATCACCGTGACCCGCGAAGCGCCCAACTATCCCGGCGGCGGCGGCTGATCGCGAACGTGAACCACGGCATTGGCATCGGCATATAGGCGATGCCAGCCGGGGAGGCGGTCGAGCGCCAAGGCGCTTGACGATCCCGACGGATAAATGGTCCAGGCGATGCGGTAACGCGCCAAGGTCGCCGCAAAGGCGCTTGTGTCGCCCGCCGCCAGCCGGTCGTCATTCCCCAGAAAATCCGTGGGGTACATGTCGGTGCGCCCATCGATGAAAACCTTCACGCCTTGATGGATCAGATAGCCGCCGTAGTCATAGGCGTTGAGCACCGGCTGCACGCGCAAACCCGCCGGGACATGCGCCAGTGCCGCCTGCGGGGTGACGCGGTCTTCACCCCGCATGGCCGGCAACACCAGCCGTACCACGAGCAGAACCAGTGGCAGGGCCGCCAGCATGGGTATGAGCCAGCGGGGGCAATCCTGGTTGCGGGCGGGCCAGGTGACGCCAAGTGCCGGCGCCGCCAACAAAGGCGCGACCACCGCGAACAGCATCACATGCCGTTGATGGCTGAGCGCAAGATATGTCAACGCCAGGATCAAGAGTGCGCGGAAGACGGGCAGGCGTATCTTGCCCGTCATCAGAACCAGGATCATGCCCAGAAGCGCGAAGAGAAACGGCGTGGGGCGGGCGAAGCTGCTGGGCCCCCATTCGCCGACGGTGGCAAGGCCCGGCATCGACAGGAGCTTTATGGGAAACAGAAGGCCTTCCAATCCCTGCGGATTGATCAGCGCCGCCAGGATACTGGCGGCGACAAAAGCGGCCCAGGTTTTGGCAGCCCGGGGGCCCTCCATCATCACCGCTTCCGCGCCCAGCGCTATCGCCAACGCCAGGCCGAAAGCGAAACTGCCATGCAGGTTGGCCCACACCAGCATGACAGCCGCGAGCCATAACGGCGGCGCGGTCCTCTGTTCGCGCGCGTCCACCAAGACGCTGGTCCAGACCGCCAGCATCGGCAGCGCAAGAATATGCGGCCGCGCCAGAAGGGCGCCTGCCACGCAGCCAAGACCCAGAACCGAAACCAGCAGGGCGGTAATGAAATCCATCCGCTTGCGCAATGCGCCCGCGACCGTCCCCGCAGCGGCACCCGATGCCAGCGCGAACAGGATGTGCAATCCGGTCCAGCCGCCCGCCGCGAATGCCACGGCCATCAGAACTTCCGACAACCATTCATGTGCGTTCCAGGGCGTGCCGGCGAACGTGTAAGTATAAAGATCGCGCGCCGGCACCGCGTGATGCGCCAGCATCCAGTCCCCCGCGGCCAGATGCCACCAGGTGTCTGCGTCATGAAAGATCTGCGGCAGGAACCCCGCCAGGAATGCGCCGGCGGCGAAGGCGGCAAGGGCAAAAGGGGTGGAGGCTTCACGCATGACGGGCAGAGGCTATAAAGGAAGTCTCAACAACGCGTTTGCTGCTTCAAGGCATTGGGATATCAAGGAAAATGACGCCCGCCGCCCGGCTCCAGGCCGCCATTGAGATTTTGGGCGCAGGCAGCGCCCGCCCCTTGGACCGCCAGCTCAAGGACTGGTTCCGGGCCCATCGCTTTGCCGGCTCCAAGGATCGTCACGCCATCACCGATCAAGTTTATGACATCGTCCGCCATCGTGCCCGCTTGGCGCATCGCATGGGCGCGGACGATCCGCGCGCGCTGGTGATCGCGGCGGTGCTGGCCGCGGGCGATGCGCCGGAGGCCTTGTTCACGGGTGGCTATGGACCTTCGCCGCTCACCGACACGGAACGCGCCGCCATCGCTCGCGTGCCGCCGCCCGAGCCACCTTCTGTCGCCGGTGAATATCCTCCCTGGCTGGAGGATGAACTGACCCGGGCTTTCGGAGCGTATCTGGAAACAGAGATGGCGGCTTTTCAGGCGCGCGCGCCGGTCGATCTGCGGGTCAACACGCTGAAGGCCAGGCGTGCCGATGTCATCGCGCAGCTTCGGGCGGATAATTTTTCCTGCGAAATTCCCGCTGAACTTGCCGACGCGATCCGTTGTCCGCCGGGTGTCAATCTCACTGCCCATCCGCTTTTTCTGTCGGGCGCATTCGAGATCCAGGACTGGGCCGCGCAGCGTGCCGTGGTGCTCAGCGACGCGCGGCCGGGCATGCGCGTGCTCGACCTGGCGGCGGGGGCAGGGGGAAAATCGCTGGCGCTTGCCGCCGCCATGCAGAACCGGGGCAGCATTCTGGCCTTCGACGACAAGCCGGAAAGACTGGCGCCGCTGGCCGAGCGCGCAGTGCGGGCGGGTGCATCCTTGATCGACACAGTCCCGGTGAGGGGTGGGCCTTTGTGGGGCAATGGCCGCTTCGACTTGGTGTTTCTGGATGTTCCCTGCAGCGGCAGCGGCACCTGGCGGCGGCAGCCGGAATTGAAATGGCGGCTGACGCCGGAACGGCTGATGGAGCTTCAGGCCATTCAGGACTGGCTGTTCGCGGATGGCGCGCGCCACACCGCGCCGGGCGGCAAGCTGGTCTACGCCACCTGTTCGATCCTGCCGCGGGAAAACCAAGACCGGGTTGATGCGTTTCTGTCGGAGCATCCCATGTTCCGCCGCGTGACGTCGGACTTTCATGCCTCGCCCGCGCGGACCGCCAGCGATGGCTTCTATGCGGCGTTCCTGGCGCGCGAAGGATGAGCGGCAAGGGTTTTTGACTTCAACCGCTTATGTTGATATCAACTATTAAACGCAAATGGGCAGGAAATGGAAATGAAACAGACCCTGGTTCCCGCGGAAACGCTGGCGAAAGCCAATCGCACGCATGTCCCCAATGAAAGCCCCGAATATCGCCGCGCCCGCAATGCGCTTCTAGCGGAAGAGATCGATCTGCGCCGTCATCTGGAACGGGTGGCGCAGATGCGCCGCGAATTGCCGCCGGGCGGTGTGGTGACAAAGGATTATCGCTTCGAAGGCGAGGCGGGCCCCGTCACCTTGGCCGACCTATTCGGCGATAAGGACACGCTGATCGTCTACAATTTCATGTTCGGTCCCGCCCGCAAGGCGATGTGCCCCAGCTGCACATCCTTCATGGCGACATGGGAAAAGAAGATGGCCGATGTCGAGCAGCGGGTTGCTCTCGTGATGGTGGCGCGCTCGCCCATCGGGCGGATCCTGGAAGCCAAGGCCTCGCGCGGCTGGAAGAATCTGAGGATGTATTCGGATCCCAGCGGTGACTATACCCGCGACTATGTCAGCGCCACGGACGAGGACATGCCCGGCTATTCAGTCTTCACCCGCAAGGATGGGACGATCCGGCACTTCTGGAGCGGGGAAATGAGCGGCGAGATGGCCGATCCGGGCCAGGACCCGCGCGGCGCGCCGGACTTTGATCCGCTTTGGATCCTGCTGGACACCACGCCGGATGGGCGGGGCACGGACTGGTATCCCAAGCTCAGCTATCCCGCCCCGGCATAAACCACAGACGGATCAGGAATTTCCCTTAGCGGCCCGTTTTTGCTGAGTTTTCCTGGAAAACGCCGCAAGGCTTTTGCGGGCATATCCGGTGTTTATTGGACGCATAGAAGGTGCCGGAGGATTTGACTAAAGTCCCCCCATGAAGTTCCCCCGCGATTCCATGATCCTGGCGCTGGCCCTGGTCGCCATGCCCGCTCTGGCGGCCGCGCCGAAAGGCCCGGCAGCGAAGCCGCCCGCGCCCGCAACGGCGCCGTCGCCTCCCTTGACCGCTGCCGATCTGATCGGCCAGGCCCAGGCCGCGCAGGCAAGAGGCGAGAAGGACCTGGCGGTCCGGCTGGCACAATCGGCCATCGTGGCTGATCCGGCCTCGCCCGCGGGTTATAACGCCCTGGGCGATCTTTATGCCGCCGATGGCGATGCCGACTATGCGCGCTTTTATTATCGGGGCGCGCTCACCATCGATCCCACCGACGCCGATGCGACCAAGGCGATGGCCGCCCTGGAGCGCAGCGACGACCAACGCGCCGCAAAGGCGGATACCAACACACAATGATTAATCCGGCGCAATGACAGTTCTGGTTCTCGATTTCGGAAGTCAAGTCACACAACTCATCGCACGGCGGGTCCGCGAGGCGGGCGTCTATTGCGAGATCGTGCCCTATAACAAGGCCGACGAGGCGCTGGCGAAAAAGCCTCGTGCCATCATCCTCTCCGGCGGTCCCGCCAGCGTCACCGAAACCGACACCCCGCGCGCACCGCAAAAAGTGTTCGAGATGGGCGTGCCGGTGCTGGGCATCTGCTATGGCGAGATGACCATGTCGGCGCAACTGGGCGGGCGGGTCGAAGCAGGGCATTCCCGTGAATTCGGCCGCGCCGATATCCACGTGCAGCGCCCGTCGCGCCTGCTGGAAGGCCTGGCGGAAAGCGGCAGCGAGCCGGTCTGGATGAGCCATGGCGACAAGATCGTGGCGATCCCGGAAGGCTTTTCTGTGGTGGCGACGTCCGAAGGCTCGCCTTTCGCCGTCATTGCCGATGAAGCTCGCCGCTTTTACGGCGTGCAATTCCATCCGGAAGTGATGCACACCCCGCGCGGCGCGACCATCCTTTCCAATTTTGTGCGGGGCATTGCCGGCATCGAGCCGGAATGGAACATGCACGCCTTCCGCGCCGCGATGGTGGAGAAGATCCGCAAGCAGGTCGGCAGCGCGAAAGTAATATGCGGCCTTTCCGGCGGCGTGGATTCATCGGTGGCAGCCGTGTTGATCCATGAAGCGATCGGCGACCAGCTTACCTGCATCTTCGTCGATACTGGATTGATGCGGGCCGGAGAAGCGGACGAGGTGGTGACCTTGTTCCGCGATCATTACAATATCCCCCTGATCCATGCCGAAGCGGCCGACCTGTTCCTGGGGCGTCTCAAAGGCGTCAGCGATCCGGAGCAGAAGCGCAAGATCATCGGCGCGGCTTTCATCGACGTGTTCGACAAGGAAAGCCACAAAGTTGGCGGCGCCGAATTCCTGGCCCAGGGCACACTCTATCCCGACGTGATCGAAAGCATTTCGGCGACCGGCGGTCCCTCCGTCACCATCAAGTCGCATCATAATGTGGGCGGTTTGCCCGCTTACATGAAGATGAAGCTGGTCGAACCCTTACGCGAACTCTTCAAGGATGAAGTCCGGGCACTGGGCCGCGAACTGGGTCTGCCGCCGGCCTTTGTGGGCCGCCATCCCTTCCCGGGGCCTGGCCTCGCCATCCGCATTCCCGGCGAGATCACGGAAGAAAAGCTGGAGATCCTGCGCAAGGCCGATGTCATTTATTTGGACGAGATCCGCAAAGCGGGCCTCTACGACGAGATCTGGCAGGCTTTCGCGGTGCTCTTGCCGGTGCGCACCGTGGGCGTGATGGGCGATGGGCGCACTTACGATCATGTTTGCGCGTTGCGCGCGGTGACATCTTCCGACGGCATGACGGCGGATTATTATCCGTTCGAGCATAGCTTCCTGGGCCGGGTTTCGACCCGCATCGTCAATGAAGTGCGTGGGATCAACCGCGTCGTCTATGACGTGACCTCCAAGCCGCCCGGAACGATTGAATGGGAGTGATCCGCGGCCTGGACACGTTGTGGCCAGGTCAAATTGGTCCTAACGGACCAATTTGAGCGGATCACGCCGCGAGCTTGGGCGAGCTGCAGCGATCCGGCCAAGCGATGTGCACCAAAACGCTGAGACATAATTCCTTCGGTCCCGCACACACCCATGATCCGCCTCGACAACATCAGCAAGCAAAACGGCCATCATCTCCTGTTCGTCGATGCCTCAATGGGCATCCAGAAGGGTGAGAAGGTGGGGTTGGTCGGGCCGAATGGCGCCGGCAAGTCGACGCTGTTCCGGATCATCGCGGGCGAAGACCGTCCAGATGATGGCCAACTAACGATCGATCCCGGCATGACCATCGGCTATTTCAGCCAGGATGTCGGCGAAATGTCGGGCCAGAGCGCCGTCATGGCGGTGATGGATGGCGTAGGCCCGGCAAGCGCCCTGGCCGCCGAGATGGCTCAGCTGGAAGCGGCAATGGTCGATCCGGACCGCATGGGCGAGATGGACGCGCTGGTCGAACGCTATGGCGAAGTGCAGCATCGGTTCGAGGAATTGGATGGTTATGCGCTGGATGCACGGGCCCGCGAAGTTCTCGCGGGATTGAGTTTCAGCCAGGAACGCATGGACGGCGATGTCGGCCTGCTTTCCGGCGGCTGGAAGATGCGCGTGGCGCTGGCCCGCATCCTGGTGATGCGGCCCGATGGCATGCTGCTGGACGAACCGAGCAACCATCTCGATCTCGAAAGCCTGATCTGGCTTGAGGAATTCCTCAAGAATTACGACGGCGCGTTGCTGATGACCTCGCATGATCGCGAGTTCATGAACCGCATCATCGGCAAGGTGGTGGAGATCGATGGCGGCTCGCTCACCACCTATTCGGGCAATTATGATTTCTACGAGCAGCAACGGGCCTTAAGCGAAAAGCAGCGCCAGGCACAATTCGAGCGTCAGCAGGCGATGCTGGCCAAGGAAATCAAATTCATCGAACGCTTCAAGGCGCGTGCCTCCCACGCCGCCCAGGTTCAGAGCCGGGTGAAGAAGCTGGACAAGATCGAACGGGTGGAAATGCCCCGGCGCCGCGAAGCTGTCCGCTTTGAATTCCGAGCGCCGCCGCGCTCGGGCGATGATGTGGCCGGCTTCAAGAATGTCCACAAGGCTTACGGCAATCATTCGATCTATGCCGGGCTCGATTTCCAGGTCCGCCGCAAGGAGCGTTGGTGCGTGTTGGGCGCCAATGGTGCGGGCAAATCCACTCTGCTGAAGCTGGTGGCCGGCGCAACCGCGCCGGACCAGGGCGCGGTGAATCTCGGCAGCAATGTGCGGATGGGCTATTTTGCTCAGCATTCCATGGATCTGCTGGACGGCGAGGACACGGTTTTCGAGTCGCTGGACAAATCATTCCCCCAGGCCGGGCAGGGGGCGCTCCGTACGCTGGCAGGTTGTTTTGGTTTCTCTGGCGACGATGTCGAGAAGACATGCCGCGTGCTGTCCGGCGGGGAGAAAGCCCGCCTGGTCATGGCCAAGATGCTGTTCGATCCGCCGAACTTTCTGGTTCTCGACGAACCCACCAACCATTTGGATATGGCGACGAAGGAGATGCTGGTCGCATCTTTGTCGGAATTCGAGGGCACCATGCTGTTCGTTTCGCATGACCGCCACTTCCTCGCCGCGCTTTCGAACCGTGTGCTCGAACTGACACCCGAAGGCGTTCATCAATATGGGGGCGGCTATACCGAATATGTGGCCCGCACCGGCCACGAAGCGCCGGGCCTTCATCCGGGCGGTTTGAAATATTTATCCCAGGCGTGATTGCGGGGCCGGATTCTCGGCTCTTCGATCGCGTGTTCCGATTTGAGCGCAAGCGGCGGAGTGTGAGGTGTTTTCTCCCACGGCATAGTGGCTGCGCAACCTCGGA
>Ga0207667_10008425_pt1 | contig 12250 bp, 16 predicted proteins | sample KBSCornC52_FD_184301 | JGI IMG/M metagenome (GOLD analysis project Ga0207667, IMG submission 184301) | Corn rhizosphere microbial communities from Kellogg Biological Station, Michigan, USA - KBS Corn C5-2 (SPAdes) (version 2) | ecosystem: Host-associated > Plants > Roots > Rhizosphere > Soil ...
GGGGGCGAGACGCATAACGCTCACCCCGATACGCAATTCCGCAAAAACTGCGCGGATACGTGATTGTACGTTTTTACTTGATGTTCTTCCAATAGGACGCGTTCAAACGCCACGCCAATACCGAGAAGATTCCCAGGAACAACAGTACCCAGACACCCAGCCGCTTGCGCGTATTCTGCGCCGGTTCGCCCATCCATTGCAAATAGGCAACGAGATCGGCGACATTGTTGTCATACTCCGCCGCGCTCATCTTGCCCGGCTTGACTTGCTCGAAGCCGGCAAACTTGTGGATGGTCTTGTTCGCGTCGTGAGGATCCTTCTCTTCCACGAACTTGGCCTTGCGGATACCTTGCAATTCCCACAACACGTGCGGCATGCCGACGTTGGGGAAAAGCATGTTGTTCCAGCCGGTGGGGCGGCTGTCGTCCGTATAATAACTGCGCAGGTAGGTATAAATCCAGTCCGGACCGCTGCCAGCCTCCGAGGCCTTGGCCCGGGCGATCACCGACAGGTCCGGCGGTGTTGCGCCAAACCAGGCCTTGGCGTCCTGCGGCGACATCGAGATCTTCATCAGGTCGCCGACCTTTTCCCCACTGAACAAGAGGTTGTTCTTGATCTGGTCTTCGGTCAGGCCGATGTCGCGCAGGCGGTTGTAACGCATGGCCGAGGCCGAGTGGCAGTTCAGGCAATAGTTGACGAACAGCTTGGCCCCGTTTTGCAGCGAGGAAACATCCTTGGTACGGTCCGGGGCATGATCCAGCGGGAAGCCCCCTTCGTTGGCGCAGGCCAGCGCCGGCAGCAAGGCCAGCGCGGCAATCACTTTCTTGAGCAATGTCATGTTCTTGTCCTTTGGCGGCTGGCTTAGTGCGGATGGTAGACGACGCGCTCGGGCACCGGCTTGAAGGTACCGGCAGCACTCCACCACGGCATCAGCAGGAAGAAGCCGAGATAGATGAAGCTGCACACCTGCGAGACGGTGGTGCCGATGGCCGTCGGCGGTTGCACGCCGAGGTAGCCAAGGATGACGAAGGCGATGGCAAAGACCAGGTACACGTACTTGTGCCAGCTTGGACGATAGCGGATGGACTTGACCTGCGAATGATCCAGCCACGGCAGGCCGCCCAGGATCACCACCGACAGGCCCATCAGGACCACGCCCCAGAACTTGGCATCGAACACCAGCATGCCGGCGATGATGGCCAGGCCGATCACGATGGCCACGATCTTCAGCTTGGCCGTCAGGCGCGACTTGAACACCAGCAGCAGCACATAGCCTGCCACGCCGGCAATCAACCAGCCCATGAAGTCCGCGGTCGTGGCGCGAAGAATCGAGTAGAACGGCGTGAAGTACCAGACCGGTGCGATGTGCGGCGGGGTCTTGAGCGAATCGGCCGGGATGAAGTTGTTGTACTCCAGAAAGTAGCCGCCCATTTCCGGTGCGAAGAACACCACGGCCGAGAACACCAGCAGGAAGATCGAGACGCCGAAGATGTCATGCACCGTGTAATACGGATGGAAAGGAACCCCATCCAGCGGTACACCACGTTCGTCGGTCTTTTCCTTGATTTCCACGCCATCCGGGTTGTTGGAACCCACTTCGTGCAGCGCGATGATGTGCGCGGCCACCAGCCCGATGAGCACCAGCGGAATGGCGATCACGTGGAAGGAGAAGAAACGGTTCAGCGTGGCGTCGGAAACGACATAGTCGCCGCGAATGAGCAGCGACAGGTCCGGGCCGATAAAGGGGATGGCGCCGAAAAGGTTCACGATCACCTGAGCGCCCCAATAGGACATCTGCCCCCAGGGCAGCAGGTAACCGAAGAAGGCTTCACCCATCAGGCAGAGGAAGATCCCAACGCCGAACAGCCACACCAGTTCGCGCGGCTTGCGGTAGGAGCCGTAGAGCAGGCCCCGCACCATGTGAAGATAAACGACGATGAAGAAGGCCGAAGCGCCGGTGGAGTGCATATAGCGCACCAGCCAGCCCCAGGGCACATCGCGCATGATGTATTCGACCGAGGCGAAGGCCAGGTTGGCGTCCGGCTTGTAGTGCATCACCAGGAAGATGCCGGTGACGATTTGAATCACCAGCACCAGCAGTGCCAGCGAGCCGAAGATGTACCAGAAGTTGAAGTTCTTCGGTGCGTAGTATTCGGAGAGGTGGGCTTTCCAAGTGGCCGTCAGCGGAAAGCGCGAATCGACCCAGTTCAGGGCCTTGGCTGCTACCGGTGCATCATCCGGCAGCTTCTTTTCGTGAAATGCTCCCATGATCAGGCCTCCCCTTTCTCGTCCTTGCCGATGACGAGCTTGTTGTCGCCTTCAAACATGTAGCGCGGGACTTGCAGGTTGTCCGGCGCCGGCTTGTTCTTGTACACGCGGCCGGCCAGGTCGAAGGTCGAGCCGTGGCAGGGGCACAGGAAGCCGCCATGCCAGTCGTCCGGCAACGAAGGCTGCGGGCCGCTCTGGAAGCGGGAACTCGGGGAGCAGCCGAGGTGCGGGCAGATGCCGACCACGACCAGGATGTCCTTGCGCAGCGAACGCCACTCATTGAGCGCGTAATCGGGCGTTTCGGAGAAATCGGTGCGTTTGGAGTTGGGATCGGCCACCTCGCCATCGGTCTTCTTGAGGGACTCGATCATCTCGGGGGTACGCTTGAGAATCCAGACCGGCTTGCCGCGCCACTCAACGGTGCGCATTTCACCGGGAGCCAGTGAAGAAATATCCACTTCCACCGGTGCGCCTGCTGCCTTGGCGCGTTCTGAAGGTTGCAGGGTGGAGACAAATGCTCCAGCGGTGGCCAAACCCGCTACACCTCCGGCCGCACAAGTCGCAACAAGCAAACCTCGTCGACTTGCGTCGACCTGATTCTCGTCAGTCATAAAGACCCCAATCTCCAAATGTAAGTTAGCGTGGACCTTCTAAGTGACCCTCATGCAACTTTTCGATTATATATAAGCTGAATAGGGTTTTGTAGCTAACGGCCGATATGGTACAGGCTTGCGAAAATGAACATTTGACGCAGCGCAACCCCTTGTCAATCTGCTCTCGTTCTCAGTTTTTTTGCAGTGCGGCGTCAGTGCTTGTCCGATTTACTTTTGCTGCCGGGCAGGATATAACCCGTTGTAAGCCCGCCTCATGTTTAAACAGCAACTTTCAAAGGAGAAACCAGGGATGAGCATGCTCAAGGATTTTCGCGCCTTCGCGATCAAGGGAAACGTGGTCGACCTGGCCGTCGGTGTCATCATCGGCGGGGCCTTCGGCAAGATCGTCAGCTCCCTGGTCGAGGATATCATCATGCCGCTCGTCGGCAAGATCTTCGGCGGCCTGGATTTCGCCAACTACTACCTGCCCCTGAACGGCCAAGCCTATGGCCTGCCGCTGGCGGAAGCCAAGAAGGCTGGTGCAGTCTTCGCCTACGGCAACTTCCTCACCATCTTCATCAACTTCCTGATCCTGGCGTTCATCATCTTCCAGATGGTGCGTGCCATCAACAAGGCGCGCGACCTGGCTTCCAAGCATGAAGAAGCCGCCCCGGCAGCCCCAGCTCCGACGCCGGAAGACGTGCTGTTGCTGCGTGAAATCCGCGATTCGCTCAAGAAGCAGGGCTGAGGCGCATCCTGCCCCAGAGTGCTTCACTTACCTGCCACGGCAAGTGAAGCAACAAGCATCGCGGCCCCGCCTCACACGGGATTGTCGATATCGACGAAGCGATGCTCGATACCGAAGTGCCCGGCCACATGTTCCCCCAGCGCCTGGATGCCATAGCGCTCGGTGGCGTGATGGCCGGCGGCCAGGTAGACGGTGCCGGTCTCGCGTGCGAGGTGCACGGTCGGTTCTGAAATCTCGCCGCTGATGTAGGCGGTGGCGCCGGCTTCAATGGCGTCGCCCAGCATGCCCTGCGCCGCACCGGTACACCAGGCGACCTGCCCGATGGCCTGCTGCGGATCGCCGATGAGCAAGGGCATGCGTCCCAGGCGTTTTTCGATCAGCATCGCCAGGTCCGCGGCCGTCTTGACGGCGGGCGCATGGCAGCGCCCGATCCAGCCGATGTCGTTCTCGCCGAAGCGGCCAGTGGCGTCAAAGTCGAGTCGTTTGGCCAGCTGCGCGTTGTTGCCCAGTTCCGGATGTGAATCCAGCGGCAGGTGATAGCCAAACAGATTGATGTCAAGCCCCAGCAGCAGCTTCAGGCGCCGCTGCTTCTGCCCGATCACGCGCATGTCTTCACCGCGCCAGAAGTAACCGTGATGAACCAGAATGGCATCGGCCTGCCATTCCACGGCGGCCTCGATCAGGGCCAGGCTGGCCGTGACGCCGCTGACCACGCGCCCAATGGTGGCGCGCCCTTCCACCTGCAAGCCGTTTGGGCAATAATCGCGATATTGCGCCGCGTTAAGCGTCTGCCCCAGATAGACTGCGAACTCGTTTCTGCTAATGTGGCGGGTCATCTCTTCCTCATCCGATCAGATTTTCAATCCAAATACCAAAAATTCTTTTATGCGACGTTTATGGCTGTTGTTTGCCCAGACCGTGACAGTGGGTCTGGCGGTGTGGTTCATTGTAGCGACCTTGAAGCCGGACTGGCTGTCCGGATCCTTCACTTCGCGCGCACGCCCTGCCCAGTCCACCATCCAGATGCAGGAAGCCACACCCGCCGCGCCCGCCCTGGACTCCTATCGCCACGCCGCGCGCCAGGCCATGCCCTCGGTGGTCAATATCTTCACCACGACCGAAGCGCGCCCACAGAAGAGCCCTTTCCAGAACGATCCGTTCTTCCGCAAGTTCTTCGGCGACCAGTTCGACGAACAGCAGCAGGATGACAAGCAATCCAGCCTCGGTTCGGGCGTGATCGTCAGTCCGCAAGGCTACATCCTCACCAACAACCACGTGGTGGAAGCCGCCGACAAGATCGAAGTGGCCCTGGCCGACGGCCGCAAGGCCAGCGCCAAGGTGGTCGGCATCGACCCCGAGACCGACCTCGCCGTCATCAAGATCGACCTGCCCAACCTGCCCGCCATCACCCTGGGCCATCCGGAAAACAGCTCGGTAGGCGACGTCGTGCTGGCCATCGGCAACCCCTTCGGCGTGGGCCAGACGGTGACCATGGGCATCGTCTCGGCGCTGGGCCGCAACCACTTGGGCATCAATACCTTCGAGAACTTCATCCAGACCGATGCCGCCATCAATCCTGGCAACTCGGGCGGTGCGCTGGTCGATACCAACGGCAACCTGCTGGGCATCAACACGGCCATCTATTCGCGTACCGGCGGCAACCTGGGGATCGGCTTTGCGATCCCGATGTCCACCGCCAAGACCGTGATGGAAGCCATCATCAGCCACGGCCAGGTGGTGCGCGGCTGGATCGGCGTGGAGCCGCAGGACATCACGCCCGAACTGGCCGAGAGCTTTGGCCTGGGCAAGAAGACCGGTGCCATCATCGCCGGCGTGCTCAAGGGCGGTCCGGCTGACCGCGCGGGCATGCGTCCGGGCGACATCCTGGTGAGCATCGACGACAAGCCGGTGGCCGATACCACCGAGATGCTCAACGTCATCGCGCAATTGACGCCGGGCCAGCAGATCGCCATGACGGTGCTGCGCAAAGCGCAGGAAACCAAGCTGAACATCACCGTGGGCAAGCGTCCGCCGCCGCCCAAGAACGATGATGCCGACGAAGAATGAGCCAGGAGAATCTGATCCATGCATGTGCGTGACCTGATCCAGTTCCTCGGGGAACTGTCCGAAAACAACAACCGCGCCTGGTTCGTCATGAACAAGCCGCGCTATGACATCCTGCGCGAGGAATTCCTGGCGCTGACCATCAAGCTCATCGCCGAGATCAGCAAGTTCGATCCGGCCATCGCCGGCTGCAATCCGAAGAAGGCGCTGTTCCGCATCAACCGTGACATGCGCTTCTCCCATGACAAGCGCCCGTACAAGACGCACTTCTCGGCCGCCATCACGGCCAGCGGGCTCAAGAAGCCCAGCCAGGGCGGCGGTCCGGCCTACTACTTCCACATCAATGAAGCGGGACAACTGCTCATTGCCGGTGGTGAATACCTGCCGCCGACGCCGCGCCTGCGCGCCATCCGCAATCGCGTGGTGGAAGATGCGGCGGGCTTCACCAAGATGCGCAAGAACAAGAAGCTTGTTGCGACATATGGCGACCTGCAGGAAGAAGGAAAACTGCAGCGCCCGCCCAAGGGCTTCGATCCGGACACCCCAAACATCGAATACGTGAAGCTCAAGAGCTTCATCGTCTGGACCGAAGAGGACATCCGCAAGAAGATCCCGGCCGACCTCGGCAAGCAGGTGCTGGAAGGCTTCAAGGATGCTTATCCGCTGGTGCAATGGCTGCGCGAGATTCCGCTGGTGACTATCGAAGAGTAAACGGTTTATCAGGTGCATTCTCCTGAAGCCAGAAACGACAAAGCCCGCTCATCATCGAGCGGGCTTTGTTTTTGGGGAATCGCCAGGCTTATTCGCTAGGTACGGAACTGCCAGGTTCCGCTTCCGGCGCACGCGTGGCACGCTCGAAGATCGGTGCCACCAGCAGGCCCACCTCGTAGAGCAGCACCAGAGGAACGGCCAGCATCAGCTGGCTCATCACGTCCGGCGGCGTGACGACGGCGGCAACGATGAATGCACCGACGATGACGTAGGGACGGATCTGCTTCAGCTTGGCCAGCGGCACCAGGCCCATGCGAACCAGGACGATCACGATCACCGGCACCTCGAAAGTCACGCCGAAGGCCACGAACATGGTCAGCACGAAGTCGACGTAGCTGTCGATATCCGGTGCCACCGAGACTGACTTGGGGGCGAAGTTGTTGATGAACGGGAAGACCACGCCAAAGACGAAGAAGTAGCAGAACGCGACACCGGCCACGAACAGCAGAGAGGACGAGATCACCAGCGGCGCGATCAGGCGCTTCTCGTGCGCATACAAGCCGGGCGCGACGAAGGCCCACAGCTGGTACAGCACCCAGGGCAGCGCGATCAGCACGGCCACCAGCATGGTGACCTTGATGGGGATCAGGAAGGGAGTGATCACGCCGGTGGCGATCATCTTGCTGCCGGCGGGCAGAGCATGGATCATCGGCGCGGCCAGCACGTCGAAGATGTGGGCCGCGAACGGCATCAGGCAGAGGAACACCACCAGCACCACCGCAGCCGCCTTGACGATACGGCTGCGCAATTCGATCAGGTGCGAGATGAAGGTGTCTTCGGCTTGGGTGTTTTCTTCAGCCATGGATTCGGAGCATTCTGATGAAGTGAGACGCGCTGCGCCAAATTAGAAGAAACCTGCCGACTTGCCCACCCCGACCGGACGGCGATACTTGGCCACGCGGGCCGAGGCCGAGATCACGCGGGTCTTGTGACCGCTCTGGTGCTTGTACCAGGCCGGCACGCCGGTGGTGCGCGAGAGCTTCTTGCGGCGGAAAGCCTTGGCCTTGATCGCATGCAGGGAGGGGTCGGGCGTGCGGGTCCAGCTGTTGCCGGCACTGCTGCTGTCGGACACCGACGAATCGTCACCGCCGTTCCAGGCGTCATTGATCGACGCTTCCGTATCGGACATGCTTTTATGAATGCTGTTGCTGACGTCGCTGGCGGCGTCCTGCACATCCTTGTGCATCTTGCGCAGCTCGTCGAGTTCCATCTCGCGGCTGACTTCGGACTTGACGTCGTTGATGTAGCGCTGGGCGCGGCCGAACAGGGTGCCGGCCATGCGCGCCACCTTGGGCAGGCGCTCGGGGCCGATCACGACCAGCGCGACCACGCCGATCAAGGCCAGCTTGGTAAGGCCGATATCAATCATGAGTCTGTGTGGACATTAAGAGGACAACGCGGGCGCGCCATGCGCTTGAAGACGGGAGTGCCCGCTGCAAATCATGATGCGGGCCCATGCATGCCCGCCAGGAGGGCTGGCGGGCGGCCTGATCAGCTGCCGGACTTGTCCTTTTCCTTGGCCTGCACGTCGATGGCCGGGTCCTTCTTGGCCGGATCTTCCTCGCCACCCTTGACGCCATCCTTGAAGCCCTTGACTGCCTTGCCCAGGTCGGAACCCATGTTGCCGAGCTTCTTGGTGCCGAAGACCAGCATCACGATCACCAGAACAATCAGCCAATGCCAAATACTGAACGAACCCATTCTCTTCTCCTAAGCGGACATCCCTGCCCTGTGTACAAGTGAAACCTGCCAGCCCCCGGGCCGGCGAATCCTTATTGTTGCACGAACTGTACCCGCCAGGGATGCGGGCCGCCCATCACGTGCATGTGCAGATGGTACACCTCCTGGCGACCGTCCGGTCCGGTGTTGATGAGGGTCTTGAACCCGCCGGTGGGCTTGCCTTCCGTGTCCAGTGCATAGCCGCAGCCCTGCTCGGCCGCCAGGCGCGGTGCCAGGGCCAGCATCTTGCCCAACAAGGCAGCATGCTGCTCACCGCAATCGGCCAGCGTTGCCACATGCTGGCGCGGCACGATCAGGAAATGCACCGGCGCGGCCGGGTTGATGTCGTGGAAGGCGATCAGGTCCTCGTCCTCGTAGATCTTCTTCGAGGGAATCTGGCCTGCTGCGATCTTGCAGAAAATACAATTATCCAACGCCGTACTCCTGGGAAACAAGGGGGATGGGAAAGTGCGCAGGACGCTCAGTCCTTGCGGGACGCCTTTTCTTCCAGGCCAGAGAGGCCTTCACGGCGCGCCAGTTCGTTGAGCACATCCTGCGGGCTCAGCTCGAACTGCGCCAGCAGGACCATGGAATGGAACCACAGGTCGGCGCATTCATAAAGCACCTTGGACTTGTCGCCCGAAGCGCGGGCATCCTTGGCGGCCATCACCGTTTCAGTGGCTTCCTCGCCGATCTTCTTGAGGATGGCATCATCCCCCTTGGAGAACAGCTTGGCGACGTAGGATTTCTCCGGATTGCCGCCGTTGGCCAGTTTGCGCGACTCGATGACTTCCGCCAGTCGCTTCAGGGTTTCACTCATGATGGGGTCTTGTCGCTGTCCACGGGCTTGGGAATGGTCTTGCGCACGCGCTTGGGCTTGGCAGCCGGCTCGGCTGCGGCGGCCACCGGACCACCGCCGCCCCCCGGCTGCAGATCCTTCAGCACCGGCTCCACCGTGACCCATTCGCCGCTGTCGGCGCTGCCTTCGAATTTCTGGAAGAAACAGGAATGACGGCCGGTATGGCAGGCAATGCCGGCCACCTGCTCGACCTTGAGCAGCACCACGTCTTCGTCGCAGTCCAGGCGGATTTCGTGCACTTTCTGGAAGTGTCCCGATTCTTCACCTTTGTGCCAGAGCTTCTTGCGCGAGCGGCTCCAGTAGACCGCCTGGCCGATCTCCACGGTGCGCGCCAGCGCCTCGCGGTTCATCCAGGCGAACATCAGCACATCATTGGATCCGACTTCCTGGGCGATCACCGGCACCAGGCCGACTTCGTCCCATTTGACCTTGTTGAGCCATTTGGCGCTGATGCTCATGCCAGCCTCATGGAAATGTTCTGGTCGGCCATGAAGCGCTTGGCTTCCTGCACGGTGTGCTGGCCATAGTGGAAGATGCTGGCGGCCAGCACCGCATCGGCCTTGCCCTTGGTGATGCCGTCGGCCAGGTCCTGCAGGCCGCCCACGCCACCGGAGGCGATCACGGGGATGCTGACGGCTTCGGAGACCGAACGGGTCAGGTCGAGGTCGAAGCCGCTCTTGGTGCCGTCACGGTCCATGCTGGTCAGCAGGATCTCGCCCGCGCCCAGCTGCGCCATCTTGCGCGCCCATTCGACTGCATCCAGGCCGGTGGCCTTGCGTCCGCCGTGGGTATAGACCTCCCACTTGCCGTCGCCGGCGCGCTTGGCGTCGATGGCCACCACGATGCATTGGGAGCCGTATTTGTTGGCGGCATCGGCCACCAGCTGCGGATTGGTCACGGCTGAGGTGTTGATGCCGACCTTGTCGGCCCCGGCGTTGAGCAGGCGGCGCACATCTTCCACCGCGCGCACGCCGCCACCCACCGTCAGGGGGATGAAGACCTGCGAGGCCACGGCTTCGATGATGTCCAGGATCAGGTCGCGGCCATCGGAGGACGCGGTGATGTCGAGGAAGGTCAGCTCATCGGCGCCCTGCTCGTCGTAACGGCGCGCGATCTCGACCGGATCGCCGGCATCGCGCAGCTCCAGGAAATTGACGCCCTTGACCACGCGACCAGCGGTCACGTCCAGGCAAGGGATGATGCGTTTTGCAAGGGCCATGTTATTTGCTGCCGGAGAGGCGGTTGGCTTCCAGTTCGCGCGTCAGTTCATCCGCACGATCCTGGCCGCTGCGCAGGTCCAGCGTCCCTTCGTAGATGGAACGGCCGCAGATGACGGCTTCGATGCCTTCATCCTCGACCCGGCACAGCGCCTCGACGTCGCCCACGTGGTGCACGCCGCCCGAGGCGATGATGGGAATGGTCACGGCCTGCGCCAGGCGCACCGTGGCCTCGATATTGACGCCGCCCATCATGCCGTCGCGGCCGATGTCGGTGTAGACGATGGCTTCGCAGCCATAGCCTTCAAACTTCTGCGCCAGGTCCACCACTTCGTGGCCGGACAGCTTGCTCCAGCCATCGGTGGCAACCTTGCCGTCCTTGGCATCCAGGCCCACGATGATCTGCCCGGGGAAGGCGCTGCAGGCGTCATGCAGGAAGCCAGGGTTCTTCACTGCGGCGGTGCCGATGATGATGTAGGAGAGGCCATCGTCCAGGTAGCGTTCGATGGTATCCAGGTCGCGGATACCGCCACCGAGTTGCACCGGGATTTCCTCGACGTCGTTCTCTTCGGCGAAGCTGGCGACCGCCTTGAGGATGGCCTTGACCGCCGCCTCGTTCTTGGGCTTGCCGGCGAAGGCACCGTTGAGGTCCACCAGGTGCAGGCGGCGCGCGCCCTGCTTGAGCCAGTGCAGGGCCATTTCCGCCGGATCTTCGGAGAAAACGGTGGCTTGTTCCATATCACCTTGTTTGAGGCGTACGCAATGACCGTCTTTCAGGTCGATGGCGGGTATGAGCAGCATGGCTAGGGGATGACTAGTCAGTAAAAAAGAAGGGTTGGCGACGGTCTGCGGCGAGGTTCTTGCCGGAAAGGCAAAAAATCAAGGTTTCCAGTGTACGAAATTCCGATACAGCTGCAAACCCGCCGAGGCACTTTTTTCCGGGTGGAACTGGGTTGCAAAAATATTATCGCGGGCCACGGCACAAGCGAAGTCACGGCCATACGGCGTTTGGCCAACGATCTGCGACGATTCGGCCGGGACGGCGTAATAGCTGTGGACAAAATAGAAGAAGGCGTTATCGGCAATTCCTTCCCACAGCGGATGGGCGCTGGTCTGGTGCACATGGTTCCAGCCCATCTGCGGCACCTTGAACAGCGATCCATCATCCTGGCGCACGCCTTCGAGCTCGAAGCGCACCACCTTGCCGGGCAGCAGGCCCAGGCCGGGCGTGTCGCCTTCTTCACTCCAGTCGAACAGCATCTGCTCGCCCACGCATACGCCGAACAGCGGCTTGGTGCGGGACGCTTCAAGGACCGCATCCTGCACGCCCGATTCGCGCAGGCTGCGCATGCAATCGGGCATGGCGCCCTGGCCGGGCAGGACCACGCGGTCAGCGGCGCGGATATCGGCGACTTCGCCGGAGATGCGCACGTCGGCTTCAGGCGCGACATGGCGCAGCGCCTGCGCCACCGAGCGCAGGTTGCCCATGCCGTAATCGACTACAACAATTTTATTCATGGCGACATTGAACGGCGCTCGCGCGCCGGGAAACCCAGATGAGTTAGCGATACCCTGCGTTTTACAGGCTGCCCTTGGTGGACGGAATCGTACCCGCAGCGCGCGGATCAAGTTCCACGGCCATGCGCAGCGCGCGGCCGAAGGCCTTGAACACGGTTTCGGCCTGGTGGTGGGCATTCACGCCACGCAGGTTGTCCACGTGCAGGGTCACCTGCGCATGATTGACGAAACCGTGGAAGAACTCGCTGGTCAGGTCCACATCGAAGGAACCGATCATCGAGCGGGTAAAGGGAATGTGGTATTCCAGGCCGGGACGGCCGGAGAAATCGATCACCACGCGCGACAGGGCTTCGTCCAGCGGCACGTAGGCGTGGCCGTAGCGGCGGATGCCCTTCTTGTCGCCGATGGCCTTGGCGAAGGCCATGCCCAGGGTGATGCCCACGTCTTCCACCGTATGGTGCGCGTCGATGTGCAGGTCGCCCTTGGCGTGGAT
>Ga0207667_10008432_pt1 | contig 12242 bp, 7 predicted proteins | sample KBSCornC52_FD_184301 | JGI IMG/M metagenome (GOLD analysis project Ga0207667, IMG submission 184301) | Corn rhizosphere microbial communities from Kellogg Biological Station, Michigan, USA - KBS Corn C5-2 (SPAdes) (version 2) | ecosystem: Host-associated > Plants > Roots > Rhizosphere > Soil ...
ATCTCGCGGCATACACCGAGAGCAACCTCTGCCTCGCGCTGATGAACCAGTCCGACCAGCCGGTCACGACCTCCGTGAACCTCAATGCGACGCTGGCTCCGTTTGGCGCGTTGCACGCGGTGCAAGTCTGGACAAACAGCATTCCCGCGCCGGCAACGACGCTGGCCAGCGGCAGCACCACGGTTACCATTCCGGCGAAAGGATTGACGGCGCTGGTCATCGAGGGCCTGCCCATTCAGACGAGTTTTCAGCGGAAATACCGCGCCGCCAGTCCGGCGCTGGGCGCGCAGAGTTACGCTTCGGTGACCAACGCGCAGTTTGGCGTCGTGCAAAGCTGCCTGATTTCGCTCGGTCCGGAACTGACCAGCGCCTACGTGTGGCTGCAGGCGTGTCCCGCCGACGCCAGTGATTCGCGCTCCGGCCCATTGAAGGAGGCGCGGCTGAAGTATTCGATCAACGGCGGCCCGACCAACACGCTGGTGGACGCGGTTTGGCCGTTCGAATTCACGGTGCCGCTGGCCAGCACCGAGGCGCATTTCCGGTTCTGGGTGGAAGGCGTCACGCCTGCGGACCAGGTCGTTGCAACTCCCCAGGCAACGATTCTGAAAAACGACTCCTATGCTACTTGGTCCGCCACAAAATTTTCGGCAGCCGAGCTGGCCAACCCGGCCATCAGTGGCGCATACGTCAACCCGGACGGCGACGGCCAGCAGAACTGGGCCGAGTATGCCTATGGGCTCGATCCGAACATCTCAGACGCAACCCGGCTGACTGCGGAGATCGTAAATGGACGGCTGACCGTCAGCTATCAACGCAACTCGCTCGCTTCGCAGGCGATGATCACGCCGGAAATCTCGTCGGACCTGATTTCCTGGCAGTCGGGGCCGGCCTACCTTCAGGAAATCGCCAACGAATCGTTGGGGGGCGGTATTGAACGCGTCATGGTTCAGGATGTTGAAAACGCCAGCGCCGGGACGCGGTTTGTGCGGCTGCGGCTCGGTTTCGCTCCGTGACACGAGCCTTACTCGGGTGAGGCGGGTGACGGTGAAGGACATCGCCAGTGCCGGTGCCCGACAACGATTCGTGCGGCTGCGCATGGAGTTCCACTGAGGGCCGACGCGCTGCCGTCTGTGACGTAATTTCGAAGATTTAAGCCGCAGGTTCCGATGACGGGGCGGCGCGGTTTTGTTAAGCTCGATCATGCAAAAGTTACTACGCCTCGAACTCTATGCTGTGCTGACTTGCTGTTGGGTTTGCCGGGCCGATCCCGCGAACATTGCCCTTCGAAGCCCATCGGAGACGGTCGAAGTTTCAATCCGGGTGGATGCTGGAGGAAGCGTATCCTACGCGGTCAAGTATCAGGGATCGGTGGTGATCGAACCCTCGCCTTTGGGGATTACGGTTGACGGGATGGATCTGGGGAATGGGGTTCGGGCGGGCACGGCCAAGCGCGGGGAAATCTCAGAGACGTTCCGGGTGTTTGGCGTGCATTCCGTGGCGACCAATCATAGTCGCACCCTCGCCCTTCCCATGGTTCACAAGGCTTCAGGAACCGAGTATCAGATCGAATTCCGGGCTTACGATGACGGCTTCGCCTGGCGTTATCGAATTCCGGGCACAGGGGCGCGGACGGTAAATCGTGAGACATCGAGTTGGACTCTGCCCTCCGCCAGCCGCGTCTGGTATGCCGAACGCAACAACGGTTGGAAGCTAAAGAGCTATGCGGGCGAATGGTCGGTTGCGGACATTGATGCGATGCCCAAGGTGTCCAGCCAGGGCCCCGTGCAGGGGCCACCCCTGGTCGCCGAGCTGCGCAAAGGCCTCTTCGCGGTGTTGACCGAGGCGGCGGTTTTCAATTACAGCGGGCTTCGCCTGCGGGCCATCGGAGGGCGGCGTTTTCAGGCGGATTTCACGGAGGGCAACAAGGGTTTTAAACTGGAAGGCGAAATTGTCACGCCTTGGCGCGTCGTGGTCATTGCCCCCGATCTGAACGGCTTGGTGAATTCGGACCTGATTTCCAGCCTGTGCCCGCCGCCGGACGCGAGATTATTTGCCGATCAAAGTTGGATCAAGCCGGGACGATGCGCCTGGCGTTGGTGGAGCTTGGGCACGGGGGATCCGGACCAGGAGCGGGCCGTGGTGGATGCGGCGGCGCGGCTGGGCTTTGAATACAGTCTGGTGGATGAAGGCTGGGAAGCTTGGAGCGATCCCTTCGAAAAGGTTCGGGAACTCTGCGCCCATGGTCGCCAAAAGGGAGTTGGGGTTTTCGTGTGGAAAAACTACAGCGAACTTTGCAATCCGACCGACGACTGGAAGGAGCTGCGCGATTTCATGACCCGGGTGAAAGCCACCGGGGCGGCTGGCGTCAAAGTGGACTTCCTGAATGCCGAATCGCTGGATCGAATCCGGTTCGAGGAGGCGGTATTGCGCATCGCGGCCCATAACCGCTTGCTCGTCAACCTCCACGGCTGCCGCAAGCCGGGGGGGGAATCACGCACTTATCCCAACGAGTTGACGCGCGAGGCCGTCCGCGGATTGGAGCTGAACAAGATGAAGGAGGGGCCCATCACCGCGCGCCACAACGCCGCCCTGCCGTTCACGCGGTTCGTTGTTGGTCCGGCCGATTACACGCCCCTCGGGTTCTCAAACCCGGGGCCGACCACATATGCGCATCAACTGGCCACACTCGTGTTGTTCACCTCGCCGATGCAGGTGACCGCCGAGAATCCCGACGTGCTGCTCAACAACACGAACATTCAGCCCGCATTGGATGTGTTGAAAGCGGTGCCGTCGGTTTGGGACGAAACCCGCGTGCTGGCGCCGAGCAAGATCGGAGAATTGGCCATCATGGCCCGCCGCTCTGGCACCACGTGGTTTCTGGCTGCCCTTAACGGTGGCCAACAGACGGTGTCCTTGCACAACCTGGATCTCTCCTTCCTAGGCAAGCACAGTTACCATGCCGTTTACCTGTCCAGCGACGGTCCGGCTCGATTCAGACGAAGCGAACATCAGGCGGTGAACGCGTCCACTCCGTTATCCGTTTCTTTGGACTTGGGCGATGGATTCGTCGCCCGTTTCCAGCCGGCCGATTGAGTAATACAGATCTTCAAGCCTTCCATGGGCCGCCCCGTATAGACAACTGGAGAAACACCAAGCACGAAAAATGGGCCGATGCGTCCTTTGACGCGCTGCACTGAAGAGCGGATTGGAGCCCTTTCGACACTGGCCGCTGCCACCAACCCGAAATGGCTGCGGAGGCTGAACGGTGCCATCCAGTGAACCGCCAGTGACGCAATTTCAAAGATGATTGACGTGCTATCGCTGGAAGGGGCGTTTCGCCTCTGCTACATGTTTTGTTGTCACCATGAGCCATGCCCGCAAGCGTGTTGTCATGCCGTCCGAGTCAGTCATGAACGACCAGAGGCAACCCAGAACCATATAAAAATGAACACAACAACCATTCCGAGGACAACCTTCCCCCCGCAGCCTTTTTGGACGGCATTCATTTGCCTCCTGAGCGGCTTTCTGCTGCTCCAGTCGGCCTCCGCGGCCACGCTCACTCCGACCTTCGATTCCCGTTCCATACCTGTCGGTCCCACCAACAGTAACATCCAGGATTTGACGATCGGACCGGTCAATGCAACCACTTATTATCGCAGTTACCTGACCTTCGACTTGTCGGCGCTCACCACCAACGATACAGCGTCGGCAGCGACGCTGAAGCTGTTTAACACCGGCAGCGAGGGTAATACCTCCGCCCTGCCACAGGTTTTCACCCTGTTCCAGGTTTCTAGCGATTGGAATGGAACTGTGGCTCCGGGGCCCGAGGGGACCGCCCTAGCGACGGTGAATATCACCACGGCCGTGGGGAATGACACGCAGAACATTGAGTTCAGTGGCACGAACCTGGCGAATGCGTTCAACAATGCCATCGGTGGCACCCTCTACTTGGGGATCAAGAGCGACAAGGAGGGTGTGACTAACCGAAGCTTCGCGAATTTCCAATCCAGCGAGGACCCCAGCAAACCTACGTTAAACACCATTTCTGCGAACCTGCCCACGATCACGGTCTCCGTGCCGGATGCCAGCGCGTCGGAGCCGGGAGCGGACACGGCCACGTTCACCCTGGATCGGGGTTCGGCAACGAATAACGCGGTGACGGTCTTCTACACCTTGGGGGGCACGGCTACGCAAGGCAGCGACTACACCGAGTCCGGCTCAAGCTCCGTGACCTTTGCCGCTGGCGCCAGCACCGCCAATGTCGTGATTTCACCAGTCAACGACGCGATCGCCGAGCGGCTGGAAACCGTCATTCTTACCGTCACGCCCGACGCGGCCTATAACATCGGCAGTCCGGGCACGGGCACCGCCACGATCACTGACGACAACGACGACAACAATGATGTGTTGGTGCGTTACATCTTCACCGACGCCAACTCCACGGCCTCGACCTTCTCGCTCGCCCCGCAAGTGTATTCGACCAACGTGTCGGCGACCGCCATTGCCGCCGCCGGGATTGGCGTCGGAAACTCCAGCACCGCGGTTTCACCGCCGAACGCTGGTTACATCGCTTCGACGGTCACCACTTCGAACCAAACCGAGGCCATTGCCAACGACGATTACTTCTCCTTCACGCTCACGCCGACCATCGGGAACAGCCTCACGCTCACCAATCTCGAGTTGTCGGCAATCTATTCAGTGACGGCCTCCCTGGGCACCGAGGCCTCGATCTTCGTGCGGTCGAGCCTTGACGGCTACGCCAGTGATGTGGCCTCCAACAGCTTCAGCTTCATTAACCCGTATACCGCGATGAGCATTCCGCTGGGCGCCGCCTTCACGCAAATCCCCAGCAACATCACCTTCCGGGTTTACGTGTTTGATGACACCGATACGACGGGGGATGGCCTGCGCATCGACGACATCTTTGTGCGCGGCGGCATAGACACCTTGCCGCCCGGGTTCCAGCAGGTCAACATCTCAGCGACGGACACGAACGCGGTCGAGGATCCGAGCACGCCGGACTCCGGCCAGTTTACCATCAGCCGGTTTGGCGACACCAGCGGGTCATTGACGGTCCAATACACCGTCAGCGGCACGGCGATCAACGGCGTGGATTACAATCTGATCACCAACGAGGTCACGATGAGCGCCGGCGTCTCAAACGCGCTCATCGACATCACGCCCATTGACGACCTCGCGCTCGAGGGCCCGGAGACTGTCGTCCTGACGTTGGTCGAAACCAACGGCTACCTCGTTGTCGCCCCTGCCTCGGCCACCGTTACCATCAATGACGACGCCGAACCGTCCCAGGTCGTGGTCGCGGCCAACGACGACGTCGCCTATGAGCGTGGCACAAATATGATCGGCCAGTTCACTTTGACCCGGAACAATACGAACTCCGCGTTCTCCGTGAACTTCACGTTAAGCGGCTCGGCGACCGCAGGCGTTGATTACACGACGAGTGCTACCAACTCGATCGCCTTTGCCATTGGGGAGGCAAGCAAAACGGTAACCTTCTACCCGGTGGATGATGCGGCGGCGGAAGGCACCGAAACCGTGATCTTGACGCTCCAGACGAACGGCAGCGTTGGTCCGGACTACATCCTGGTGGCGAATACGAACGCGACCAGCCTGCTCTTCGATGACGACCTGAGCGCGGAAAAAGTGCTGTTCAGCGATGCCTTCGAGACCGTGAACTCGTCCACAAACTACCTGCAGCTCGACGCGGCCCGGAATGGAGTGCCGGACAGCACGGTCATATACGCCTTTGATTACAGCACGGTTGGCGTTCCGGCAGCTCCGGGCAGTGCCACGACTCTGGGTCTGCTCCTCTCCGCCAACAAGAACGACGCGTCGGGCTTTTCGGCAGCGGTGAACCTGTTCCCGACCAACGTGATGGTGGGCGGCGATTATGCCGTGCGATTCAACGCCTACCTCACCTGGAGCCCGACGCTGGCGCGGGGCGAAGATCTGCTGGTCGGCATCAACCACTCTGGAGCGCAGACCAACTGGGTGAACCAATCGTCCGGTATCGCGCGTTATGGCGATGGCCAATACGTGGCGATCAACAGTTATCCTCAGGCTGGGGTTAACATAGTGCAGCTCTACGGAGCGGAGACCTCGACGAACGTGCCGATTTCCCTGGACGCCAAAGTGATTGAGAGCGTTCCGGCCGTGCTGAACAATCCGCCCTACGGAGAACCGGGAGGGTTGGCGGGATCGTTCGCCTGCTCGACCAACTCCCCCTCGAAGACCTGGGTGGATTGCGAACTCAGCCAAGTGGGCGGGGTGGTGACGTTCCGCATCAATGGCTGGCCGGCGCTGACCTATACCAACACGTCGGAGTTCACGAACGGTTACGTCATGATTGGTTACAATGACCAGTTTGACTCGACCAGCACACTGGCCAATAACTTCGCGCTGATCGACAACCTGCGCATCGTGGACCTTACGACGGTGGCCAAGCCGGTCATCACCGCGATCACCGTGGGCGGCAGCGCGCCGGGCAGCGCGGTGACCATTGACTTCACCGCCGACGCTAGCGATGTGCCCGGCAATTTCACCCTCGAGAAGGCGACTACCGTCAACGGTGTGTATGGGGCTGACGGTGGAGCGGTGATCTCCGGCAATCCGTCGGCGCCAAACTTCCGGGCGACGACCACAACGACGTCCTCCAACGAGGGGTATTACCGCATCAAGAAATAGGCTTGTTTGGTTGGGTATGTTTTACGTGCCGTCCTGTCCAGGCAAGGGACAGGACGGCTTCGCGTCTATCAGTGACCACACGGGAACAAGAGGACTACTCGAGCAACCAAAATGGAGTGGTCCAATTTACGGAGTTCACCAATATGAATGGCGATACTGTTGCTTGCCCAGCTTCAATGGCTGATCATAGGGCCGCCCGATGGCATCGCCGGCTTTCGTTAGCGCGGTGCAGTCTGCTCTTGGCTGGTGTATTCCTCATCTCGGCAAACATCGCTGCCACCCCCAAAGGCATCCTTTGACGGATACGAGCTGGTTTGGGCGGAAGAGTTCAACAGGGATGTTCTCGATCAAGGAAAGTGGACCTGCCGCACCGACAGCAAACACTTGAGCACACAGAAGTCGGAAAACGTCTCAGCTCGCGACGGGTTTTTGTATCTCGCTTTGAAGAAGGGGCGGCGGGTGAAAGAATTTCACCGGCGCTGGGATCATCAGTCGTGGGGCATTCAAGTATGGTTACTTTGACGCGGCGCGGCTCTACTTGGACGGCAAACTCGTGCACACCGTCAGCGCGAACGCAATTCAGCATGGCGAACAGAACCTGTGGGCGACCTCCATCGCCTCGCACATGGGCGGGACGCGTCAGGTGGATGAAAGTGCGCTGCCGCAGGCGGCGCTTTGTGATTACGTGCGGGTATTCCACAAAGCCACGCCGGCTGCCGCGCCCAACTCGCCGTGATGGCGATCGTCGCGTGGCGCAAATTCAAAGATGATTGCCGCATCATCATTTGCACCACAGGTTCTTCCTAAGTTAGTGTGTATTCGAACACTTTTGCCGCTTGCGTCGCTTGCATCCGACGCTTGGACAAGAAATGACATATTGCCCAACATGAACTCATCGACACCGCACCTTCCCGGCGTTCGCAGCCGTCCGCTGCATCCCGTCCGGGCCTTCACCTTGATCGAGCTATTGGTGGTGATTGCCATCATCGCCATCCTGGCCGCCATGCTGCTGCCGGCGCTCGCCAAAGCCAAGGAGAAGGCCAAACGCATCAGTTGCACCAACAACCTGAAGCAGTTTGGGCTGGCCATGACGCTCTACGTCATGGACAACGACGACCAGATGCCCGCGCAAAATACGTATGGGCAGTCAACCATAATGCCGTTCCTCGGACCGACCGCCCAGCCAAACTTTCTGAACGCGATGGTTCCCTATCTGGGGTCAAATACGCCATCCTTCCGGTGTCCATCTGTCAAATCATCTGGAGCGGCAGCAGCAACGACTAGCTACCTCGGCAACCAAGTGGTGCTGAACAAGAAATCCTCTGCGATCCGGCAATTATCAAGCACCGCTTACATGCAGGAGTGCTTTTACGAGCTGCCTTTTGCCACGCTGCGGCCTTACAAGATTAACGCCGCGTCTGATCTCTACGCCGGCTTCTTCAACAACCTGACCGAACTCCCGGCTGCGCCCTATGGCCAGATGCACCGCTATTCCGTCGTGCATGATATGGGGGGCAACTTGGTCTATGGCGACGGCCACGTCGAATATAAGAAGCTGAAGAACATCACGAGCAAGGACTTTGGGCTGATTTTGGCCAACGGTCAATATGGCGATTGGACGATGCCGACAACGCTGCCCTACATCCCCGAATGATGACGATGCGCCCTCTTATCTCTCACTTTTGCTCGGCGCTTGTCGGTGTCTGTTTCCTAAGCTGTCTTTGCGGTTGTGGGCCTGCCGGTAAAGATTCCCCGGCATCAACTCAGTCTCCCGCTGAGCTGGTCGATGCACGGAAATATCTGCCCCATGCCCCCGCCGGTGCGATGATTCACATGCCGCTCACCAAGGCGGCGGCTCAATATTTGGGCAAGACCGGGCGGTTTCCTGTGTCCTTGGATGAGCTGGTGAAAGCGGGTATCATCCAAAAGGTGCCCGAGGCCCCCGCGGGCGCGCGATTTTTCCTAGACCAAAACTCAATGCAGGTTCTTGTTCTTCCCAAGTAGCAGGCGGTTGTGGTTTCATGCGTCCAAAACCTCGCTGGCGGCGCTTCAGTGAGCGGCATAAATTAGGCGAGCTGCGTCGGGAAATGCGGGCAGGCCGGTTATGCTCGGTTGGTATAACCATGGCTTTACCCGCTATTTGCTGTCATCGGATGCCTTTGTCGGCGGGCGCAAAGGCTGCCCGATAAAAGGATCAGGAAGTCCATCTCGAGTGACCGCCCCGCCCATCTGCTCATTCCGGGGCAGCTTGCATGGGTGTAACCAATGATTCGGAGAAGATAATTGAGATCATGAAGAATCGCGTATTTCGCAGGTGGGTTCTCACCGTGCTTTTGTTGGGTGGGACGTGCTCCCTTCGTGCCGATGTGCGCCTGGCGGTCCCCTTTCAGGATCATGCCGTGCTGCAGCGTGATCGGCCGCTGCCCGTGTGGGGCTGGGCCGATCCGGGCGAGCGTGTGCGCGTGACGCTCGGGAACGCCGCGCCTGTCGAGACGAACGCCAACGCCACCGGCCGCTGGCGTGTGACCCTGCCCGCGCAACGGGCCAGCGCAACGCCGGTGGAGCTCGTGGCCGAAGGGAAAAATCGCATCGTCGTGCGCGATGTGCTCGTCGGCGAGGTCTGGCTGTGCTCCGGACAGTCCAATATGGAGTTCCGTCTTGGCGGGGCCGCAACGGCCCGGGAGGACATCGCCGCCGCCGCATTTCCGCAGATCCGCGAGCTCAAGGTCGCGCGCAATCCGCGGACGACCCACCAGGAGGAGGCACCGGCGGCCTGGGCGGTCTGTTCGCCGGCGACTGCAGGCGAGTTCAGCGCCGTGGGTTTCCATTTCGCGCGGGAACTGTGGGCGTCGCTGCGTGTGCCCGTGGGCCTGATCAATTGCTCGCACGGCAACAGTCCGGTCGAAGCCTGGATGAGCGCGGAGGCACTGGCGAGCGAGCCGGAGTTCAAGGCCGTCGCCGACCGCTGGGCGGAAGTGCTGGCCAAATATCCCGCCGCGTCCGCGCGCTACGAGACGGCGTTGAAGCGGTGGCAGGCCGACTCCGAAGCAGCGCGGGCGGCGGGCAGGAAACCGCCGGCAAAACCGGGTCCGCCCGTCGGTCCGAACCACCAGCAGGAGCCGTCGGCACTGTTTAACGGAATGATCGCGCCGGTGGTGCCCTACGCGCTGCGTGGCTTCCTCTGGTATCAGGGCGAAAGCAACGCGCGCCGCGCTGCCGAATACGAGAAACTCTTCGGCGCGCTGATCCGGCAATGGCGCCGGGATTTTGACCTGCCGGAGGCGCCATTTTTCTGGGTGCAATTGCCGGGGCTGGACAAGATGCCACCGACGACGACGCACGCGGACTGGATCGCGCTGCGGGAAGCGCTCGGCGCCAACCTCGCCCTGCCGGCAACGGGACAGGCGGTCACGATTGATCTCGGCGACGCCACAAACCTCCATCCGACACGCAAGCGGGAGGTCGGCGAGCGCCTCGCGCGGTTGGCTCGTCACCGTGTCTATGGGGAGGCGGTCGAGGATAGCGGACCTGTGCTCGTGCGTGCCACCGCCCGGGCGGGCGTGGTTGATCTGGAATTCTCCCACACCGGCGGCGCGTTGAAATTCGGCGGCGAGCCCGCGCAGGCCTTTGAACTCGCCGGCGAGGATGGACGGTTCACCGCACCCACCTCGATTGAGATTCTCGACGGCAACCGGCTGCGCCTGCACGCGCCGTCGATCAACCGCCCCGCCTTTGTGCGCCATGCCTGGCGCGCTTACCCGACCGGCTGGTTGCTCAACGCCCAAGGCCTACCTTCCGCGCCTTTCTCCAGGAGAATTCCATGAAGTTCGTTACCCTTCTGACGCGCCTGTTTCCCCTCGGCCTGCTGGACTGCTGCTTGCCGGCGGCGACCAACCCCGCGCCCGGCGGCTCGCTGTGGGGTTTCGGAAAAAATGTTTTATCACGGTTCTCGCAAGCCAATATAATCAGGTCAAAGAAGCCCTCAGACCAACCGGCCAGGCAGGAGACCAGCCAGTTGGACCGTGCCAGTGAAACCAAGCAACACTGTTATGCTCGCTGGATATAGCCACAAATTATCCCGCCTATGCGCCGTCACTTTGTGCCTTTGCGGGCAGTCGCAAAGGCCGGCAGATGAACGGACCCTGAAATCCACCCTGGCTGACCAGCCCAAGCCATGGTTCTTTCAAGAGCAGTGCCAGCAGGTGTATTGGAACATTCAGAGAAAGGAATTGAGATCATGAAGATTCGCGGATTTCGCTGGTGGATTGCCGGGCTGCTCCTGCTGGCCTCCATCTTGAACTATCTGGACCGCAATACGGTCTCCGTGCTTGCCCCCAGCATCCAGCGCGATCTCGACATCAGCGATCAGCAATACGCTCATGTGATGAGCTTTTTCATGATCGCCTACACCATCGCCTATCTGTGCTCGGGCTGGGTGGTGGACGTCCTGGGTCCGCGCATCTCCTTTGGTTTGTTCGTGGGCTGGTGGTCTATTTCTAATGCGCTGACCGGGCTGGCGCGCGGCATTGGCAGTATCGGAATATTCCGCTTCATGCTTGGGCTTGGCGAAGCGGGCGGCTACACGGCGTCGCCGAAAGTCGTTTCGGAATGGTTTCCCGCCAAGGATCGCGGCATCGCCGTGGGATTGTATTCGGTGGGCGGAGCGCTGGGCGCGGTGATTGCGCCACTGCTCGTGCTGGGACTGGCCGGTCACTTCAGCGACACCACGTTCAAGCCCGACAGTTTTAAGGATGCTCCCGCCTTGGCCCAGCGAATCGAGCAACGCGTCGATCCGGTATCGGTGTTCCTCTACGATCAGTTTTCCGTCGAAACTCGGCAGAGTCTGGTCGCTTTCACTGAACACGGGGAGAATCTCGATCAATTAAAAACGCAGTTAGCACGGGAACTGAACACCGTCATCAACGGCAGTTCGATCTTTGATGACCAGCGATTCGCCGGGGTTACCAATCGTCGGCCCGAGACGGCGAAATTGCTGGCGAAGGAGAGGCTTGAGGCTGGCGAGTTGGTGAAGCTCAACCGGCTGTTATTGGAAGACGCTTACCCGCACGCCATCTCAATCTACGTCGGCTGGCGTTATGTGTTCATGGTGACGCCGCTGTTTGGGCTGATCTTCGTGGTGCTGTGGGTATGGCTCTATCGCAAACCGGAAAACCACAAATTGCTCACTGAGGAGGAACGCACGTTGATTTTGACCCAACGCAAGTCGGATTCAGGCGTGGTGGACAACACCCCTTGGGCCAATAAATTGGCGAGGATCTTCCGCAATCCGGCGGTGTGGGCGCTGATGTTTGCGCGGTTGTTGACCGATCCGGTCTGGTATTTTCTGAATTTCTGGCTGCCCAAATACATGAGCACCGAGCGCCATTTGGAGCAGTCGCAACTCGCCAGCATCTGGGTGGTGTATCTCGCGGCGGACGTCGGCTTTATCGCCGCCGGGTTCATCTCGGGATGGTTCGTGCGGCGCGGAACGGAGTCCATGGCGTCGCGCCGCCGGGTGCTGATTGGGGCAGCCTGTC
>Ga0207667_10008434_pt1 | contig 12240 bp, 9 predicted proteins | sample KBSCornC52_FD_184301 | JGI IMG/M metagenome (GOLD analysis project Ga0207667, IMG submission 184301) | Corn rhizosphere microbial communities from Kellogg Biological Station, Michigan, USA - KBS Corn C5-2 (SPAdes) (version 2) | ecosystem: Host-associated > Plants > Roots > Rhizosphere > Soil ...
TCGATAGCGAACATCGGCGGCGGATACCCGGAGGGACGCGCGCGTTTCCGCCCTTAATCGTTAGTCTTTGATTCTTAATCCTTAATCCTTCAGCGCACCTGCCGAAGATTAAGGATTAACGATTAAGGACTTGGGGAATTCGGAGGAACGTTTCGCTCCGGTCGGCACCGAATTTTACCAAACGCACCGCCTTCCCATCCTTGACTAAACTCCCTCAGTCCCTAGCATCTCCGCTCCTCAAAATCTATGACACTCAACATTGCTGCACTCTCGCAAGCGGCCAACGAGGCCCGGGGCCTCGCCATGGACGCCGTTCACACCTGCGCCTCCGGTCATTTGGGTCTGCCTCTCGGCTGCGCGGAAATCGGCGCCGTTCTCTGGGGTCATGCCCTGCGCTACAATCCCGCGGAGCCGAAATGGCTGAACCGCGACCGGTTCATCCTCAGCGCCGGCCACGGCTCCATGTTTCTCTACAGCTGGTTGCATCTCGCCGGCTACTCGCAGGTCGACATTGAGCAGGTGAAGAAATTCCGCGCCCTCGGCTCGCACACCCCGGGTCATCCGGAATTCCACGAGACGCTCGGGGTCGAAGCCACCACCGGCCCGCTCGGCCAGGGCGTGGCGAATGCCGTCGGCTACGCCGTCTCCCAAAAGATGGCTGCGGCAAAGTACAACACCAAGGAGCACACCATTTTCGACAACCACATCATCGCTCTCGCCGGTGATGGTTGCATGCAGGAAGGCGTCGCCATGGAGGCGATCGCCTTCGCGGGCCACTTCAAGCTCGATAACCTCATCCTCATTTACGATTCCAACGACGTCACCCTCGACGCGATGGCCAAGGAAACCCAGAGCGAAGACGCCGCCAAGCGTTTCGAGGCGATCGAATGGTCGGTCCAGACCATCGATGGCAACGATATGCAGGCCTTCCTGCACGCGCTGGAGCGGGCCAAGGTCGGCACCGGCAAGCCGCACCTCATCATCGCCAAGACCATCATCGGCCAGGGCATCCCGGAAGTCGCCGGCACGGCCAAGGCCCACGGTGAAGGCGGCGCCAAGTTCGTTGATTCCGCGCGTAAGGGCCTCGGTCTTCCCGAAGAGCACTTCTTTGTCAGCAAGGGGACGCACGAGTATTTCGCCGAACACACGAAGAGTCTGACCGCGGAATACGAAGCGTGGTCGAAGACCTACCAGGCCTGGATGAAGGCCAATCCCGAACTGGCCAAGGAACTCGACGCCTCGGTGAAGAACGAAGTGCCGGCCGACCTGCTCAGCCGCATCCCGCAATTCCCGGCCGACGCCAAGATCGCCACTCGCAAAGCGGGCAGCGATGTCCTCCAGGCGGTGGCGAAGGCGGTGCCGTCCCTCATCGGCGGCAGCGCGGACCTCTACGGCTCGACGCTGAACTACATCAACGACGGCAAGGATTTCAACGCCGGTAACCCGAGCGGACGCAACATCCGCTTCGGCATCCGCGAGCACGGCATGTGCGGCATCCTCAATGGCCTCGCTTATGACGGCATCTTCCGTCCGAGCGGCGCGACGTTCCTCGTCTTCGCTGACTACTGCCGTCCGTCGATCCGTCTCGCGGCCCTTAGCGGCCTCGGCGTGGTCTACATCTTCACCCACGACTCCGTGGGTGTCGGTGAAGACGGCCCGACCCACCAGCCGGTGGAAACGGTCAGCGGCCTGCGCGTCATCCCGAATCTCGACGTCATCCGTCCGGCCGATCCGGAAGAAACGGCCGGCGCCTTTGCCGCCGCGCTTCAGCGCACGAATGGCCCGACGCTCCTCTCGCTCACCCGCCAGGTGCTGCCGAATCTCAACGAGATCCCGGTGCAGACCCGCCGCGAAGGCGTGCTCAAGGGCGCCTACATCGCCGTCAAGGAAACCGGCGCGCTCCAGACCATCCTCCTCAGCGCGGGCAGCGAAGTGCAGCATGCGGTCGCCGCCGCCAAGCAGCTTGGCGAAGGTGTGCGCGTGGTTAGCGTGCCCAGCTTCCACCGTTTCGACGCCCAGCCTCAGGCTTACAAGGATGAGGTGCTCCCGCCGTCCTGCCGTCGCCGTGTGGCCATCGAAGCCGGCGTGACCGGTCTCTGGTACAAGTATGTCGGTCTCGATGGCAAAGTCATCGGCATCGACCGCTTCGGCCTCAGCGCCCCCGGCGGCAAGGTCATGGAAGTGCTCGGCATGACCGCGCAGTCCGTGATCGACGCCGTGAAGTCTCTGTAAAGCGATTGCTACGGAGAGGCCTGCGAATCACTCGAATGACGCGAATGGGCCATCCCATTCGTGTTATTGGCGTGATTCGCGGGTTCTCATCTCCGGGTATACCGCGTTTCCGGCCTGCCCAAGCGTGGTATTCCTATCCCTTGTGACACAAATCCTATGGATTTGGGGTGGAAAAACCCTCAATCCCGGTGAAGGCTAGCCACCCTTTTTCCACTGCTCTTTTCAATCATGACTCCCGACCAAATCGCTCAAGCCAACGCGGAACTCCGCGAAAAGGCCCCGCTCGACATCGTGCGCTGGGCCATTGCGCAAGCGGGGGGCCGCGCCATCGTCTCGACGAATTTCCGTCCCTACGAAGCGGTCATCCTGCATCTCGTGACGCAAGTGCAGCCCAATATCCCCGTGCTCTGGGTCGATCATGGTTACAACAAGCCGGCGACCTACACCCACGCCGAGGAACTCAAGAAACTGCTCAACCTCGATATCCGCGGCTTCGTCCCGAAGATGACCGCCGCCCATTACGACGCTGTCCACGGCGGCGCGCCCGAGCCCACCCCGGAGAATGAAGAGCGCATCAAGACCTTTAGCACGGTGATGAAGCTCGAGCCCTTCCAGCGTGGCATGCGCGAACTCGCGCCGACCGTCTGGATCACCGCCCTGCGCAAGGTGCAGAACCCGAATCGCGCCGGCCTCGACATCGTGAGCCACGACGCGAATTTCGGCAGCCTGAAGGTGAGCCCGGTCTTCTATTGGAACGACAAGGACATGCACAATTACCTCACGGAGCACAACCTGCCCAACGAGTGGGATTACTTCGATCCCGCCAAGGCCGATGAAAAGCGCGAGTGCGGCTTGCATGCCGCCTGGGGTGGAAAGGCCGTGGCCAGTGCTTGATCAGATGAGTTCCTACCAGCTCGATCACCTTCAGTACCTCGAAACCGAGTCGATCCACATCATGCGTGAGGTGGCGGCCGAATTTGAGCGGCCGACCATCCTGTTTTCCGGCGGCAAGGATTCCATTTGCCTCCTGCGCCTCGCGGAAAAAGCGTTTCGTCCGTCGGATATCCCGATGCCCTTCCTCAACGTGGACACCGGGCATCACTTCCCGGAACTGAACGAATTCCGGGACCGCCGCGCCGTGGAGCTTGGGGGCAAGCTCATCGTCCGCAAGGTCGAGGACGCCATTGCTTCCGGCATCGCTGTGCCCAACCCGGGCGAGGTGAGCCGCAACCGTCTGCAGATTCCTACGCTGCTCGCGGCGATCGACGAGTTTCAATTCGATTGCGCCATTGGCGGCGCGCGGCGTGATGAGGAAAAGGCCCGCGCCAAGGAGCGTTTTTTCAGTTTCCGCGATTCGTTCGGCCAATGGGACCCGAGGAACCAGCGCCCCGAGATTTGGAACGTCTACAACGCCCGCGTGAATCCCGGTGAAAACATGCGCGTGTTCCCGCTCTCCAATTGGACCGAGATGGACATTTGGGAATACATCAAGCGGGAGAAGCTGGAAGTGCCCACGATTTACTTTTCGCACAAGCGCCAGGCGGTCCGCCGCGGTGGCCAGTGGCTGCCGGTGACGGATATCGTCCCGCCGAAGGAGAAAGAGGAAGTGCGCGAGATGGTGGTGCGCGTCCGCACCATCGGCGACATCATCAGCACCGGTCTCGTCGAGAGCCCGGCCAACACGGTCGATGACATCATCGCCGAGATCGCCGCCGCTCGCGTGACCGAGCGTGGTTCGCGCGCGGATGACAAGGCCAGTGAAGCCGCGATGGAAGATCGCAAAAAGCAGGGGTATTTCTAATGTCCGTTCATCCTGTCGAAATTCTGCGTTTTAACACCTGCGGCTCCGTCGATGACGGCAAGTCGACGCTGATCGGACGTTTGCTCTACGATTCGAAAAATCTGATGGAAGATCAGATCGAAGCGCTGGAGCGTTCCGCGGACATTACTGGTGGCGGCCAGATCAATCTCGCCAATCTCACCGACGGCCTGCGCGCCGAGCGCGAGCAGGGGATTACGATCGACGTAGCCTATCGCTACTTCGCCACGCCGCGCCGCAAGTTCATCGTCGCCGATACGCCGGGCCACGTGCAGTACACGCGCAACATGGTCACGGGCGCCTCGACGGCGAATATGTCTGTGGTGCTCGTCGACGCACGCCTGGGCGTGATCGAGCAGACCCGCCGGCATTCCTATCTCGCAGCGTTGCTCGGTATCCCGCACGTCGTCTTTGCGGTCAACAAGATGGATCTCGTCGACTGGCGCGAGGAGCGTTTTCGCGAAATCCGCGACGATATCGAAGCTTTTCTGCCGAAGCTCGGCGTGCTCAAGGATGTGAAGTTCATCCCGATCAGCGCGCTCAATGGCGACAACGTCGTCGAGCCTTCGCCGCAGACGCCGTGGTACCAGGGGCCGACGTTGCTCGGTCATCTCGAAACTGTGCACATCGCCAGCGATTGGGACCTCACCGCTTTCCGTATGCCGGTGCAATGGGTGAATCGCCCGAACAATCCGAAGGATCATTCGCTGCATGACTTCCGCGGCCTCAGCGGCCAGGTCGCGCGGGGCTTGGTGAAGACCGGTGATTCCGTGATGGTCCTGCCTGCTGGGATCAAGACCACGGTGAAGGAAATCTGGACCTACGATGGAGTGGTTCAGGAAGCGTTCGCTCCGCAGTCCGTGACGATTCGCCTGCAGGATGATCTCGACGTCAGCCGAGGTGACATGATCGTCGGCCTGGAGAATTTGCCCGGCATGAGCTCCGAGTTGCGCGCTCATGTTTGCTGGATGAATTCGCGCCCGCTGCAGAAGGGGAAGAAGTATTTCCTCAAGCACGCCGCGCAGACCGTTCAGGCCGTGGTCACGAACCTCGATAATCGGATGAACATCCAGACGTTCGAGCCGGAAGCGGAACCCGCGGAACTCGTGATGAACAGCATTGGCGAAATCCGCATCCGCACCGCCAAGCCGCTCATCTACGACGGCTACGCCACGAACCGTCTTACCGGTTCCTTCATCCTCATCGAGCAAGGCAGCAACCAAACCGTCGGCGCCGGCATGCTCCTCCCGCCCACGGAACCGGTGAAGCCGGAGTATCAGGACTTCGCGATTTAGTTAGCGAGCGAAGCGAGTGTCACATCGGAGGGCGCTGCTCTGTCAGCGCCCTAATATTTGGCGGCGACGGAGCGCCGGCCCTCCAGCGTGGATATCAGTGCCAGAACCGCTCTTGCAAATCCTGCGCCTTCATCTTAAGCGTCCCGTTCCAACGGTGCCACCGGTCGCTTGCCGTGCGCCTGTTCTCATAGGCCGGCCCCACCGTCTTCTCAAAAAACTCCCGCCACCGCGCCATAATCACCGCCGGATCACTCTCCTTCGCCCGCTCGTGTCCATTGGCCACCATTGCGCGCCGTAACTCCGGTTCGCCCCGCATCCGCCGCAACGCCGCGACTAGATCGGGCACTGTCCGCGCCTCGAGATAATCCAGCGGTCCTTGGCGTTCCGCTTTGTAAGCCGACTCGCGTCCGAGGATCGCCGGCACTCCGGCATGCCACGCATTGAATAGCTTCGTCGGTGGCTTGTTCGCGTAGCGATGTTTCCCAACGAAATCCCGAATCGCCACGACTACATCGACTTCGCTGAAGTCATGCCATTTGTCCGGCGGTACATGGCTCCAGTTCAACTTCAGTTCCCGCAAGATTGACTCCCATTCCCCGCCGCGCATCTCTCCCGCGATACAGGCATCATCCCCAAAGAACGCCGCATTTTCCCAGCGCTTACCTCGCGCCGGATCGCGCGGAATCAATCCGGCTTGTGGCCAGTGCGGCATATAGATCGACGGATACCAGGGATTCGCCGCCAACCGATTGATGATCACGTGAAAGTGCGCAAACGGATGCCAGGTGGCATCCGCCCGCAGACAAACAAACAGCACGCCCCGCGGCGGCACGAAATCCCGCGGTACCGACTTGCGATGTGCCACCATGATACCTCCCTGCGGCAACTGATCCGACAATTCGACATTCATCCCCGCATCCCGCAGTCGCTGAAAGGTCTGCACCGTCCAGGCATACACGCCACCGCGCATATAACCGCGAAAGCCCGTCCAGTAGACATCCGGCGACTTCGGCATGTCAGCAGGAACCGGGTCCGGTAAATAGAAGCGAATGGGCGGCAGCATTGAAGGCCACCTAGCACGCCCGAATTTTCGCAGGAGCGCAAGCATCCGCCAGTCGCTTGCGTTTTGGAGTGCGGCGGTGCCCCCTGAGCATTACCCACATCTCGAAAAGGCAGTTGAGCCCGCGAATCACGCAGATAACACGAATGGGAAGGGATTTCATTCGTGTCATCCGCGTGATTCGCGGGCCAATCTCCTCTTTGCAGGAAGCCTTCAAAAGATGTGGGTAATGCTAAGGCTGCTCCGCCGCTTTGGAAGTTGGCTCTCAAAAGATAGAGGGTCACCGCAGCAAAACGCCTGCGCCTAGCGTTTGGTCAACGGAATCGGCAAAAGCTTTCCCGCTACGATCGCCACAGCATGCGTCGAGGGCCGCAGCCGCGCGTACGGCGACATGAACCGATAGCTGCGAATGTCTCCCCCCGCCGCCCAGTGCGAGAACGCCGGCAGCACCAGAAACCCGTCGCCCGCCACGAAGCACGGACACTTCACATGCGACGCCACGCCATCGGAAAGACCAATGGCCGGATGTTCATGACCGAGGATCACCCGCCCGCGCCGGGGCCCGGTTTCGCTCAAGCGCGCTTCCGCCGTGATCTCGTCCGCGCCATCCCCGTGCAGCAGCAGATGGGGCCCCACAACAGCATGATCATCTACCTCCAAAACGATATTCGCCGTGGCCAACGTTTCCGCGAGTTCCCAGTCGTGATTGCCCCCGATGAGTCGCAACCGCGCCCGCTCACCGACATTGAGCGCCAGCCAGCGCAACTCGGTATGCAAGGCGGGCACGTCGACCGCGCGGTGCACAATGTCACCAAGCAGCACTACTTCTTCTGCTGGGTATTTCGCGAGCAGTCTCAGCAATCGCTCGGTGGAATCTTCGCCGGTATCGACCGGCAGAAGCTGCCCTTCGGCCCGATGAGCCCAGGCATAGCCGAGGTGCAGGTCGGCCACGGCGAGCGTCCGCCATTCCTCCAGCCAAACGGCGCGCCCGGCGTCGAGCCACACGCCCGGTTCCAATTCAAGACGAGTGCGGTCCATTTTCTATTTTCTCCCACCATTGATGATAAAGTCGCTCCATCGTTTCGTAAGGGTCTTCCACGAGCAGCGCTTCCTTGATCTTCGTGGCATACATCGCAAAGGAGAGCGGTGGCACCATCGGCACTCGCCGCAACCGCACCGGCTTGGATTGCTGAGCGATGAGGAACTCCCGGGCGCCTTCCGCATCGATGAACGTTTGCAGCGCATCGCGGCGCGCTTCCCGCATGAGCACGTGCTCGGGTTCGTGCTGCTGCAGGACGTTGAAAATGACCTCGGCCGACCACTGGAGTTTGCGGACGGATTTCTGGCGGTCGAAGTAGTTGCGATAAACCATGAGGCCGGTCTGGGCGGCATTGCGGAAATGATACTTCAACATGTCCGACTGCCGGATCGCTTCGTCCAGCGCATCGTCGAATCCTTCGAGGCTGAGCAGTCGCGGAAAGTCCGCTTCCACGAACCGCTGGCGCTTCGCCACGGTCAGCACGAAGCCGTAGTCGTGTGGCGTGGCGATGGCATTACCGCCGCGGGCTTCGCTGAGTCGACGGGTGATAACGCGAGCGAGGGCATCATTGGAAGTGCGACCGATGAGCGAATGGAAGAAGTAGTGCAGCGCACCCTGCTCCTCGTCTTCGAGTTCTTCCACGAGCAGGAAGTCCGCGGTCGGAATTTCCGAGAGTTCGTGCTGAGCCAGATGCGTCTTGAGAATGATCTCCGCGTTCGCCTTGCCGCAGTCGAGGCGTTTCGCGATCCACTTGTCCACGTCCTTTTGCCCTTCCTCAAATGCCGTGCGCAGCTCCTTGCGAAAGGCATTGATCTCCTGCGCCACGCGATTGGAGAGCGGCATCTTGTTGGCATTCCAACGCGGCACCGTCGGCAGCGCGCCATCCGCCTTCGTGACCCACGCTTCCATTTGCGTGACCTTCTCCAGGCGCACCGGCCGTCCAGCGATCATGAAGACATCGCCGATCTGCAATTGGCGGATGAACATTTCCTCCACGCTGCCGAGTAGTCGCGTCTTGGTGCGCACCTGCACCTGGCCGACATTGGGGATGACGCCGATGTTTTGCAGGAATTCGCGCCGGACGCGGCCTTCGCGAGTCCGGAAGCCGTCGGCGTCGAGCACGATCTTGCCAAAGACTTCGCTGTAACGCTGGCGCAGCGAGGCGCCCCCGCCGGCGAGATAGTCGAGCACGTCGTCGAACATCCCGGCATCGAGGTCGCGGAAAGGGTAGGCCTCGCGTATGAGGGCCAGCGCGCCGGCCCGCGACCAGTGCTCGGTGCAACCCATGCTCACGACATGTTGGGCGAGCACATCGAGCGGCGATTCCGGCATGCGCACGTTGTCGAGTTGGCGGGCCCGCGAAAGGAGCACGGTGGCGCAGGACTCGACGAGGTCGCTGATGTTCGTGGCCATCAGGATGCCCCGGCTGATCGAGCGGATATTGTGCCCGGCCCGTCCCGCGCGTTGCAGAGCTTTACTCACGCCCTTGGGCGTGGACATCATCACCACGAGATCCACGGAGCCGATGTCGATGCCGAGTTCGAGGCTGGTCGAGCAAACGACCGCGCGCAGTTCGCCGCGCTTGAGCCGATCCTCGACATCCCGCCGGACATCGCGTTCCAGCGAAGCGTGATGACACTCGATGACGTCCGCGAGATCGGGAAAGTTCTCGCGCAGCCAATAGGTCGTTGCTTCCGCCCCGGAGCGGACATTGCAGAAGACGAGGGTGGTCTGATGCTTGCGGATGAGCTCGCCGAGCTCACGGATCATGCGCTGGCCAGTGTAGCCGGCTTCAGGATAGGGGTTCTTCCGCAGCGGCGTGTGCACGCTCAGTTTCACCTTCTTCGAGCTGGAAACGTCGAGGGTGGTGCAAGTGCCGTGCGTGCCGACGAGAAAGCGCGCGACTTCATCCAACGGGGCGATTGTGGCCGAAAGGCCGATACGCTGGAGTTTGCCGCAGTGGTGGGCGAGCCGTTCCATGCTTAGCGCGAGATGCGCGCCGCGCTTGTTCTCCGCGAGGGCGTGGATTTCATCCACGATCAGCCAACGCACCCGCGAGAGGTGGACGAGCCATCTTTCCTGGCTGAGCAGAACACACAGACTTTCCGGAGTGGTCAGGAGGATGTGGGGTGGCTTGGTGTATTGCCGGGCTCGCTCACTGGAAGTCGTATCGCCGGTGCGCAACTGCACGCGAATGGGCGGCTTGTCGCCATAAAGTTCCCGCAGCGGTTGGTGGAGATTCTTCTCCAGGTCATAGCTCAGCGCGCGCAGCGGGGAAACGTAAACGCAATGGATCGTGTCGCGTAATTCACCGCGGGCGTGGAGTTGCACGAGTTCGTCGAGCACGCCGAGGAAGGCGGCGAAGGTCTTGCCGGTGCCGGTCGGGGAGGCGAGGAGAATGTTCTCGCCCCGGGCGATCCGCGGCCAGGCAGCCTTCTGCGCCGGGGTCGGCGTGCCATATCGGTCCGCGAACCAGGCAAAGGCGGAGGGGCTGACGGAAGATTCGACAGGCATGGAGGTGGAAAATCGACGCGCTCTGCATACAGTCAACTCCATCGCTTACGCATGAAGATTCTGCTGCTCTGCCTGCTGCTCCTGTCACTTTTGGTTTCGCCCCTGGCGGCACAGCCGGAGTTCCGGGGCGCCTGGGTAGCCACGGTCTTCAACCTCGACTGGCCATCCAAGGCCGGCCTTTCCGAGGCGGAACAGAAGGCCCAGTTGAGGGACATTCTCGATCGCGCCCAGCAGTTGAAGCTCAATGCCATCCTGCTTCAGGTGCGTTCCATGTCCGATGCCTGCTACGCCTCGAAGCGCGAGCCGTGGTCGGCCTTCCTGACCGGCAAGCAGGGCGTCGACCCGGGTTACGATCCACTCGCTTATGCGATCACCGAGGCGCACGCCCGTGGCATCGAGTTGCACGCCTGGTTCAATCCTTTCCGGGCCGGGACCAAAGGTGGCTCGTCCTACGCTGCGAATCACGTGACCCGGACGCATCCCGAATGGATTCGCCCCTACGGCAGCCAGCTTTGGCTGGACCCGGGCGACCCGAACGCCCGCCGTTATGTGCTCGATGTCATTCTTGACGTGGTGAAGCGCTACGACATCGATGGCGTCCACATCGACGACTACTTCTACCCTTATCCAGTGAAAGGCGCTGAATTTCCTGACGACGTCACGTGGCAAAAGTATGGCGTGGCGAGTGGCAAGAGCCGCGCCGATTGGCGCCGCGACAATATCAACCGTTTCGTCGAGGCCATGTATCACGAAGTGAAAGCGGCGAAGCCGTCCGTGCGCGTGGGAATCAGTCCCTTCGGCATCTGGCGCCCGAAAGTGCCCGCCACCATCGAGGCGCAGCTCGATGCCTACGCGCAGCTTTACGCCGATGCGCGTTACTGGTTGTCCGAAGGGTGGTGCGACTACCTCGCGCCACAGCTCTACTGGGGCATTCACCCGGACAAGCAGAGTTTTCCCGTGCTGCTCAAATGGTGGCGCGAGCAGAGCACCGCGGGCCGGCCGGTGTGGCCGGGCATTGCGACCGAACGGACCGGCAAGCCTTACGATGTGGGCGAGATTGCGCGGCAGATCGAGCTCACGCGCCAGAACCTGCCGGCGAATGGGGAGCCCGGAAATATCCAGTGGAGCATGAAGGCGCTGATGCACAATCAGGGCGGCGTCGCCGAGGTGCTCAAGCGCGAGGTTTACGGCGAAAAGGCGGAGTTGCCTCACCGCTGATCCCATTATGGCTCGCGAACTCTGGCACGCCGCGCTCGATGAGCCCTGTCCCTATTTGGCGGACCTGGGAGCGACGACCGACTACCGGATTCTGACCGAAGTCACGACCGAGGAGCATGAAGAGATGATCCTGCGAGGGTGGCGGCGCTTCGGTATGCAATATTTCCGGCCGCGCTGTGCGGGGTGTTTGGAATGTGTGTCCCTGCGTGTGCCGGTGGACGCGTTCCGGCCGACCAAGAGCCAGCGGCGGGCGTGGCGAAAGTGTGGTCATTTGCACGTCCTGCTGGGCATGCCGCAGGCGAACGACGAGCGGGTGGCGTTGTTTCATGCGTGGCATGCGATGCGTGAGCAGAGCCGCGGCTGGAAGCCGACGAGCATGACGCTGCGGGAATATGCGCTGACCTTTTGCACGCCGAATCCGTGTGCCCGGGAGATGGCTTATTACGATGGCGAGCGGCTCGTGGCCATCGGGCACATCGACGTGACGCCGAACGCGGTGAGCTCGATCTACTTTTTCTATCATCCGGATGTGAGCGCTTACTCACTGGGGGTGGCCAGTGTGCTCTTTGAAATCCAGTGGGCGCGGCGGATGGACCGGCCGTATCTCTATCTCGGCTATCGGATCAGCAGTTGCCCATCCACGGCATACAAGTCGCAGTACGGGCCGCATGAGTTGTTGCACGGCCGGCCCGGGCCGGAGGATGTGCCGGTGTGGAGGTAGCGCCTCAGTTCTTACTCGCGTCCATCAGGGCGAGGCAGTGCAGCAGGTAGGGGAGGAGCTGCTTTTTGCGGGAGACGACGCCGGCCAGTTCCCACACGTGTGGATTGCGCTGAGGGTAGTCGATCTTTTGCAAATAGGCGTCCGCGCCTTGCACGAGGAGCAACGACGATTGGTCGTTGATGTCGGTAACGAGGAGCGCGGAAAAGAGCAGGCCTTCCTTTTTGCGAAAGGAATCGAGCGCGGTGAGCAACGCTTCGCTCTTCTCGTGGAAATGGGCGAACGAGAGCTCTTCGATCTGCGCGACGCTAAAGCGGTGGTCGTTTTCCTCGTACGGTTTGCAGT